>Ga0196887_1000628_pt1 | contig 16446 bp, 22 predicted proteins | sample VirMetDEL_Mar_31_FD_169094 | JGI IMG/M metagenome (GOLD analysis project Ga0196887, IMG submission 169094) | Aqueous microbial communities from the Delaware River and Bay under freshwater to marine salinity gradient to study organic matter... | ecosystem: Environmental > Aquatic > Marine >... | reverse complement strand
GCCTATGCTAATATGGCTGCATCCAAGTATTGCAAGGACCCTAACTACGCCAAGAAGTCTAAAAGTGCCAAACGTAAAAGAACATAATGTCACAGCTAGCACAATGGAGAAAACAAAACTGGGTAAGGATTGGAACTGATGGATCAATCAAAGGACCTTGCGGAACGTCGAAGGATAAGAAAAACCCTGACCGTTGCCTGCCTAAAAGAAAGGCTCTTAGCCTTACGAAAGCTGAGAGAGCAAGCACTGCTAGAAAAAAGAAAGCAGCAGGAGCAAGGGGACAAACTGTAGTATCAAACACACCTAAAGCAAAAGTAAGAACTAAATAACAATGGCAGACAAATCAAAGATGAAGTGCAACGTGCCACGCCGTGAAGTTCAGGGCGGGAAGAAGTTTGTTGTGAAAGCTTGCCAAGGTGGTGAAGAAAAGTTAATACGATTTGGTGATGCTAATATGAGCATTAAGAAGAATCAACCAGCCCGTAAGAGAAGCTACTGCGCCCGTAGTGCTGGTATCAAGGGAGGCAAGGGCAAGATGTCCGCAAACTATTGGTCAAGGAGGGCCTGGGACTGCTAATGTCTAGTACAACTGTAAACTTTAATTTAAAAACAGCTGGATTTGCTAACTACGCTAACCAGACGTTAAGCTTTAGGCTGTTAACCGCAGGTGCTGACGGGTCTGGTGATTATGTTGTATTGCCTGGTATCGTAACAGCAACGAGTGATTCTAGCGGAGATGGAAGCGTTACTTTGTTTAGAAACGGGGTTTCTGATATTGAAAGTGTATATGAGGTTATTCTTCCAAATAGGGAAAAGGTTCAGTTTATTATACCTTCTGGAACAGCCACAGTAGAACTTTCTAACCTTTTAGTAAACAGCCAGCCAACTGGTGCTAATACGCAACAAAGTTCTGTTTATGCTCAAGCTATACAAAGGGCCAACCATACGGGAACTCAACCATTAAGCACTATATCTGATGCTTCAACGGTTCAACTTAAACCTTCTGAGGGTGCATTTGTTAATGGCGATAAGACCAAACTAGATGCCATTGAAGCATCGGCAGATGTAACTGATACAACAAATGTTACAGCCGCTGGAGCATTAATGGATTCAGAGGTAGATGCAGATATTAAAACCTTGTCTTTACCTGCTAGCACTACGATTAGCACTTTTGCTAAAACATTCTTAGATGATGCAGATGCTGCTGCTGTTAAATCTACATTAGGTATTACAGATGCAGGCGCAATAAGTAACTTTGTTCCACGTAGCATTACATTTACCAATACATCTGCGTATCTTAGCCTAGCAGACAATGCCGCCTTGGATGTTGATGCAGGAGATTTTAGTTTATCTTTCTGGGCAAGGTTAGACAGTAGCGGAACAGAACCCGTTCTTACTAAACTTTCAGGAACAGGATATAGGTTAAAGTTTGTATCTGGTAGTCTTATACTAACAATGCAGGACTCAGGTGGTTCTGCTGACTTTACTCTAGCAACTGGTCTTAATGATAGTAAGTGGCACGTATATGTAGTTACCGTTGACCGAAGTGGTAATGCAATAGCTTACGTTGATAATGTTGCTCAAACAGGTGTTGGCGTATCAGGAACCGCAAGCACACTAGCTAACAGCGGTCAGTTTCAGATTGGCTCCGATGGTGGTTCTAATGCTGGAGATGGCATTGCCCTTGGTAATTATATTGCTCTTCACAAAAGCGTTCTTACTGCTTCTCAAGCGTCTCAAATCTTTTTTTCAGCGGATGCGGCTTTAACTGCCGTAGCACCTACCTTGATGGTAGACCTGCGTAAGACAACTAATACCTTTACCGATGTTGGCACTAATGGTCTTGCCGTTACTACTAACGGAACAATTATATTTAACGAATCCAGGATAGTTCAACAAAGTGGAACTGGTGAAGGAACGGGGTTTACGGCAGTCGGCGGTACAGGCGTAAATGATCAGTCTACATTTACAGGAAACGTAGGCAGCACAGCTTACAGAATAAACGACATCGTAAAAGCACTTAAGAATCAAGGTTTACTGGCTCAATAATGTCAATTTCTCACAGAACTAACAGACTGAAGCTCGTTGGAACTCCAGCGGTTGAGCAGTTACAAAATGGCAGGTATCAACTGACCGTTAACTGCACTACTATGAACAGTCGTGAGGACTGGTATAGTTCTAACAAGGCTCGCATCTTCCCTGACTTCGGATCGTTGGAATCCGCAGAGATGTCTATCGATGGTTTGGCTCCACGGACAGGAGAAGCTTATACAGATATGCGCCTTGTATCTGTAGAGTCCAGCACTCAGAGAGATCAATACATTGTTACACTAGTGTATCAAACCCTTGGAGCTACCTTTGTCCAGGTAAAGGACGACACCATTGACTTGGAGTTAAACGGCCTTAGAAGGGTAACAAGAACTAGCATTGCTCAGGCTGGAACGGATATTCCCGATGACGACAAAGACGTTGGGGTTGATTACATTGACCACCAGATTGATGCAGAAACAGCCGTTCGTTGCTTCTTGGCTTCCTATAAGGTTGACGACACTGATAGTTACAGAGAGTTTGAACGAACTTACATACAGGCAGGAACACTAAGTGTTTCTACTAAAAACCTATCAGAAGGTGTAAAGCAAGTAACAACAGTATTCCTTGTAACAGAGGGGACTACGGTTGGTCCTGTAACATCACGTAGCACTAATAACTTTCAAGGTCTAAAGACTATTACTGTTACAACAATGCAGGACAAAAACGGCAATCCATTAGGAACTGCTGGCACTACACCTGTTCACAGCTTTGATACATTTTCTAACTTTTCCTATCCTGGTTTATTTACAGCTACCAATGAAAACAATGGACGAATTGCTAATGTTGCCATTGAACTTACTAAGGCTCCCGCTCAATCAAAAGTTAAATCCACGGTTTATGTATTTTTTACAACAACTAGCACCATTTCATCCAGTGACTACAAGTATGATTCCGCAAGTGGGTTATGGGGTCCAAACGATTGGGGTTCAGTAGTAATAGATGCTGCAGGCTTAAACAGCGGTTTGCAGTTTAACACTTCTAAAGCACTTAGAGGATATAGAACATCAGGCTCTACTTTTTCTAGTTTTGTAAACGCTACATTTGGTTCAAGTGCATTTTTTAATTTTCAAGGAAGTCAAAAATTGTCTGACTTTAATAGTATTGCTTATAGTGCAACCATAAATCCTGGTCCTTCTGACCCAGTGGGGTCAAAGTGGGTTCTGGACGTAAAAATAACATCTGCCTTTGATGACGTGGACGGAACAACTTACTACAAGAAAACCATTATTGTTACGGACACTATACCCGCACAAGTCAGTTCCGTTGGAGGGCCATACAATTAATGGCATACGAGAACAAGCCAAAGGTAATTCGTGACAAAGATAAAGAACGCTCAGGAGAAGAGCGTACGTCACTTGATAGACAACGGGCTACAAGAGAACGTCGTGCCGAAGAAAAACGAGTTAAGGACTTAAGGAAGGAAGCACTTGATCAAGCAAGCGGCACTAAAGAAAGAAGAGAAGTTAAGGCTGCCGATGAAGGAGAACTCCTTGCAATGCTGGGAAGGCAGTCCCAAGAGGGCAACGTCTACGACGTAGAGACAGGTGAATATGACACTACCTTTAACAAGGAAGGGACGGATGAAACTATATCAAATGACGGAATTGACCAGCTTTTAACAGACGAAGAGCAAACGGTTAATTCATTTGATGCAATTATATGTGTAGATGGAAAACCGTTTAATGCTACTATAAACGGATCAATAGGTTCCGAAATAACAAATTAATTCAAATGGCTACTCCATTTACAGCATTAGGAAAGGGCAATGGTTTTAGTAGTTGTCTACAAAAAATTCCTGCTATTCAACTCCTTAATCAGGAGCTTTTGAATCCTCCAAGTTTAGCTGAAACAATGGCAGCATACTGGAATTTTGATAGCGCAACTTTTGGAGGTGCAACTTTTAATCCCGACAATGAGCCTAAAGATTTAATATGTAACGAAAGTCTTAATGTTGGTTCTGCTTCCGATGGTGATAGTCGTCCAGGATATCCTGGAGAATTTATTGTAACAAATTCGTTGCCAAAAATTTTTTTTAAAGATGGTGTAAAGTATTACAAACACGGAATCAAAATGACTTTTTCTGCTGAAACTTATCAAGCATTATCTGGCGGTGCACAGGCAAGTTTAATAGACGTTCAGTATTTATCGTCATTATACATTGATCGAAGCGATAGCAATCAGGCTTATACTTGCGTAACAGAGATGTTTGGTCCTCCAGGCGAACAGTTTCCAATTGGCAAATCTGCAAGTGAATTTAATCAAACTGCTAGTGCCGTAACAATATCAGGCATTCCTTTTATTAAAGTAGTAACTAAATCTCGTGGTGGGGTTAATTATGTAGCCAATGCCAACGACCCACTTCCACCTTGTCCAGCACCGAACTTTCCTGCTGAACCTAGCACTCCAACATTAACTTTGCACACTTACTAACCCTTTATGATATAATACAGCTATGGCAATAGGAGATACATTAAACCAAAACCCTTTCGGAAAAGATTATGACGCCGAAGAAGAGGAGAGAAAGAAAGCAGAACTTGCGGCACAGAACGCAAGGATGGATTCTGAAACACTACCTGCCTTGGATTCTAATATAGTTTCACTAGTTCCTGGTATTAAAAACATTAGAAACCCTGGTGCGTTTGACCCAACAAACATAGAGCCAGTTGAACAAGTGGGTCCGCCCACTACAGTTGGAGAATCCATAAGCCAAACTTACAATGAGTCTGTTTTAGCTGATTTGATTAATAAAGGTTTTGGTCAAGAAGCGTTTCAATCTCAAGCACTTGACGGAACACCGACGTATTCAATTTACAATAAACGCTTTGGAACTTTGGGTTCTCAAGTCCCTTACTCAGAATCAAGTCCAGAGGCTAAAGCGCAAGCTATGAAGTTTATGCTAGGGACAGGTGGACAAGAGCGTCCTCTTCCAGAGACTCCTACATCTCCAGTTCGTACTCCTGAGCAAGTGCAAAGCATTTTAGACAAACAGCAAGCTGCACAAGCTGCTTCAAACCTTGAGGCAACCCAAGGTGTCGCCCCACCCGTCGAAACCCCTTTAGTAGGCGCACAGGAACAATCAACACAATCAGCAGGTATGACTATGAACCAACAAGCCATTGCCAATGCTTTAGCTGGAACAAACGCCCAGAGTCAAGAGGAAGGACAAGTAACAGCCACACCTCCACCTCAAACCTTATCTCAGTTTATGCGTTATGAGGATGCTCCAGAACAACGCACGGAGCAGTTCGTTGATGAGCAAGGTCGTCTGCGCTTTAGACCTACACAAGAAGCCTTACGGTTACAAGCACAAGGTGAAGTAACACAACCCCCTGTTGATGCCCTATCATCCTTTGAACAAGACAGCTTATCTAGACAACAAAGAATCGGAGGAACGGGAAGTTTCGAGGGTGACAGCGAAGCACGGGATGCCAGGGTTAGAGAAATGGACAGACGACCGGGCGAAAGCCAAGCCGATAGAGATACTCGTGTAGCACAAAGTAGAACTACTGGTGGACAAGCAGGGAGTCTGTCCTTTGACGACGCAAGGCGCAGAGCAGAGGGTGAACTGGCAGAGCGAGGAGTAAGAAATCCATCCGCATCTCAGGTCAATGCTTTAGCTAGATTAAAACAGGCCGAGGAGCCAGAACGCCTAGCAAAACTAGAAACTCAAAGAGCTTTAGATGAAGCTACACTTAGACAAACAAACACAAAGATGGGCTTTGAACCACGCTTAATTGATGTCGGTGGAGAAAGAGCTATGGAACTTTCGCCCGGTTACTTCCAGCGAATTGCCAAGGACAAACCAAACAAGACTGGCCTTCAAGCAACCCTAGATAGCTTGCAAGATGATTTAACGTCAGGTCGTTTAACACAAGAGCAACACGACATCGCTGTTGCGAATGCAACAAATATTTATATAGGTCTAAAGGAACCCAAGCAGAACGAGATAGATGTATCGAATAAGATTGCCAAACTTCAAAAGGAAGCGATGGGCACAACACCAGCTGATGGAAACGCTGAGGGAGATAAAAAATTAGACAAAGAAACGGCTCAGTCTATACTGAATGAAGCTGGCGGAGATAAAGAAGAAGCTAGACGTATAGCTAGAGAAAGAGGATTTGTTTTATAATGGCTGACATATTTGACACGCTTGACGCAAAGAAGGGCGATGTCTTTGATGACTTAACTGCCCAAAAAGACATTTTTGACACTATAGATGTTGACCCCAGCCTTGGTCAAATAGGCACGGGCCTTCTTGCTGAGATTGTATTAGGCGAGGGTGGCAAATACGCTGGTGCTACCGCTGGTGCTCTAGTTGGTGGACCAGTAGGTGCTGGCATAGGTTACCTTACTGGTGCTATAGGTGGAGGCATTACTGGCTCCATAGCCGCTCAACGTCAAGAAGGCAGAGATGATATATCGTGGGGTCGAGTAACTGCTGATACACTCCTCAACGTGCTTCCATTTGGCGCAGGTAAAGTAAGCAAGGGCGCGAAGTTATTACCTAGAGTTGCCAAGGCTACCCTTACTAGAGGAGCGCAGGGTGCTGGTATTTCTACTGCAGCAATGGCTATAGAGAAGGGAATCGAGGAGGGCGAGATGCTTACACTTGACGAACTAATCGCGGCGGCAGGGACGGGCGCAGGTCTAGGCATTGGTCTAGGTGCAGCAGGTGCGGCTCTTAACAAGTCCTACAGCAAGCTGTTGAACAAGAGCACAGATGAAATTGATTCCCTTTATAACAAGGGTGACGTGGATGCTGTCAGTGTTGTGGATGCTATCACTGGAGGTAACCCCGCTGGTCGAGTAAACCGAATGCTGAATAGTGTTAATCAATACATCCTGCCATCAAAGGTAATAGGCAACCGATCAGCCGAAGATGTCCGCAGGGCAGTGAATGAAATAGGGACAGCGAAGGAACTTGCCGGGCGAGCTAGAGAGCAACTGGATGGTGTCTATAAGAAACTAAACAAGGCTGACCAGGTTGCTGTTGATAAATATATGGTCGGTGAATCCAAGGTATTACCCGAGGCGGCAAGAGCCTCTCAGGATACTATCAATGAATCCAGAGAAATCATTGACGGATTTTCTAGTAAAATAATTGAGTTAAATAAAAAGGGAGTCCTGGACTTGGGGGACGAGGGCGATGCTCTTATTAAAACTATTGAGAAGAATCTAAACAAGGGAAGTTACCTTACTAAGGAATACAGATTCTACGAGGATGCTAACTACGTTCCCTCTCAGGAATCCAGAAACAATTTAGTTAATTCTTTTGCCAAGGCATTGAAGAAGGATGGTTCCAAAACCCCTCAAGAGGACGCTCTGAAGATAGTCAGAAAGCTAGATGATAGTCGTAAACTTATTGATAAAAGAGTAAGTGCGAAGAGGGGAATGAACGTCATTGCCGAAAACAACAGACTGTTCAAGCAACGAAAAGTTCTGGACAAGGAAATGAAAGAATACCTTGGTGAGTTCGACACCCCTGGTGAAAAGGTCTTCGGCACTATATCTAGGCTCGGAAGATTGGTCGCACAGCAGGAGGCCGCATTAAGAATTTCTGATAACCTTCAGAGGTCCGGCGCAGCTATACGGGCCAATCAAATACCAGCTGGTATGGACGGTCAATACACTCCTCTTGTAATCAACAACGAAGAAATCAAAAGAGCCTTGGTTCCAGGTGCGCCTAGGGAGAAGTTATATGTTCTGGATGAGGTCAATAAATCCATCGATCAACTCTATGCTACTGGAGTCCCACAGGATACTAACTTACTGGTTGAAAATGTTTTTACTAAAATACTTAGCTCTACTACTGGCTTGACCAAGTTCGTAAAGGTTCCGCTGGCACCAGCCGCTTACTCACCTCAGCTAGTAGGTAATGCCTTTATGATACTAGGCCAGGGAATGAACCCATTTCGTGGTGCTGGTAAAGGGTTGCGGGTAGCTGCTAACGAAGTCTTTGGCAAAGGATTAACCCTAAAAGACATACAGAGATACAAGAGCCTAGGTCTAGTTGACAAGGAGATATTCTCTAGCGATATCCGTAATGCCTTCAACAAGGGATACAGGCTTTTACCGGGAAAGCTGGGCAAGGGGGCTGACTTCGGGATGAAGAAACTTGGCAAATTTTATAGTGCCATTGATACAGCTAATCGCATTACCGTATTCGAGAACTACCAAAAGCAGTTAAGAACGCTGATTCCCAATCTTGAGCAAGACATTATCCGCAAGGGAATGAAGGAGGCTGACCTTAATAAGCTGACACCCAAGGCAAAAAAAGAACTAGCTCAAAGTAGGATTGACGAGCTTGCCGCGGAGTTAACTAATTCAACCTACCAGAACTACGATAGGATATCTCCTTCACTTCGATACCTGTCCAGGGTCGGTGTGCTTAACGAGTTCGTGTCCTTTAACCTTGAGTTAACTAGGACTACATTCAACCAAGCTAGGTTAGCCAAGTCTATGGTAGATGGCTCGTTTGCTAAGAGGATGAAGGATGAATACGGCGTGACCGTGAACCAACGTGCTGCCGCATTCGAGGGCTCAAAGAGAATCGTCGCTCTGTCGGGCGCACTCGGTGCCGCCACAGCAGGCATAGCCGCATTCAATAAGTTAAATGGTTTCGACGATGAGAAGGTTCGGGCCATTAAGGAAACTGCCGCTCCATCTTGGGATGAGAGTAGTGCACTCCTAGTAGAGGACCAGGGTGACGGCAAGATTGGCTTAATCAATATGGGCTACAGAATGCCAGCGGCTGAACTGACCTCGATGTTTCAGGCGGGAATGGGAACTGGTAGTTACTCCGATGCCGCTTCTGCTGTATTCCAATCCTTCACGGATAAGTTCTTCGGCTCGGGAACAATGAATGCCAAGAATATAATCAATACCTTGCAGGACTACAATCCAAACACTGGTCGCAAGATATCCACTAGCGTCAATAGGCTCGATAGGATTATTGACCAAGGAACCTTCTACGCCAAGCAGGGCTTCAACCCCGGATTCGTCAGTGACATAAAAAAGTGGGACGAAAGAACCTCAGGTGAAATGGGAGCTAGGTATCTGACTGGAGAAAGAAAGTTCAATACTACATATCTAGGTGGAGCATCGTATAGATTCAATCCAATCAATGACAACTTCAGGGGAATCCGAGCGGGTTACTCAGGCTCCCTCAGTCGTTCCAAGAGTCCAAGTGAAGCGGGTCAGGCATACGCTGAATACAACGAGAACTACCGTCAGAACGTAGCTGAAACAATCAAGCACGTTAATAACTTGAGGATACTGGAACAGACTGATGAGGATATATACAAGACGCTTCCTCAAAATTTCTCCAAGTTCTTAAAGGATATGGTTATGCAGGGTAAGGTTCCCGATATGCGTATATCTTCATCCATCTCTGGACCAAGGTTGAAAAGAATTGAAGGTTACGTAGAGAACTTCAAGAAGTTACCACGTGAACTTGGGTTCAAGATGCTTGAGCAGGAAGCCGCACTCGGTAAAATTAAGACGGCTGATGTCAATGACATCATAACCATAGTCAAGCTACAGCAGGGGCTATAAAAAAGCCCCATCCCCCGCAACCAATGAGGGGATGAGGCTAACTATGAACGAGGCGTAAAGAAGGTGGAACTACTAACAACCACCCGCCGGGATTACTCCTTGGGCTTGCCTCTTTCAATCATTATACATCACCGGATTCAAGGAACTCCTTGAGCTTTCGCTTCTCGTCCTGCAATAGTTTTCGTTGCTCCTCCATTCTCTCTATCCTGTAGGATAGGGTCCTGGATTCGTGACGAATCATTTCTATTTGCGTTTGAATCCTTTCGATGTTTTCTTTAGGTATTGGCATAAAGTAAATATGTATTTGTTTTTAGAAATGAATACATTGACAATTAAATTGTCAACCGTTTATCGCTTTAGTATCAACGATCGTTGCGTCCTTGTTGTATAGGTATCCAGTCATTTTGTTGACTGTCTGGGTTCTATCGAAGTCAGTCTGCCAAGGCATCTTCCTGCTGTGAAACCTGAAGTCGTAGTCCTGCCTAATCAATTTAGAAATATTCCAAATATAAAGGTAACCCTCGAACTCGTTCACGTATATGAAGTCCTTCTTTACGGACTCCGCTAGTCCTACGTTGGTGTCCAGCTTTAACTCTTCAATGATCCAAGGATCGTAGGCCTTGCGCCTGGACTTGATTTCAAACAAGTAGTTTTCGTTCTCGTAATCAAAGGAACTGAACTGATCCTCAGCCTTGATTAGTTTACTGATGCCCGTGAAGGCTATCATTATCTGCTCCGCTACTTGTGCTTCTGTCATAGGTGCATTCCCTTCGCTCTCTTTGAATGCTTCCATCCGTTCTTATTTATACCCCAGCCGGTTATGTTTCCGATATTGTGGTATTCGCAGAGCTCTCTTCTGATAGCCTTACCTAGCTTCGAGGATTCCCTGATCTGGACTGACACCGAGCAATTGTATTTATCATTCAGTAATTCCATAAATGACTTAGGTGTGATGTTCATAATTTCTCTAAGATTTTTAGAGATACTTTGAAAATGTTTTGATGGTCTTCGATCTGCTCCTTTATTCGACATTATGTAAATCTCCCTAGGCAGTGATAGAATTTTAATAAACCACCAATGTCCCGCTGCCCTTCTCGGTTCTTGGCTATCTCGTAATACATTTTTGTATAAGGTCCTTTGTCATCAATTTCCTTGGAGGATTCAAAGTCCCCATCGGTTGGATACATTAGAAGCACGATGTCAGCATCGTTCTCAATGTCCCCGGAATCCTTGAGGTCATACAGCTTGAGCCTACCGTTCTTGGCTCCCTCTCGGTTCACCTGAGCGAGTAATATAACGGCTATATTTAAATCAATAGCCATCTGCTTTATCTTGTGAGAGATGTCGGCTATACCTTCAGCCTTACTCATCCTAGAAGAAAAGGGGATGAGTTGTAAGTAATCAATCACGAGTAACTTTACTCCGTATTTGTTAACGAACTGCCTGGTTTGACTACAAAGATCATCGGCACTCTTGACCGCGTGAGATGTATATATGGGTAACTCCGCGAGCTGATTAACAGTCTCGGTTACTCTAGCCATTTGCTTATCCGTGGCTACGTTGTCCTCCACGTTACGAATGTTGACTCCAGATATTACTTGGGTCAAACGCTTTGTCAGTTGCTTCTGTGGCATCTCCAGTGAGAAGATACCGCAGTGATGACCGTCCTTCTTGACTGCCTGTAGTGCAATGTATAGGGCCAGGGCGGACTTACCACAGGATGTGGGAGCAGCGATGGTCATAACCTCACCAGCGGCGATGCCTCGATTGCCTAAGTAATCATCGAACTTATTAGTATGAGTCTTTACTACGTCGGGTTCGTATTCGCCGGACTGCATCTTCTTTATATCCTCAAGTAATTCCTTGGCGGATTCGCCTATCTTTACTTTGGATTGGCTGGCCAGTGGTCTAGACAGCAGGGTGTTCTCCAGCTCGGAACGAATCTCGTCGTAGCTCCTTGTCTCGGACTCAACTTCTTCGACGGCCAGTCGGCACGAACGCATAAGCTCACGGAGCTTTGATTTTTCTGCCACTATATGCGCAAAGTATGAAGCCTGAGCGGGCGTAGAAGCCTTGTCCGTTATGGCAAGTAGCCCGGCTATCCCGCCGACCTCATCAACCCCCCTGAGGGTCTTCAGGTGCTCAAGAACGGACACGTCATTCAAGGGCTTGCCTTGAAGTGCTAGTGCTCCGATTGTTTCAAATAGTAATTGGCATCTCTGCAAATAAAAATCGCCCGACTGGACGATTTGAGTAACGGAATCGTAGACTGATGTATCCTCTTCGAGTAAGCAAGATGCAATTAATCCTTCCTCCGCCTCAGCATTATGTGGTTGCTGATGGACCAGTAGTTCCAATTCGTCTTGATTCATTCTCAACTGTGGACAAAAGAGAGCGAAGCAATTGACCCAAAGCGTTGTGCTTTATTCTTATTTCTTTAGGTAATTTCAGGGCATCAATCTCGTTGTGAATGTTGAGGGATACCTCTGCGGCTTCTATAATTTTTGTCATTTTTTGTTAGTATATTTGTGAAGTTAAGAACACTTGAACCCCCCGCCGGTTTGCGGAGAGCCAAGCATTCTAGCACAAGGACTTACTTCTTTTCTTCTCTTTCGAGCATCCCTATGGCTATCAATGAGTAGCCAATCAGGTCACGAAAAATGTCCTTGGATTGATCGCCTTTGGTGGTAACTTTTAGCGACCCATCTGAACAGAAAGCCTTAGCTCTCTGGAATTTGTCCTGCATACGGATGCAGATACCTGTAAGGGGGTGAACACCGAACTCAGTAGAAGCGTCAAAGTTAGCGAAGGGATTATCGCAAGTCTTGCCACCCGTGTAATCCGAGTTCTTGTTGGCGGTCATCGCCAGGATGGAATCAATTTCCTCCTGACGAAACTTATCCCACCAAACCTTATCGCATAAGGTGTCCAAGTTAGCCATCCTTAGAAGGGTGAGTCATCACTCGCTGGCACAGTTGCCGCAGCTGGAGCATTTGAAGTAGCTTTTGCTGGTGCGTCAGCGGGGTTAACTGCTAGTGACATAAAAGACAGACCGCTTTTAGCGACCTTCTTCCATCCTTTGAGGTAGTAGGTCTTACCCTCTACGTCAATCTTCCCGTTGTAATCAGGTTGATTGGGTTTTTCTTTACGGTCATTCACGAAGAATGTCCCGGTGTTGGTGTTATCGTATTCAGCCATAGTTATTATTGGTTGGTTAGAATTCAGTTGTTGTAACAACTGGTAGAGATTTGCTCTTGCCGTGAGTGTTTGTTGCATCCGCATCCTTGGTATCGTCGATAGCAAAGAGTCCATTGAGGGCATACTTACGAGCATAGGAACTAGCGGAGCCAGTAATCTGAGCATCGTCCATACCCTTCTTTACTTCAGCCTCACGAGCGAAGGCTGTTGTTAATGCGATAGGATCGGAGTGCGACTCGTGAACAGTCGCTGTTGCTTTAACGTATACTCTGCCACCGACCTCAACGATTTCATCGCTGACTGTTAGGAAGCAATTGTATTTATTCAATAAAGGCTTAACGGCCTCTAGTATATCTTCGGCGGACCTGTAGGAGTAACCACCGAACTTATTAGTCTGTCCCTTCGGAGCCTTTAGCTCGGACTGGATGGACTGCATTATCTTTACTGTATTATCTTTGGTCATAATAGTTTTTGGTTAGTTCACGATACAGTTTGCATCGTTCTTTTTCATTGGAGCAGGACTCAAGTTCTTTCTTGGTCGCTCCTAGAACTCTTAATTCAACAACCTGTTCGGCGGCTGTCAATGAATTTTTAAATTTTTTTGTAAGTTGTATAAGTCCAACGGGGTGAAGGACATCCAAGGTTTCTTGTTCGAGGTAAGCAGCCATAGCGTCGAGGACACCAGGCAAATGTTCCTTGTCACCCTTGCACATTCTCAGATAGAAGTTCTCCACCTTGCCAAGTAAGCTGTTTGCTTGTCTGGATATAACACCGCGAACCAACCCGGTCTGGTGGTCGTGGTCAAGAACCCAATCGTCTTTCTTTGAGGCCAGGATAGGACAGCACAGGGGCTTGTGCTTCTCCCTGAATTCTTTGATTTTATTTTGAGGAAGATACGTCATATTTTTTCATCCATTCTCTGATACTTTTTTCGGATAAGCCACCGAGTTCTGCCTGTATTTCTTTGTATGTCAAGCCCTCATTTCTTAACTGATAAGCTCTGCTTGCGAACTCCTTCTTTTGTTCATCGGTAAATCGTATGCCTCGCCTGGTTGTATTGTCATTGCTAATTAAACCCAAGCGTTTCATTCGATCAAAGCCTTTGGCCTTGCACTCACGGAGGAACTTGTTTCGAGAAATCATTTCATCGAAGTCCTTATCGTTGTGATGTGCTTCCAACAAATCGAGTGTGCTTGTTATTGAATTGATGTCGTTCATTCTAATTCTTGTTGTTTGATTGATAGTATTTGCCCGGTCGCACCGCGCTTGAATACGCAGAATCCTTTTTTGTCGGGAACTTTTTTTAGTATATGTTTCAATGCTGACTTCTCATCATTAGCCCACTTAGAAGTTCTTCCTACGTAGCCATCAGGCATACCGTTCATTGTGTATTTAATCTCGTATTGATTCATTTCATACGGAGCAGCCAGTAAAGTTCAGCGCACTTCTTCGCTACCTTTATTCCCTTCTGCATATCGCTTTCCTTCCAGTCCTTGTGATGATGCTTCTTGGTATCGCAATCAATCACAACGGAACGACAGGCTGGTAAGTAATCCAGCCCGTGCTCCTTCATCAACATAAATGATTCAATGGCTAACTGTTGGCAGTCCTTTGGGTAAGTCTTAGCCTTGCCCTTGGTGTTAGTCCTGCACTTGTAGTCCGCTAAGAATAGCTGACCATCGGAATCGTGACCGATGAAGTCCACGCTACCGGCGATCTTGATTCGGTTACTTGCTACGATCTTCTCACAAGCGATTGGCTTAACGCCTTCAGCGTGAATCCATTCGACGAATGGTGTAGCCCACTCGTCCCAGACACTAGCCTCGGGCTGTTGGTCTGAGTAAAGGAAGTTGTAATCAACGTGCTCCTCAATGACCTTGTGAACAGTGGTGCCGAACTCCGAGGACTCAATGGTGTCACCAGTAATAGGGTGCTCCCTCGTTCCGTATGTTAGACGCTCGATGTCCTGCCACGCGAGGTGCGGGAACTGTCGGGCCAGGGATGTAATCATCTTGGGTTTGTAGATACTATCCAAGAAGGCATCCTTGACGATGCCGAGGACAGTAGTAACGGATGGGTAGACTTTTGTTTTCTTCTTAGCCTGAGCGGGGGTAGTTATGTCACCCTCGAACTCAGGATCGGATACGTCAGTGCAGTTATAGAAGTGCGCCATTATAGTTCCTCCTGGTCCATCACGTATTCGATTGCTTGACGAAGGGACTTCGCACTAATGCCATCGCAGGTCATTGAAACTATCGGGTCAAAGAATCCTTCCTTGTGGATTTCACAAGTGTTAATACTGCCGTCAATGTCCGCTTGCCAGATGTGTGTTAGACCCTGGTCAGCGAAGTAATCAAAGACTTCTTCGGTCTTTCTTGGTGGTAACTCACTGTGTTCAACGACTTGAATTGCGGAGGCAATCTCGTCGGCTAAAGCAGGAGATGTCTTGGCTTGGTGCTCAAGTTCCTGCGCTACTTCGTATGCGTTGTCCTTAGTTATGTTCATCATTGTGTTAGTTTATGGATTAGAGTTGCTAGTAAGACTGAACCCCCGACTCCGAGGATGCAACAGAAAACTACAACGGCGGAATAAAAAACATCTTTACCGCCTTGGACTAATTCTTCGTATTCATTTTTCTTCATATTATTTATTGGTTACTCTTTGGATTAAAGTTACGAATGCCTTGGCGGCAGTCTGATTGACAACACCGTTGCCTAGCAATCGGAGTCGATCCACTCGGTTGGTAGTTGCGTCCACCCCACGGGTAGTCCCATCAGATGCTCGACCCAGTTCGGATTCAGCTTGCCCGTTGCTTTCCCGCAATGACCCGCTATGTCCTCCTCCAAGTTGGACTTCTTCCGATTGGCTAGATGCTCGCGGTTCTCCTCCGTTATCTGAGGATGAACCTTGTTGGCTCTTGGTGTCGGCCACGACTCTTGGCTCTTCCCACTCGTGTTGGTGCTCGCCCGGTCTTGAAGGCCATCTTGATGGAAGACTGCTCGTGGTAACTGGTCTACTCTGCCCAGTGCCTTGCCATCCCTCTCTGTGCTCATCCCCGCCGTGTCCTTCCAGTCCCGAGCTGATGCCGTTGGCCAGTTCTGCGGTTGCATTACTTCCTCTCTGAGGTTCTTGCATCCACCCTTCTTGGCTTTTGCGCTCCTCTCCGATGGCATCCGAACATCTGTCCTGACATCCGTCACTTGAGGAGTCGCCCACTTCTTCCGCTCCTCGTAAGTCTCGACTGCATCCCTTAGCTTCGCCCCGAATGTTTGATTGCTCCTGTGCCTCTTGCTCTTGAAGCCCTGGTCTGTCATCTCTGTCTGGATGCGTCCGCCCTCCGCGTCCGATGTCCTCGCTGTTGGCCATCCCAAGGATGAAGACTCGCTTTCTCTGATGAGGTGCGCCGACTTCTTCCGCTGAGAATACTCCTGCCGTTGCTCGGTAACCCAGTCCTTCCAACTCTCGGAGGACATATTTGAGAACTGATTCTCCGTCCCCTGTCTTAGCTGAGATGATTCCTCCAACGTTTTCGAGGAAAACAATTCGAGGTTGGCAGTCCCTGATTCCATCTCTGATGTATGGGAACAGGTGTCTAGGGTCATC
>Ga0196887_1000625_pt1 | contig 16462 bp, 7 predicted proteins | sample VirMetDEL_Mar_31_FD_169094 | JGI IMG/M metagenome (GOLD analysis project Ga0196887, IMG submission 169094) | Aqueous microbial communities from the Delaware River and Bay under freshwater to marine salinity gradient to study organic matter... | ecosystem: Environmental > Aquatic > Marine >... | reverse complement strand
TTAAATCTAAGACAACAGTTATTCTTTTTAAATGAAGAGGGTACGGTAACAAATATAGAGGGAGAAGTGGTGACTTCATCGGACGACACTGGCAACGCTGCCGACGCTTCAGAAGACGCAAATTCAGTAACATCGGAAGTAATACAAAGTTTCGGATGTCAAGGTATGGTACCTTTAAACTGTTATCAAGGACAGGGTGAGGAATTTGAAGTTGTTAACCCATGTGACCTACCTGGACCTATTGATAGTGATGAAAGAGTTGTTAACGGATGTTACCGTTTCGTGATTAGAAGATTAATACTTACAATTCCTAGAGACATACAAATGTTTTTTGAATGGAGAGTAAGGATAAGATTTATGTTTGCACTATGCCAGGGAGTTATTGGGCAAATGTTTCAAAATAACTGGTTAAATGGGTCTCTATATATGCCCTCATTTCAAAAACAAACCATATATAATTCAGATAATCAACCTAAACGGTATCGTTTCTGTGGTGACCCCCAACAATTTTGGGTCAATAGAAGGTACCAAGGACCATTATATTTTAATACCGAAACAAACTCATTCTTTTATCGTTCGACGCCTTTTAATGACGATACGAATCAATTTATAGGTCAGGAGCCAGGTAGGGATTATTACTCCGGTCAAAATGATAAAAACATTTGGTACCCAACAACTATTAATGAGTTAGGACCAAGAGATGAGTTCACAAAAGAGATTGCGTTTTCACCTGAATTTGAAGGTTATATAATTGATACAATAGAAACTACAAGTTATAACGACCCATCTAATATTGATATTTTATTTATAGTCTCCCGTTTGGCGAACGCCAACTTTTTGGAACAAGTGTTAGGTGCTGGAGACGGTTCTGTGGGAATGCTTTTCTCAAGAGAGACTCAGATTTTAGGGCTCTCAAATCCACTTGACAGTCGGGTTGATGGGGACTACGCTCAAATGGTAGGTATTAACTCTGAGTATGGTGTTATACCATTTTTAGAAGGTAATTATGAAGATAGTATTTCTTTAATAGATGATAGATTTGGTATTTGGTTTAGTTCGAATACAATTAATAGGAGAGTTATTACGAATGGAGTGACTACATTTGGAACCGAACCGACAGGTCCGACAAATACATTTGGATATTCGAATACCCAAGTAGTTCCGTATTATATGTGGAACGTAAATGACAATGGATTATTTGGGACCCAACATAACTCATGGAATACTGAATATATATTCAACTCTAAATACCAAGGAGATGATTTTTATAATAACAATAGTACATATATGAAACCTAATTCAGGATATGGTCTTGGTTATATTTATAACAGAAGCTCGACAGACCCTGAATACGACTCATACCCTACGAATGATGTGAATGGTGGTAACTTTAAAGTAGGTGGACCCTTTTACTATTATTTTGGTCTTAAAAGGGGTAAAAGTGCGATGAATAGATACATAAAAAAATACATTTTCGCTCAAGATGAGTAATAAGAAAAATTCAGATATTAGAATTGTTAGAGGAGAGGACCGTTTTGCCGGTGCGTCTAATACTGATTTATTAATAAATGTAAATTTACAAGGAAATAATAAAAATATTATAGAGGGTGAAAGGTCTAAAATACTTAATTTAGAAGAAAGGTTTAACTACGAAAGACAAAATTCAAGTAAATTTAGAATTGCTGGAAAGATAGTTAATATATTTAATAATATTGTTAGCGGTCAAACAAGTTACGAACCATTTAGAAACTCTCTATACTATACAGATACTTTAAATACTCTCACTTTTGGAGGTGAATGGAAAGGATATCCTCAATATGACGAATTTACTTTTTTTAGGACTAGAGGTATTGAAGGTCACATACCATTTATAAATAAAAGCGCTTCGTCATATAATTGGGTTTCGTATGTCACATATGCATCTGAAAATAAAACAGACCAAAATTTAAGACAGACTGTAAACTTTGAAAGTGGAACTTCGGTAAATAATTTTGTAGTTAGTGAAGGGGTACCGTATTATATACTTAACACACAAGACAGGGGGAAAAATCTTATTACGTTTTATTGTGGATTTAAACATAACTTATCTCTTGGTGATTGGATTTACACTAAAGACGAAATAAATGGTAAACGATATTTTGAAGTTTATGAAATAGGTGATTTGTACTACGGAAATCAGGAAAAAGTTTTTTCTATATTTAATTATGGATTTACTGACCCACTTTTTGGTAACTACGCTACAGGTAATTTTAAAAAAGTTACAGATATAAATAATAAAGAAGAGACCACCTCAGAATATTATGTTAGGTGTCATAAAGTTTTAACTAAAAATACTCATGCTGATATTACTAAGTTGGCATATGAAACTAACCCTTTTCCCGTTAAAAAACAATTGGAGTATTCGGCATTAACACCAAATAATGTGCAGAGAGTTTCAATTAAAGATGGTAATACTACAGTAGGGTTTTCTTTTGATAAAGATATAGATATATCTTCACTTAGGGATAATTTAGATAGACCTATAACTGAATTGTTTGTGACTATTCTAAATAAAGGTTATATGGGTTGGTTTAATAACCCTTACGTAAGTAATAATAATACGGGAGTGCAGGTCGGATGGGAATTAAACTTTTTAGAAGATGAAATAGACGAGTGGTGGGATATAAACAACACATCTAATAGAGACGACATACCAAACGGAAGTTACGTTAAAAATGGAAATACATTTCATTATAATGAAAATTTAGAAATTGGTCATAAATTAATGGGTGGTATATGTGAGTTTAATAAGTATAATCAAAAAGAAGTTGTATTGTCTAACATAAGTCACAAGATATCGTATAACCCACAAGTATTTGATAATAACAGTATTAATACGTTACCTTCTGGATATGCTTTTAATCCACATTATTCAGTACCCATAAGAGTGTATTCGGACTATATTGAACTTGGAGATGAAAATTCAGTTGATTTAGTTCCGGATTACGCTTTTTTATCTAAATATGAAAAACAATGGAGATGGAGAGATTTATACCCATATGGATATAAAGACAGTGACGGTAATGGTTTAGATAATCCTTTTTTAAATGGATGTCACTACCCATTTAGTGAGATACTATTTTTACTAACTCCTATGAAGAGAAATATTAACAATAGTAATATTTCATTCGCCCCAATAAATGACTACTGTGAGTAAATATAGAATTAAAATATCACCTAACGATAGGTATATAAACATACCCATTCAAATTGATACCGATTTATTAGGTAGAGATGATTTGGTGGATAAATTTGAAGAAGAGACTTTAGAAAAAGTAATAAATCCTATTGAAGACTTTGAGTTAACAAGATTTACTCACAAAGATTGGTACAAAGATAATATATTACAGACTAGTATTAACCACAAATTTAGTTTTTTCGATAGAAGTATTGATGTAGGAGCAACTAATCCATCTAACGTCAATTTATGGACAAGTGACTATGTGTTTACCGATAACCCAAATTTCACAGGAACTTGCTTTACTGAGGGTGAGATATATTATAATGCTAACTCATATAAAAATAGTTTCTTTAAGTTAGATTTATATGATACTGACAATAGTGAGACACAAAAACTTTATTTAACCATTATATTACCTACACAACAAGGATTAACTAGATTATCCGGAACGGAACCTCCGATATCTAACCCATATGTTTCGGGACCAACAATTCCAGACATATTACCAGGTGGTGGAGATTTTGGTCTTGCGGCCCCACTTTACTATGTGCCCACACCTACGCCTACACCATCTACATCAAAAATTAATGATGTAATATTGTTTTTTCCCGATACTTATGAGACGACATTTTTAAACTGTAATAGCGTTTCGTTAACTAAATATATTGATGTTCAAATCGTTAATGAACTTTTATCATGGCCTCAAAATAATTATACAATAGATTATCAGGGAACATGTTTTGAAATAATTAGTATAGGTGATGATATTATACCGGACGCACCCCCTAATGATATAATAGATGATTTTAGTGATTTTACGCTTGGAAATTGCGATTGTATAAACCCGTCGATGACTCCAACACCATCAATCAGTTCAACGCCTACACCTACACCAACACCCCCATCACCAACACCATCAGCATCATTCCAACCACCTGGAAGTGGTGGGGAAATAAACAATAATGCAGGAAATCTACCTCCTAATACTGCGTCTACTGCGGTGGCACCTTCTGATTCGCAGATAAAGATGCCTAATTTTCTATTGGATTATGTTGGTGATAAAGAAGGATACTTTATTTATTGGTTAAAAAATCCGAATTATATCGATATAGATAAGTTTTATATGAGTGCTAAGTTTTTTAATGCTAAAACTGGACAATTTGTTAGGATGATGAATACTCGACAGTCTGCATTATCTCAGAAGTTTAATTTTGAAAGTTCTAAGTATTTTTACTACCAAGTTAATATTGATTACGAAAATTATGAATATGATGTTATTAATATGAACACTCAAAACAGGGTCGGTACGGTAACACCAATAAACTGGTATGAATATGTAAATCCGTCATGAACGAAGATATACACTACATAAAAATATCTCCAGAATCACTTAAAAGTGATGTTGTTCAGCAAACGTATAGTGGTAATACGTTTGGAGTTTATTCTGCTATGACACAAATATTAAGTGGAGGGACTAACGGAGACAGTTTATTAACAGATTTAACAATACCTATTGTTTTTAATCAGACTTTTGATGATATGGGATTCTACTCAGCATTTGATGGTTTTGTCTTACAAAAAGATGTGGTATCTAACTTTATAGTTAGTGGAGACCCATCCAACCACTTTAAAATCAAATTATATAACACATCAGACCAATTAAAAAAGTTTTTAAAACTATCTACATACACTATAGATTGGGGGGATGGTACTGTGGAACCTTTTACTGCGATTTATCCAAATTATATGGAACATGAGTATCCGCCATTAACTTTATCGTATAAAATAAAGTTAACACAAAATAATCCGTGGGGTGTGACAAATATAGTTAAAGGAGTGTCGATACCTAATACATTAGTCACTATAACAAATCCCTTAGAAACTATAACATTTACTCAACAAGGGGGTAATTGGGCTAATATTCCGATTAATTATAATTTTATTTTTACGGGGGACTCAGAAAATACTGTAAGTGCTCAAACAAGTGACGAGACATTTACTATAACAGGATTTACTTCTTCACAACTTAATAATTTAAAACTTTACGGACCTACAAAGTATGATACTTCGGTTGTCGTAAAAAAGAATAATGAAGATTATGGTAGAGTTACGGAGATAACAGATGAGTATACTGCATATACAATACAAGATGTAGTGTACTACGATTACCCTAACGGTAAGACCTTATTTTTTATAGAATCTAGTGGAATAACCGACAACATGATTGTTGCAGACCCAATTACTAAAGAAGAAGTATTATTTGGTGTAGTTTCCTCACCGGAAATACAATCCCAAATATTTATTGATAGAGGTAAAAATTCTGCGTTCGAAGGAATACAGAGACTCGGAGAAGTTGATAACATCGGAGACTTAGTATCTTATGGGTACGGTTTCTTTAAAATAAAAGAACAATTGTAAAATGGCTTTAGGAACATACGGAACAACAAGACCAGCAGACATGTCCCCTGAGGACGTGGAAATAATATTAAATTATACCCCGTCAAGGGATGTGACCAATAACTTCGAGTTAAAAACTTTAAATGCTGCGGAAGTATTAACACCTTATTTTCATAACGCGGATACAGGAGGAAATGCCGACCTTGAGATATTAGGGGGGTTATATAACCTTAAATTACCTGCGGATGAATTTAATCAAATAGGTATATATACTTTATATATCAGACCTGTGGAGATACGAACCACAATTACCGATTGTGGAGTATTATCGTCATTACCTAACGTAAAAGGAATAATCGTAGATTTAAATAATGTTCCCTCTCAATACAGGAATAGATTTATTAATCAAGGATTAGTTGGTCATAGAGTAGAGTATTTAAATAATGACGGTACAAAAATTACTAATTTTTATAGAATTATAACATCATCATTTTATTGCGAACCTGTAGTTACTAATCTTACTAACTCATCACAAAAGTCTATTAGATACAGATATGTGGATAGTGGTAGTGATTTATTGTTTTGTACAGTTTCACCGGCAAGTGCACCATCTAATAAACCGAGTGCGACTCCATTTATAGGTCAACCTAATCAAAATATAATAATCACTAACACATTTTTTAATCCGATAACGTTGGATATTGAATTAGCTGAGCATGATATAGATACGTTAGCGATTGCTCTTTACGGTAATCAGACTAAATCTATTGAAGATGGTGTTTATACCTTATATGACAACGACCTTAACATTTACAAACAATATAACCTATATGAGATTAGAGATGAGTTTAATAATTTATTATACGAGGTTAGACAAAATAGAGGAGACAATATAGACTTCAGTAAAAACTTCACTAATATCACTCAGTAATGGCCGATAATAAGTTTAGATACCCACCGGCTCCTCCTAACGCTAGAGGAACATTTTCTGACAACTTAGTTGGTTTACAACTTGTTGAGGGTGGAGGTCTTACGCAGTCAAATTTTGAGTTCACAACAAATGTTGTTGAAAAGGTTAATAGAACTTTTGATACTGGTGTCTTTTCTAATCCTATTTCATTAAATGATTTAGACTTTGACAGTATTGAAGAGTCTAAGATAGTCTTAGCTAAAAACTTTAAAGTTTATCCTAATTACGATATAAGTCAGGTTACTAATTTTGCGATGTATGGTTCTTTAAGAAAAAGAATGTCATCTTCAGTAACAAATATAGTTAATTTTTTTCCGGCCGCAATATCTGTAGATAAAATTTATTATGATTTTAACACTGGATACACCGCTTATAACATTTCTTATGATGATATTGAAGGTTTAACGACTTTTGATATTGACGTTACCAGATTTAAAAATCCATTCGATATCGATTACTCAGAAAATTCGGATAGAAATATTTCTGTTAGACCTTTTGAGGTAAGCCCATTAAGAAATCTTACTAGAAGTTTCTTACAGTATTCTTTATTTTTTGAAGATTTAGAGACTGAGTATAAATTTGTTGATTTCGACCCCTCACCAAAACTATCGGCGGGGACGGTACAAATTGTAGTAGAAGGAAATCCTTTCAGTGGTCAATCTACTTCAGTAGATAATATTTTATTAAAACCAAATAAACAAGAAACTGATAAAGTATTTATTGACGACTTTAACGAAGTTGAGGACTTCTTATTAAATCGTTTAGTAGTTCCAACCTATACTTCTAAATTTGAAATATTAAGGGAAGGTCAAGACGGACAAGTGTATAAAGCTTATCAGAGTATAACATGGAGTTTAGATGGGGTATGGAATTTAGATATAAGAACAAATAGGTTTGATAATTATTTAACACAATTAAATAGTATATCTGATGAGATAGATGAATATAAAAGTAATTTAATATCGAGATTTTTAACTACAGGGGCTTTTAAAGATTTTGATACACCTAATAAAAATGTAGAAAAGGTTTTACAACTATATGGTAGAAGTTTTGACGAAACAAAAAAGTTTATTGATGCGTTATCATATATGAATTCAGTTCATTATGTTGTACAAAACGATATACCTTCTCAGTTACTAACAAATTTGGCTCAGACAATAGGTTGGGACACTAACATCTCACCCATAACTAATGATAAGTTCTTAAGTAGTGTATTTGGAAACCAAGATTCTAATGTATTTCCTGGACAGACAGTAAATAAGACACCAACCGAACTTAGTTATCAATATTATAGAAATTTAATTTTAAATTCTGCTTACTTATTTAAATCTAAAGGTACAAGACGTTCAATAGAGGCACTTATGAGATTAGTCGGTGCTCCCGACGCGTTAATAGATTTTAATGAAATTATTTATTTGGCTGATGGTCCGATAAATGTGGAAAGATTTAATGAAGAATACGCAACTATAACGGGAGGTACTAAAACTACAGAAACGCCGGTCTTGGACCCAAACATCACATTCAGTTTTGAAGGGGTGACATATACCGGATTCACAACTCAACTAACATTAAGTAACGTAGACACTGTTAGAAATGATTATCCTATTGATAGTTTTGGATATCCACAATCTCCGGTATCCAGTGAAGAAATATTTTTTGAAAAAGGTGCGGGATGGTATGAGCAGACTCCTGAACATAGAGCACCTACAGTATTAGACACTACAGGTTCGGTATTCACAGGACAAAACCCTGACATACAGACAACATTAGAACCATTTACTTATGGTCAAAAATATTTTGATAGATTTAGAGATTTTCCATATATGGATTTGGGTTTTGGTTTAACAAGAACCTACGATAATAATAAATCTTGGACAGATAATGAATTAGGTTTAAGGAGGAATACCGAAGCTGGTTATAATGCCTATTATGTGGTAAATAATGAAAAATTAGTATTAAATGCTAAAAATGTTGACTTAGGTTTAAATATGGGACAAGGGATTATATACGACATATGGGATATGTCAAAAAAATATAATTACCCGTTCCCTTCAACTGGTTTAACATCACCTTATCCATATCCTGAAGGGATTGATTGGACAGTAATTAACCCAAAACCAAAAGAAAAGACATTTTTTGAATTTGCTCAGACCTTTTATCGTAACATGATTAATGTTAGGAATAGACAGACAATAACAGACGGTAAAGGAGGTGGATATCCAACACTACAATCAGTTTATTGGAAATATTTAAACTCAGAGGAGTCCGTAGGTATACCATCCAACAAATATACCTATCAAAAAATGATTGATTTCACTAATGGTATAGGTGATTATTGGATGAAGTTAATTGAACAAATGATTCCCGCATCTACTATATGGATGGGGGGTCAAAAAATGGAAAATAATGTATTACAGAGACAAAAAGTAGTATGGAGAAGACAAAGAGGATGTGAGTTAGTACCGATACCATGTATTCCATGTACATTTACAGGTCAATTACTTGGTAATGATTGCACTACACAAACTTTAAGTTGTGATATTGGATTAACAAACCCACAAACTACATTAATAAATAGTATTAACAGTGCGGTTGGTAATGAAGGGTATAATGTAAGTGACTGTCAATTAAACACTTTGACAAGTTTGTGGTATGTGGATATAAGACTTAGTGGTTCATTACTTAGAAAAGATTTATTCTACACTGGATATGGAAGTGGTGATTACCCATCTAGTACTGAGTGGTTGACTGCGGTAGAAACGTCTCTTTCTAATTTATCTCAGGACGGATTATCCTATAGTATCAACGGTAATAACATAACAGTTACTAATATAGGGTGTAATAATGATTTTACTAATGAAAGTTTGCAAATAAACGCTGGAGTCAACATAAATATTAATTGTACGTCATGACATCAGTAAATTATATCATACAAAATTGTAACGACCAATCCGAATATAGGTTAACTTTTAATAATACTACGCACCTAAATTCAGGTGAGATTTGGGATATTGAATGTAATAATATAAATAATGGGTGTTATTACATTAATGAAGATACTAATAAAGTTTTAGATGAAATAAATGGAGACGATTGTACATTTATTGAGTATGTTGATTGTGAAACGTGTGAAGAGGCAAATTTACTTATCTCATCGTTAATGTCGGACCCAGCCCAAAGTTGTTATCGGTGGGATAGATGTGATGCAGGTTCGGGACACTTATATACACTAATAACCGACACACCAATAGATGATAGTATTTTATATTATGGAGTATGTTATGAAATAACCTCTTTAGTTGTAAATACTGACCCTACCGACTTAAGTGGAATACCTAATAACTTATACTATGGTAAGTGTTCTTCATGTATACCTACTTTTTTAGATTGTGATTTAGAGTTTGGACCCCCTACCCCTACTACCACTCCGTCAATTACCGCAACTCCATCAGTAACCGCGACGCCAGGAGCTTCGATAAGTGTGACTCCTTCGATTACTACCACTCCGTCAATTACCGCAACTCCATCAGTAACCGCGACGCCAGGAGCTTCGATAAGTGTGACTCCTTCGATTACTACCACTCCGTCAATTACCGTAACTCCATCAGTAACTACTACACCATCAATTACGGCAACTCCATCAATTACTGCAACTCCATCAATAACCGCAACACCTGGTGCGTCTAATAGTGTTACTCCATCGTTAACTCAAACTCCAACAATAACCGCAACTCCAACAATAACCGCAACTCCAACAATAACGGCAACTCCGTCAATAACTGTGACTCCGTCAATTACATCCACTCCATCGATAACTGCAACTCCAACAATAACAGCAACTCCGTCAATAACCGCAACTCCATCTATAACCGTAACGCCGTCAGGAACACCACCTGCGGCTCCTATAAATGCGTTTTCGTTTAGTGGATGTTGTCCTGACGTGGGAGAGTTTACAATATTCACGGGAACAAGCACGACATTTAGTGGGGTATTTCCAATACCGGAAATAGGAGATATAATCACACCAATCACAGGAGAGAGTCCGCTTGAAACGAACCAATGTTTTGAGAGGATAGAATATAACCCAAGTTATACCGAGTATTACAATACAACTGCGGGATACCCAAGTCTTTTTGGGACCAATAATTCTTACACGGATTGTAATACTTGTCAGGCTAGTAACGCATGTGTGGAGAATAACGTTTCATTAAGCGGATGTTGTGATGGGTTAGTTTATAATGTTACCAATATGAGTAATGGGCCAGCATTGGGAGAAACAGGAGCAATAACTCTCCAATTTGGAGGAAATCAGGATTTCATAATAAATAATTGTTATAAGAGAGTAACATATGACGAGTCATACCCAGCCGGAGCTACCAGTGCGGTATTCACCGCTGGAGAGTATTATGATAACTGTGATGATTGTATAGCCGAGAATGAATGTATTGCTCCTAGTAATACTCCATCAGTTACACCAACAATTACACCAACAGTTACACCAACAATTACACCAACAAGTTCACCACCTTCGTATACCTCTTTCTTATTAACGCCTTGTTGTGAAAACAACTTCTCAGGTCTTACAGTCCTTAACCACGCACAAGTATTAGACTCATTAAGTGTTACAACAGGAGATATAGTATCCTTAGATAGTATATGTTACACATTAGGTAATGTTGCACCATTTACATCATCCAATACACCATCGACACAAAATACATATCTCGACTGTGATACTTGCTTATCATCTCAAAGTCAAACATATTGGTGTGTACACACATATGCCGCATGTTTTGAGGAAAATTATGGTGCTGGCGACCTCATGGCAGCGCCTACAAGATATAATGACCTTATAGCACAAGTAGACCCCACAGGAACGGGTGATGAATACCTACAATTCACACACACCGTAACTAACACTGCAAGTCAAAATGTAAGCTTTGAAGACTGTTACGTATATGACCCAACTTACGACGAAACCGCATTGTTAAAATTCCACAGTTCAGACGGAACATCTTGTTGTCAGCCCGACACGCCTGGTGCTAAATGTTCTGGAGCGTATGTTGTCTTAAGAAGTTGTGATACATATACAGGGACAACGGTAGGGGGTCTTACTAATAGTAAATTAGACGCACTTGTTTACATGACCTGTGATTTCGTATCGGGTAGTTCATTGGGTGGTGGAGTTGTACAATTGTCAGATATAATACAGGCGCCTGAATTGTTAGGAGGTGCGGGTGGTTACTTAGGTGGAGCACAAACTGCGATAATAATAAATGACGGATTCGATGGAATTTGTTTCACTATAGTTGGTAACACTTCATCGATGAAGACGTATCAAAATACGACTGTAGGTACTTCATGGTTGGAAAGTGCGGATTCGACAACTGCGTGTGCTGGAACGGACTGTAACTGCTTAAATGATGTTACAATAACTAACACATCTCTTAGTGCACAATCTATAACATACCTAAGGTGTGGTTTATCAGGTGGAAGCTTAACAACAGAAAATATACCCGCTGGAGGCTCATCATTCCTTTCAGGTACAAATGGATGTGCAAATATAAACTCAATGGTATTTAGTAGAACTGACCAAAATCTTCTTACAACTATATCATTCGATTTCTCATCAAGTAGTGGTTGTTCATAATATCATGAGTCAAATAGTAAACATATCATTAGGAGTTTCAGACCCAAATCCGGGTAATTATACAGTTAGTGTAAAAGATTGTGATGTAACAACATATACAGACGTTGCGTCTTCACTAACATATAGTGATTTCCCATTTCAATTTGACGTTGAGTCGTTTATTACTGGGACTTGTTTTGAATATCAAGTTATTGATATGGATTCAGGTGCTATATGTTATGCATCGGCTAACATCCCCACAAGCCCAACACCGACACCTACTATAACGCCGACACCTACCCCGACTCCACCTGTTGTTCCTGATTGTGTTTCAGGTACAACAAATGGTAACTATGAATTTATGGATTGTTGTGGAGTCACACAAAGAGGTTCAAGTTTAGGAGTTGTATTTTGCGTAAACACTACATTACCTTATTCAGGTATTGACGTTACAAGTTTTGAATGTACACCCAATTGTGATGAAGGACCGTTAAGTGTGACTTTTTCAGGAACCCCTGACTGTGGTGCTGACGGGTCAATATATCTTGATATAGAGGGGGGAACTAACCCTTACTATATAGTTAACTCCTCACCAGGGACTATACCTACAACGCAAGGTAACGGTCCATTTAATTTTAGTGGTTTATCTGCAACTACTTACGTTTTTAATATTAGTGATAGTACTTTACCTACCGCTAGAGAATTAACAACACAGGTGGTAGTTAACCCTTGTTTTGAGGTTGATATATCTGGTGTTGATATCACATGTAACTTAACTACAGGTATTATTAATATTTCAGGTAATTCATTGTCGTATCCGTATCATGTATATCTTTATTATAATGGAAATGAGTTTAGTGACGAATTCTACAATGAAAATATAATTACTATAGATAGTGATATTTTACCTGGTGAATACTACGCAATTGTAGTAGACGGTAACGGACAAACAGGACAAACGGATACCGTTACAATTAACTCAGTTGCTAGTTTTGATTATGAAGTTTTAATAACAGGTGCGAGTCCTTGTTTAGTTGCAAATACTGGGTATGGTGAGGTTACTAACTTTACAGGTGGTACTCCTCCCTTTACATATTTTTGGTCAACATTAGATACTACCCCATCTGTATCTAATTTACCCGCGGGTGATGCATCGGTTACTGTGACAGATGCGAATGGGTGTGTAATAACGAAACGGTTTACAGTACCGCAGTTACCATTATTGGGGGTTTCAAATATAGTAGGAACACAACCAACTTGTTTTGATTGTGATGGTACAATCACTGTTACAGTTACTGGAGGTACCTTACCTTATTATTTCTCAGGTAGTACGGGACAAATACAGAGCGGTTCAACAACATTTACGTTAAATAGTTTATGTGGAGGGGCTTATAATATCTTAATTGAAGATGCTGGACAATGTTCAATTAACCAACCCGTTCAATTAACCTCAACCGCGGGATTTAGTTTGGTTAGTATTATAACTGAAAATTCTGATTGTGGTGAAGATGGGTCAATTCAAATAAATGTAAATGCCAATCAAGGACCATTAACGTATACTTTAACGGGCAGTGGAGGTAATATCCAAACGGTAACAACAACAAATCAATCATATACCTTTGAGAATCTTGCTTCTGGGACATATCAAATCGGAATAGAATTAATTAATGGTTGTAAATATACTGATACCGCAACAATATTAAATGAAAATAAGTTTACTGTTGCGACATCATTAACCGCAACAACTTGCGGACAGTCAAATGGAGAGGTAAATATAGAGGTTTCATCGGGTACTACTGAGATTAAATATCCACTTAGTTATGTGGTATCACAAATTAGTGATGGAACTGTAGTTTCTAACAATATTGGGTCTTTAAGTAATGTTGAATTAGTAAATAACTTACCTCAGGGTTCGTATCAAGTTGTTGTTACGGATAATGAAGGATGTGCTGTTACTCAGTACTTTACTATATTAGAAGGGACGGGAGGAGTACAAGCGATACTTTACGGCACACCTTGTGTTTCGGGAAATGATGGTACTGCAACATTAAGTATAACGAATGGTGTTGGTCCATTTACAGTTACTTGGTCATCTAATGTTCCTAACGGTCAGACAGGTAACTTTTTAACGGGACTTTCAGGTGGTACTTATACTGCAACCATATTAGATAGTGATGGGTGTTCATTAATAAAAAGCGTTACAATACTTTGTGAGAATGAGAATGTTGATGATTATGTAATTAATACATTATGTGAGCAAGATTTTGTTACGTCTTCAGAAGGTAAGAGAGGGTTTTATGAAATGTTAAACGAGGCTTTCTTAGATTTAAATATCCCTGGGTCTAATTGTTATTTTGAGAGTGCTGAATTTACAGGTGTTTTGACTATATCTGGAGGAAGTTATGGTGTAGGTCAAACGGTTATAAATAATTTTTACACGGGAACTACATTAACGGACGTTCCTTCTGATAATTTATGGGAGACTATTGTTCAGGGTATGTTATCGCAATTCTCAGGTATAACATATACGACTGATTTACTAAATAATATCTTCACGGTAAAAGGTGATTGTAATGGTGATGTTGACCCATTAAACGGGGCATTTATCGAGTTAAGGGTTGAGATAGATATTAATGTTAATTGTGCGGGAAGAATAGGTCCAGTATCTCCAACGCCTACCTCTACAGTAACACCTACAGTAACACCAACTATAACGGTTACGCCGAGTATAACCGCGACTCCGGGAGCGACCCCAACATCAACCCCAACAGTTACTTTAACACCGACTCCATCGAGTACTCAACCCGTATATAGTTGTACTCTTACGGTCGTTGGTACCTCTAGACAAATAAGTTGCGAATTAAATGTCGAAGGTTCGGTAAATGTTGTGGCTTATGATTTATTATCTGTAGGTGAAATTAAATAAAAAAATATTTTTATAGGTAAAATAATGTGGTACAAATTAAAACTAACCACTATTTATATAAAAAATAAAAAGGTTTAAGGATGGCGCAAAGAGAAGTAACATTAAGCGGTACAAGTGTGGGTGTGGACATATCGACCTTGGATATATACCACACTTCACAGATTCCTGCAAACTTTATAACTGGAGTGACTAGAAACCAGTTAGTAAACGGAATTACTTTTTTAGATGACGACACTAATAGTGTGTATATAGTTGTTAGTGATGCGGGACCGTGCAGTGGTACTACCACTACCGTTAATATTGGTGTATCACCAACACCAACTCCATCAATTACTGCGACTCCATCGACAACCGCAACACCATCAATAACATCAACTCCATCGATAACGGCCACTCCATCGATAACGGCCACTCCATCGATAACAGCAACACCAGGAGAGTCTCCTACACCTACTTCATCGGTAACTCCATCGATAACCGCAACACCATCGATAACGGCAACACCATCGATAACGGCAACACCGTCTATAACTGCAACACCATCAATAACTGCAACTCCATCAATAACTGCAACTCCATCAATCACCGCAACACCATCGATAACAGCAACTCCATCGATAACTGCAACACCATCGATAACTGCAACACCATCGATAACCGCGACTCCTTCAGTAACACCAGGAGAGTCTCCTACACCTACTTCATCGGTAACTCCATCGATAACGGCAACACCGTCTATAACTGCAACACCATCGATAACCGCAACACCATCAATAACTGCAACTCCATCAATCACCGCAACTCCATCGATAACCGCAACACCATCGATAACGGCCACTCCATCGATAACAGCAACACCATCGATAACGGCCACTCCATCGATAACTGCAACACCATCGATAACTGCAACACCATCGATAACTGCAACACCATCGATAACTGCAACACCATCGATAACTGCCACACCGTCTATAACTGCAACACCATCGACAACTGTAACACCATCAGTAACTTCATCGATAACTGCAACACCATCGATAACTGCAACACCATCGATAACTGCAACGCCATCAATCACCGCAACACCATCAGTAACTCCATCGATAACTGCAACACCATCGATAACTGCAACACCATCGATAACCGCGACTCCTTCAGTAACACCATCAATCACCGCAACTCCATCAATAACTGCAACTCCATCAATCACCGCAACTCCGTCAATAACAGCTACACCGTCAATAACAGCCACACCATCGATAACTGCAACACCATCGATAACTGCAACACCATCAGTAACTCCATCGATAACTGCAACAC
>Ga0196887_1000624_pt1 | contig 16477 bp, 29 predicted proteins | sample VirMetDEL_Mar_31_FD_169094 | JGI IMG/M metagenome (GOLD analysis project Ga0196887, IMG submission 169094) | Aqueous microbial communities from the Delaware River and Bay under freshwater to marine salinity gradient to study organic matter... | ecosystem: Environmental > Aquatic > Marine >... | reverse complement strand
GCTTTATAGATATAGTTTATCTGCTCAAAGACATCCGCGATCTCCTTGTTTCCCATAGAACCACTTGTATCCACTGATACAAATATCATCTGCTTTCTTTTAGTTCGCAGGCCTGGTAGTCCTATAAATCGCTTTGACTCTCTCTTATGAGTCTTCTTTCTTGTGATATCTAATACAGTTCCTAAAAACTTTCTAAACCAACCTTTCCAGTTAAATACCTCTGGTTTCTTCTCAAATAACTTTTCTATCTCTCTACTAAGACCTCCGGGTAGATTACCTCTTGTCTTAGAATCAGATTCTTTATAAGCTTCTTTAAGAATATGCTTTTGTTGGTTATCAAATAGTTTCTTTTGTTGGGTTGTTAAGTCCTTGTAGTTGTTCCAATCATGCTCTCCTTTACCTTCTCCGGTCATAGCGTCCATCGCATCTTTGAAATCAGGGTTGTTCTTCTTCTCTTCCTCTATGGCAGCGTAGTAGAACTTCGAACCTTTTTTAGGAGGCAGTTGCAAATCTAGAAATGGAGCTCTATTATACATAATCCATTTCTCATTAATCTGATTCTCTGGGATGTACTGATTTATTTCCATGTCCATAGCTATATTAGCTGTCTCCGCGTTAGCATAAGTGGAATGCACTTGTAAATGCCCAAAGGCAACATGAAGTGTCTCATGATGCACTATTCCTTGCCTTTCTGCAGGAGAGAGCGTCTTAAAGTAATCTGGGTTTATTAGTAGATCAACATTAAACGCTTCCGGGTCAATAGTTACTGCCGCTGTGGGCACTTTTGTTGTAATTGTTTTCTTAAGCCCCATTAATATGTGGCCAAAGAAAGGGTTATCAAACAGGAAACTCTTCACTGTTGACGATAAATCTCTATATGTCATAATTCTATTTTAGAACTACTCCTCTTCATTGCGCGCTAAGCGCTTCTTCTCTCTCTTATGTAGTAAGTTAAATTTTATAATTGCTTGTTCTTCTTTTAAGTATGTAAACGCACTTTTGCCAAAGCGTTTACTGGAAGGGTAAGTTTCTGTATTATAAAGCTTGTTAATCTTTCTGATAAACACTTCATAATAAGCTTTCTTAGGATCTGTATTACCTACTTTATACAAATAGACGTAGTCAGATTCCTTAACTCTCTCGAAAGAAAGCCCTTTTACTTCTCCCCTTCCAATAAATTCTTTCTGCAAAAGCCTAACTTTGCTTTCTTGCATATCCTATTGGTTGTGAGCCTCCTTCACCTCCTTCAGCTTGAAGGGAGTCGGCCTGTTGTTGTTGCTGTTGTTGCTCTAAATATTCCATAACTCCTGCTGGTGGAGTATTTAATTGTTGGTCTAATATCTTTTCACTTAATTCAAGTTTCTTTTTAATTACACTATTCTCCAATTTTCTTAAAGGCCTGTTTTTTCTAATCAGTATCACTAATATTGCGATACATAAAATTATTATTATTCCTTCTCCTACGTTCTCAATCATCTTTCTTCTTTAATAAAAATTCTATCTCTCTATCTAAATACTCTCTAGCTTTTTCTAAGTCTAGAACAGCATTCTCCTTCTTACCATGTCTTATAATATACTTTAAAACATTGCCAATGTTAAAGTTTAGTCCAAATATTTTGACTAAATCGATAACATCGACACTATTTTTAGTATTCTTATAATGACTAGGCTTTACGCCTTCTTTTGCCATGTTTACCTCTTATTTTTGTAAATTTAGTATCCATTATATGATCGTTGCAAAATCCTTCTATATCAAGTAGCTCTGGAGAGTTTCTATAGCTATTTAGAGCTTTTTCACTTCTACTATCCATTGTGTACCATTTACCCATAGTAAAGCCTGAATAATAATATTTGCCTTCCATATATAAATCCTCTTTTGATTTACTTGCAATCATATTCAAGTACTCCACTATAGTTGCACTTTTTTGGTATAAAGAATGGTCTTCTGCTAGAAGCAGTTCCCAAATACCTGGGTGTTCCTCTTCTAAATACATTGCAAATGCAACAAACATACTCTTTGTTGACGTAGCTAAAAAATCACATAAATTATCTATTTCTTCCTTACTTAACTTAGCTATAGGGTATACTAATCCATACATTCCCATTTTTATCCGATTAAGTTACTTCACAAGAAGCTCCGGAACAAGCTAATTCACCATTTAAATTAGTATTGTCTGAAGTTTCTATTACTTTTGTTAAATCTATACCTTTCAAATGCTTAAGTCCTTCATAGTACTGCTCCTTTGTTATCTCTTCGAAAGGCGCTTGTTTGTATGTACCACCATCAAAAGGCAATACAGATATACCATTGTAATACTCTTTGTTAACCCACATCCAATCTCTAACGATATCCCACTCCTCTTCTTTTAACGAGATAGTGCACGATACATTATGGGAATTCTCCCCTTCGAAATGCCCTGGTTTAACCCATTCTTTAGATACTTTCTTAACACGCTCTAACAAATTAATAGCACTCTCTGTCCTTAAGATAGCACCTTCCGGGGCTTTCTGCGGTACAGAAATAACTGCTGTCTTATCAGGAGTTTCCCAATAATCTTCTAACAATTCAGGATTATTTATACTTAAATAAGTATATAAAGCCTCTGTCTTGTCTATTTGTACTCTACGTGTGTAATATTCACTATGATAAGCGTGTATACCAGACGAAGTTCCTAACACTAAGCTAGTTGTTCCTGCTGGTTTTACTGCAGTCTGTCTTGCTGCTGTGTTTATTCCTATAATCTTTGCTACTCTATCATTTTCAATTGTAACATTTAAAGCTGATTCTCTAAAATCAAGATGTAAAAGGTCTTTATTAGCTATTCCTGTAATAGAAACACCTATTAAAGCATCTTTCTCAGTATTTACTCTCCAAATATCTCTTAAGTAATGGAAATCAGTATAACCTGCTTGCAATGTAGCTATAAATGAAGCTGCTTTTGCTGCCAAGTTAAACTCTTTCTGTGTCTTAATGATTAAACCATTAATTTCTACTAGATTACAAAACTGATTAGGCCTTAGTCCTATTTCTACACAAGGGTTTGAACCCCATGCTTTGTCATTTGTAAAGTAAAACCCTGGTTCTCCTGCTTTAGAGTCCCTTGTTTTCTGCCATAATTCGTCGAAAACTTCTTTAGTAACTTCATTTCTATCCATTACAACACTGTTATTAGCTCTACCTCGTTGGGGATTACGTTCCCACCACTGTCCGGCCTTAGCTCCTAACATATCTGATGCATCGATATCAAAGAAAGATATCATAGCACTTCTTCTTATCCCTCCTGCAAGTACTGCATTTGCAATATAACAAAGCATATCATGACATTCTAATGCAGATAACCTCTCTCCTGTGCTTTTGCTTTCTAGAATACCTTCTATCTGAGATAGAGCTATTCTTAAAGGTGCTGGTCCTGGAGCCCTTCCTCCTGCTGTTACCAAAATAGCTCCTTTTTCTCTAATTTCTGAGAAATCGAATTCTAATTTTGACGTTGTCTTCCCTGTGTAAGACTTTAATAACGCTTTAACTGCGTCTGCCCATCCCATAATACTATCTTCAATAAGATAGCGACGTTTGTGACCTACTGGCGTTACAATATTTGGTAATTTATCAATATCTTGGGTTTGTATACTATAACCAACACCTGTTCCAGATAACAACATAAACATTGTTTCACTAAAAGCATGTATTGAGTCTATTGGTACAAAACTGCAATTGAATATTCTTGTATTATTCACTTCTATAGCCTTCCCTGCAAATTGCAGACTTCTCATTGAGGGCAACACCTTCTTAGGTAATACAAAATCAGTATACACTTTCTTTATCTCCTTCTTTAGTTGGGGATATTTCTTAATGTGCATATTCTGATTTCTGGTAACTAACTCTTTCCAAGTCTCTCTTCTTTCTTCTTCTGGTAGATACTTACTATACTTCATGTGAGTAATTATATCCGACAGAATTTTCTTATCCTTCTCCATATTCTAAAATAAAGTTAATTCGTCATTATTGCCGTTCTTAAGGGCTTTAAGTTTATCAAAAAAGTCTGAATATTTTTCTTTTGTCCAATCCCCTCTATCTGTTTTTAAATTAATAAGGGTGTACATTTCTACAAATCTATCTAGACCGTCTTTTTCTCCGTGTTTTTCTGTAAATGTGGATATAACTTTGCTGATGACATCTCTTTTAGTCTTTCCTTCCGCTACAATTCTCTTTGCATTTACTTTTCCAATCTTTTCTGCTCCTGCGATATGATCAACGCTATCTCCCGATAGTACTTGAGTCATTAGTATTGTGAATCCTTCCTCCGCAGTAGTATTGATCCATTTCTTGGTATAAGTGTTATAATGAACACCGGGACTCATTGCTAAGTCTTTATCTTTAGAGTATATATAAGTACCATCGCTATGGCCCATTATACATAGGTCATCTGCTTCTAAATCTTTTTCCTTGTGGTAATTATAATTCTCTTCAATATACCTTTCTACCATACATTTGTATTCTCCTTCTTTAGGGAATTTAGGTGTATATTTCCTATTGCCTTTGTATTTCTTTACACTGGCTACCAAACTTCTAAAATTGTCACTTGTTTTTCCTGAAAATAAGAATAAATAGTCTTTTGAGAATTTCGCTGTCTCTTTCTTAATTGCTTTAATTCTCTTCTCGGTTAAGTCACAAATAGTATTATATGGTATTATTGCTTCGAGGCTTAATCCTCCTTTAAACATTCTCTCTATATCATAAGCAACTAAGTACTTTATGAAATCTGCATCTATTAGTCCTACTAAATTCTTCTTCATGTATGTTTGTTTATTGTATTATATCTCGTATATTTCAAGAATACAATACCCTACTTTATTAGGGTCTACTCCGCCCCATTTGTATTCTACTTCTGTCACATAATCTATATTATCATCAGGCCAAAACCCAAGAGTAGTTAATGCATCACATGTAAATTTATCTATTATAGAAGTTGGGTTAGAGACATCAAGTTTCCTTTGGTTACCGTGGTAATAAGTATACTCTAATCTATAAGGCCCTACACCTCCTTTAGGTATCTTCATTTTCTTTATACAATCAAACATAGCATGCTTCGCAGCATTACTCTTCATAGAAAACCAGTTCCTATAATTGTTTAAATTGAATATGGCTTTCCCTTTCTTTGTTTTACTTTTAGTAGTATGAACAAATAAAGGCAAAGTAAGTGTTGCTATTAATTTCATATTATAAATTTATGTGGCTCTTCTAATATATTACAAATGTAATCTCTTCCACCTCCTTTTGCTAAATCGCTCAAGTCTTTTGCTTTGTATTTAACAGCTAAGCGGTCCGGTATCTCTATTTGTGTAATATTAAACTCGGTACAAATGCTCTTTCCAAACTCTCTACCATAATTAGGCTTATCTAAGTCCTTATTTTCATAATCATTGTCGTATAATAGATAGATATTAGTAAATCTATCTCGTAGTTGTTGTAAAATGTGTTCCTTTGGTTTAGTTTTTTCACTCTGCAGGGCTACTGCAGGTATTCCAGTTATACTGTCTATAGTCATTACATCTTTCATAGACTTGGTTATTATCAGGCATTCCTCTTTATCAGGAAGCTGAGACCAACCATAGAATACACTAGCATCATGTGATTTAAACCATTTATTACTTTTACTGAATGGTTGATAAATAGTAAAAGTAGATATATTATCCTTTACTTCTCTAAAACAATACGCAAATCTTTCTGCGGTAACTATCTTAGAGTTAAAGAATATGTGACTTATTGGCGATACTCTGTATTTTAATAAAGTCTCTTTGGTTATACCAAAGCTACTCCAAAAGTCAACATCGCATTTTGCCCATTTACGTCTTTTTACATTAATTGTAGGCTTGACATATTCAATCTTTTTATTGTATGCAATAATAGGTTTAACAGCATATTCCATGTCTGACTTGAACATATTTGTCAAGCCAGAATCATGGACTATTTTGTTAATGGCCCCTCTATAAGAGAGACCAAACTTTAATTGTACAAACTTAATTATATCCCCACCAATTCCTGCAAAATCGTTAAATAATACAGTATTGTTCTTCACATAAATTGCGAATGAGGCCTTATTCTCGCTTCTCAGCGGAGATAGTTGAGCTCTTCCAATTGTAAATTCTCCTATGTAATGTCTGAATAAGTCATAATGATTACAATGCTTATGTATGTCTTCTGGTGAAGCATAAGGCAGCAAATCTTCTGGCTTAAACTCAAACATATCTTACATATCAAACATTGTGTCCTCTGCCTCTTCAGCAGAAGGTACATCCTGTACTATTTCCTTCATTTGGTCAGCACTTGTAGGCTTAAGCTTAGTGTCCGCGTCAGCAGTACTAGCCGGCTCTACAGCAGGTAACCATTTTCTGATCTCAATTCTCTCTTTCGGAGATCTTGGAGATCCATAATTAGCAAAGACATTAATAAGCCCATCGCCTATAGCGTCTTTAACTTTAACATACAAATCAGTATCGTCTTTAAACGACATGATAGGAGTACCTCCTGTATGTTCTACTATTTTATTCAAGAAACTCCACTCTTTCTTCATGGCGTCCTTGAAAGTCATTCCCCAAGCATTAGGATAATCCTCTGCTTTGATGCTGAAACAAGCTCTATTAGCTTTATTACCATCTGGGTCTTCGAAATAAACTTTAAAGTCAGGTGCTCTATCGTTTGTCTTAGTAGTTCGTTCATCAGCCATAGTAACTTTTACGTTCTTAGCTCTTCCCGCTACTCCTTTGTTAAATACTTTTCTTTCTTCCGCTTTCGTTAAATCGTCTTGTGTAAATTCGAAACTCATCTTCTTTTCTGTATTTTAATTATTTAAATATTTTGTCCCAATGGAATGTCATTTTTCCATCACTATCGGACTCGCAAATTGTAATATCCTGCTCACGTAAATGTTCTATACGCGCTCCTGATGCTATAAGTTCAGACGATTTAAAACTGAATATTGTTTTATTATCTTTTCTATAACAAAGAGCGATTGCATCTGAATTCGCCGCTAGCATTTGACTCATCTTGCCACTAACATCTATATCCGTAGCAGCTAATTCGCTTCCCTGCCTGGTTATAGTCTTAGATTTAGTATGTGCAACTAGTATAACTGTATCGCAATATAAGTTTAGCATTGCAATTACATTAAAGAAGGCCTCACGAATAGGTAACCATCCCGCGCCATTAGCGACGGTCTTAAGGTCTTTCCCATTATAGTTCTTATTCTGTGGTGCCATTTTATGTAATTGTATAGCATAAGGCATAATTATATCCTCCAATACTCCTACGGTATCAACAGTAATATATTTATACAAATTCTTCTTATTCTCTACTTTATACGCTTTTAATTCTTTGATAATGTTTTTAAGTACATCCCAACTGGTACTTTCAGCAGCCTCTGCTGCATCAGGTACATCAATTTTAATACACCTGTAGTACCTAGTACCACTTTCTAAATCAATTATCAAATTATCTTTTAGGTGTGCTACTGCTGTAGTCTTTCCCTGTTTAGTGTGACCAAACACTACTAAAGTCTTAGGGTTTACGGCTGTTGCCGGTGTTTCTTTTAGTGGTAATAAACTCATTCTTTTAGTTTTATTTGTCCAGTCTTATTCCGTGAAATACAGGAAATCTTAAAGCACCTTTATCGGTTTCTTCAAAATAACGTATTTCAGCTGTTTTTCCAATATAATCAGCTTTATTAGTAAGCATTTCCGCTCTTTCTGTATGAGATAGCTTAGAACCTGTCTTACTCTCATGCCCATTATATTCTATTACTACTATGCCTTGTCCAGGCACTCTGTCGCTTTCTACAACATCAATTATCTCTAGCGCAACATCTTTGAATACTTTGACTTTTAAAAGATTTGAACTTCGTCCATTCACTTTATAACCATCTTTTCCCCATCTTACAATTGCTCCTTCATAACCTTCCTGCATAAATTTAGCATAATACGCGTCTAGTTCCGCTCTATCCTTAATTGTATAGGTTGGAACTAACTCAACATGATCCAAGTATTGTACTTTTCTCATTAAATTGTGGTATCTTATACTAAAAGGTTCTTTAGATATTAAATCATACACATGAAATTTTACTTTTTCAGACTCTCCTCTTCTATATTTCTTAATAAGTTTCATATTCTCTTGGAAGGTTAATCCATGAGCATATAATTCTCCATCAATATAGTCGCCATCCAGCCATTCCAATTGATCAGCAATGTGTTCCATAGTAGTTATTGGGGTATTTTTGCGGGATATCATTTTATCTGACTTTCCTAAACATCTCATACCGTCTAACTTTGGTTGTATAAAACAAGGGTAAACAATTTTATGCTCTTCCTTTTCTATACTTTTTGCTAACATTGGTAAAACAACATTAGAGTCTTCACTTTCTTTCCTCGTAAGGAAATAACCTTCTTTGAGCTTTTTAAACATCAACGCTCTTTTTTCCAATTCGGCCTGTTCTGCACCTGTTGTTGCATTAGTTTTGCCGATGTTCTTTGGTTTGCATACTTTTTCATGCTTAACCTTTTTCCCATCAACTAACCCGGACTCTTGTATAAGAATTGCGTCTGTTGTTGTTACCTCTAGAAGCCTAATCTTCCCCTTTGAATCTTTCTTGTAAAGCCTCATCGTTATCTATAGTATTTAATTCTTCCTTAATTTGCGTATCTAATGCGTCTAATTCTTCAGAGTCATCTAGTGTACCACTAAAAGACACGTCTGCATTCTTTAGAACCTCCATATCTATGGTGGATTCTTTCGAGCTCCTTAGTGTATTGAACAACTCCTTGATACCGCGTTCTGCAAATTCTTTATCTTCTGGGATGCGCCCAGGCCAAGTAAATCCAAATGTCTTGATAACATCTTCAGTATCTTCATGTGTAAATTCATTATAATTGAACCTGAACTTGATACCATTGAATTTACCTACGAAATTCGTCTTAATCCAAATAGGATTTTTTCTAATATTTACTTTGTTTACTTTGTTCTCTGACATGCGTCTATTATTTTTTGTAGTTTGAAATAAATGTTCTGTTGTTTTATAATCATATCACCTAACAAGTAGGCTTCTAGTTCATTTACAGTTTTTCCTACTTGTTCACGTGATAAACGTGTCCAAGGGTTTAATTGTTCGTGCCTTTTCAAAAGGATCTTCCGCATAGCTTCATTTTTAGCAATAGATCCTCCACCTAACTTTGTGTGACTACCATAATTAGGTAAATACTTACCAGTACGAGATGAATATATGCTTATTTTAAAAGCACCTTGTTCGTCTCGGCCTAGCCAACCAGTAACAGTCATACAATTATTGTATAAATGTATTACACAGGATCTCTGATCATCGGTGGAATAAATTTGTATCTTAAGCTTTTTATCACTAGCTACAGTGTATTTAAAAGCATTAGTATCTTCCTCTTTAGTTTTATACATTTCTTATTGCCCTTATCTTCTTTTTTAATGAATTCTCTGCGGGTGTATCTGCTTTCGGTAATTCCGAAAAGAAGTTAACAGCTCCGTTGAAATAGAGAGGGGACTTAGTCCCTGCTCCACCGTGTCTAGATAGCAATACAGTTACAAACCGTATATTATCTTTATAAAATCTAACATCATAACCTTCGTACTCTGGTATCTTATTTACGAATGGACTATATAGTGCAAATGAAATATCCACTGCACGAGAGGTTAATTTACTGTCTCCTAAATTGGCAACAGTAGGTTCACCTTGGTTAAATTTAATACCTTCCATACTTGACTGTGCTAAAGCTTGTTGCTGCACAATCACACTACTATACCCATACTTATTTCTAAGCTTAATCAAATACCCCGACATCTCTGTTATAGCGTCGGATATTTGAGCTCCTTTCTTAGGCTGTAACAAAGATACATGGTCTACAACAGTTAGCACTAGTTCCTCAGGGTCGTTAGGGATATAGATATCATCTACTTCCTTGGGCCCTGCACCATAGTCTACTGTTTTCTTCTTTTGTGTACCATTAATCTCTGCGTAATCCAATAATCTTTTATAGATTCCGAAAGGATGGGCGATATCTTCTATGTATTCTACGCATTCTAAAAATCCGTTTATATAATCTCTATGTTTATCTAATTCTTCTAATACTTCACAAGGCAGTTCTTCCTTGGTACTCATAAGCTCTTCAGGCGATACATTTAACTGTCCTTTAGATTTCGTGAACAAAGCATAACTCATAAATTGAGTTACTAAGCTTTCTTTACTTTCCTCTAAACAAAAATACTTTACTCTAAATTTTAGAGTAAGGTTGTTAGCTTGAATAAAGTCATATTGACTATATATAAAAGCATAGTTTGTATATTTACTCTTACCTGTCTTTGGTCCTGCAGTTACTTGATATATTTTACCTTTCTCTAAACCTACAACATGCTCTGAAAACCTTCTAAATGGCCATGGCAATGAATTCACTAACCCATCTTTTATCCTGTCTTTTCTTCTTTTTATATTACTTACTACTCTATCATATAAAGGATCTAGACTATCTTGGATCTCCTTGTTCTGATTCTCCGTGTCCAATGATTTCTCCATGAATCTTTATTTTTAACATTTGTTCTAATAGTTGTTTTCCTATAACACTATCTCCATCTGTTTCCGATTTTAAATACCTTTCTATTCCTTTGCAATGACTTCTTATTGCAGGAAAAAGTGAATGTTCCCATGTTAAAGACGTTTTTACAATCTTACCAGTTACTGCGCAAAATGGTACAAAAATTACTTCATAATTAGTATAATAAAATAAAAACTTGTCACCGTTATCTAAATAATATATCATACCGTAGCTTCTGTCCAATTGTCATCACTATCAAAATCACTATCAGTGTCTTTCATAATCCCGTGGTTAGTTTCATACTCTCTTTGGAATAGCCAAGAGGCTGAATTCTTCATATATGACATAGCATTTTTGGTAGTTGACTTCTCTTTTCTGTCTTTCACTTCCCATTTTAATGCCTTCATTATATACTCATGATTATAACCATTCTTTATTGCTTGTTTGTATAGAGACTTACATTTTTCTCTATTACTCTTTAGTCCTCTAGTTCTTAACCAAGCACCGTGTTTGTCTGTTACGGGATATGTACTCCAAAACTCTTCAAAATCTGAAACTTCTTCAACTTTCTTTGCTTTTACAATCTTTTCTCCAATAACTTTTCTAAATTCTTCATAGCCTGTTACAGATATTGAGTAACCTTCTGCATTTGAATTTAGAACTCCTCTTCTATACAAGGAAATGTACTCCTCTTGTCTTACACTAGAATAAGGAAAATACTTTCCTCTCTTCCCATACTCTATTGTTGCTAATACTAGCACATCTTCCATTGATAATTCGCTCTTTATCACTTCTTCTACATCAATCTTCATTTAAGCGTTCTTATTTTACTCGTCTACCCTGCAAAATCATTAAGCAAAACCTCCCTAATGTCTTTTAAATCAACATTAGGTAAGTTGCTTGCTATCTCCTTTTCATTAAGAGTTTCATATGCGTAAATAAACCAGTGGATTTTACTTCTAATTCCTTTATTTACTACTTTTTTCATTATAATTCTTTTATCTTGGCCTCAAACACCTCTTTATGCTTAGCTAAAATACTCATTACTTCTGTTTTAAATTTAAAAGTTAATAAGTCTATCTCTTTATCAGTTATAACATCTTTAAGCATACCGGCTAAGCCAAATGTTGAAGAATTATTTGTCATTTTTAACGACGTTACTTTATTAACTTTTTCAATCCTACTACAAAGTACACTATAATTAGTTAACATTTCTCTTGCTAATTTTACATTTTCTATATTCATAATTTATAGTTTAATGGGCCCAATAGTCTCCTATTGCTGCTTTAGCTTTCAAAGGCACTACTTTGCACCAAATATCACCAGCACTTGCCATACATTTTTCTAGATTAGGGGCTACAAAAGCAGTTATTCCATCATCACATTCAACATTTATCTCATCATGTATTAGATTTGTAATGAAAACTTGCTCTTCTAAGTCTTCTTTAATTATCCAATTCCTAAATTTGATAGCAGCCGTCTTTGTTATATCTGCAGCTGTTCCTTGCACAGGAGCATTTAAACTTAAACGACTTATAGTGCCTTTTAATTTTAGATACTCTCTTTTCTTCTCAGGTCTATTCTTATATGATTCCATCTGCTTGAACTTTAATAAGTTTAAGCGTCGTTTAGTTACATCGTTAATGTGAATATATCCCATTTTCAATGTGTTATTTATAACTTTATCAAAATAAGTCTTTAATCCTGAGAAGGCTTTGAAATAGCCATCATATACAGCATCGCCTGCTGCTGCTGATATACCTAAATTCTTAGAGATAGTATGACCATCACCGCCATAATTAATAGCAAAACCTGCGGCCTTAGCTATACCTCTATTCTTTAAGCGTTCATTATCTTCATCTGTTAACGTCTCTCCGTTGTCTTTCTTCTCAATACTCTTTAATATATCCTCCATAGGAGTACCATATATTTTAGAAGCAATAAAACTATGCATATCGGAGTGGCCTCCTTCATAAAAAGCTAGCAAATCTTTATCTAAAGACTTATTTGCTAAAACTATATTCTCTTGTCCACTGAAATCCGCATTAATAATCTTATTTCCTAATGGTGCTGTAAAACACTGTCTGTACTCCGGGTCTGAAGGTATATTTTGTAGATTAGGAGAACTACTGGAGCTACGTCCTGTAGAAACTATCTGTCTATAATTACTATGTAACCTATTTGTAACCGGGTTGATATACTTGAAAAATTTAATACCAAAGGTAGTTATCCTTTGCTCTAACTCTTTCATACTTAAATAATCCTTGATGAGTTTTCTATATTTCTCATCAACGTCTTTATTCATAGTATTTAAAGATGTCTTTAGAACTTTGGCATTTACCGTAAAAGAAAGCTTTTTGGTCGTTTTACTGACCTCTTTGGGGCATATGTTAAACGAAGTAAATAGTTCTATTACTTGTTTTGAACTTCCCCAATTTAAAGTATACTTTTGGGTAGTATCAAACATATCCAATTGCCGGCTAATATACGAAGAAATACCATTATCTTTTAGAAATGTATTTAAATTATTTATACTCTTAGAATGTAAGATGGTGTGCTTATGATACAGCGCTTCCCACTTGTCTTTGTCAAAGTATAATCCTTTAAGTTCAATGTCTCCTAAAACCTTAGTATACTCATGCTCTAAGCTTAAAAGGATCTTCTGTTCTCTTTCTAATAACTTAGTTCTTTGTATTTTACTTATCAGTATAGGTAAGATAACATCATACGCGCCATAGATAATCTCATCTTTGCTAAAAGGCTCGTCTCCTATCTCTAAGAAACGCATTCTTATGCTCTTATCAGCTTCATAATTTAAATATCTTTTCGCTAACGATTTCAAGTCGTTTCTAAGCATATAACCATTATATAAACACACTTCCTGTATCATAGTGTCCTCTATTTTATTTAAAGACAGTCCATAATTTTTCTTAAAGAACTTATATTCAAATTTTAAATTCTGTCCTACTAATACAGTTTGTTTATTTATAAGAAGTTTTATCATTCCGGTAACGTCAACTACTCTAGTATCTACTACAAATTGAGTATGTTCATCTCCAAATTGTAGCATTATTATCTGGTGTTGGTGTGGATCAAGACCTCTTGTCTCTATATCTACACCAACTTTACCAGTGGTCATTGAAAGCCAATGAAATGCTGGCGCCAATTCTTCTTGTTTATCTATAAAAGTTAAGTTAAGTGGAATAGTTGTTTCTGTATCTACATCCTCTAATGTAAATCTTTTTTGTCTTTTCACTAACTCTAACTCATAGTTCTCTCCCTGTTTCATAAAAATTATTTATCCTGATTTCCCTTCGTGTTCTAAATTATCTAATAACACATTATTTAAGCAAAGGATAAATTGTTCTTTAATACTATTGGTACCGTGTGAAGTCTTCTTCTCCATTTGGAAGAAGAACTCCTTTCTGAATTTTACTATTTGCTCTCCTGTCATAACTTAAACTCCCCAAATCATATCGAGGATATTGGCTTTAGAATCTTTAGAAAGCCCTTTCAATTTAGTTAAATTAGTAGTTAACTTAGGCCCTCTTTTAAGCATTTTTGTTTGGCTACATCTCTTTGTGTTAAATATCATACCTTCAGAGGTAATCATTCCAAACATAGGAATAGTTTTACGAATTACAGAAGCATTTGAAGTATTTTTAGCTCCATAATATCTGTATTTTAATGAGTGCATACTCACTCCGGTCTTCTGGCTAACATAGCGCAAAGACGCAGTTATATTTTGTGGAGCTTTCTTAACTGTTTCTACAATTAAATTCTCTACTTCTTGTGCAGTAAATACTGCTTTTACATTACTTTTTGGCATGTCTCTTTGTTTTTTTGTTTGTTGGTTTATCGCTTTCTGGTCTTTCAATCCTATCTACATCTACGACATGACTACGCTCTGTCTTCTCTTCGAAAATGACAGCTGCTCCTGGTAATAATTTAGTAATCACTCCTGCAATTGTTTTACCATGTTTTGTGGCTACTATTTCTTCACCTACTTTTAAATTTCTAATCAATCTCATAATATGTAGTTGTTCCTTTTATAGTTGTTACTTTTACTTTAAAATTATCCTTTATAAAGGTATCTGCTATTTTCAACAACAAATATCTTTCATCTTTTAGAAGATCTCGCCCTATTTGTACAAAAAAAGACAGTGGATATTCTCTCTCTTTTTTAATAGTTAACTCTTCAACAAGCTCTTCTTCAGTTATGTTTTGCTTAACATATACTTCGCTTTCTACATCATCCATGCCTTCAAGCCATTTTGACAATGCTTCTTTAAACTTCTTTCTGAATTCTTCGTTACCTTCTGATCCTTCCATTATAAATTATCTAAATCGTTCAACAATCCTTCATCAATAGCATCAACACTAAAGCCTGATATAGACCATACTTTGTTGTTTCCTTGCTTTAATTGGTCTAACTCTGTAGAAAATGCAAAACTTGCACCTGCTTCAGGCTTGCCACCTAAGTATTCAAATGATTTCTTATACACTTGCCCTTGACATACGATAGGTCCTCTTGACATATCTATTCTAGCAGTGAAGTTATGGAACATATGTCCATTAGTATTTGGCTTAGGGTTCTTAGTAATGGTTAATAATTTACCATTAGTCCCTACCATTTCAGTAATTTCTCCTGTTTCTTTATTTGTTCTTTCGAATTTGTTCATAATCTTGTGATTTTTTTAAGTTTTTATTAAATAAGTAGTTATACGGGTTTCTAAATACCCAATGTGTACACCCTAATACAGGGCAATAATATATTTTAGTCATAATTTCTCTATTTCTTTTTTTACTTCTTTCCAAAATGCTTTATCACAATTCATACCTACTGTAAAATCCATTGGGTTTGCTTCAATAATCTCATCTACACAAATCAATGCAGATTGTTTGGCGTGATTAATATCTTGAAAGTTCATCCCAAATTCAATAGATCTTGAATGTGATTCAAACCTCTCAACTAACTCTTTTGCTTTTTCTTTTGGTGATAATTCCATAGCTATTATAAAAGTATAAAAGCAACAGCTAATATCACTATAATTGTTATGGCTGCCCCAATACCATAGACATCATTGTCTTCATATCCTGTTGGATAAGGGTCTTCTCTATCTATATCTTCTTTTCCCATATATTTAATTTAAATAACTATAAAACAATTGATTTGAAAATGACCAAATAGGCTTTTTATTCTTATCAAAAGACAATTTAGCATCCATAGTTCTAATGGTCCCTAGAATAGTAGACCTAGTTTTAACCACATATTTACCCGGTTTACTAGGTATTTCATATACCCATTTCATTCCTTTATCCATTGTTCTGTACAAACTTGGCTGCAAAAATCTTTTTCGCAAGGTGCTCCGCACCAACCACATTCATTAACTAAATGTTCTCTATCTATTGGATTTTCCATTTCCTTATTTTAAAAGGCAAGAGCTATTTAAAGCCCTTGCCATATATAAACTAATAATTAAACTAAAGTACTCATAAAAATTCTTTTATACCAAGGCATTGCAAAATGACTTTGTACTAAAGACCTTAAAGCGAAATGTGCTCTTTTTTTGTTATCAAAATCTTGCAATTTCCCCTCTAATGTCAATACTTTTTGAGAAAGCGTATGTGCTTTGTCTTGTAAAGTCTTAATTAAAGCTTCTTTACGTGCAATAGTATTGTTTCTTTGGTCAATAGTTTTTCTTTGGGACGCTTCGGTTCTATCGTACGCCCCATTCTCTTTTGTTAATTTAGCAATCTCTTCCTTGAGAGCTAAATTTTGCTTAACAACTTGTGCTTTTGTTGGTGCTTTCGCCATTTTAAAATGTTTTAATTAATAATTATTTATCACCCTCTTTCTTATTAGCTGCGAGTT
>Ga0196887_1000622_pt1 | contig 16507 bp, 23 predicted proteins | sample VirMetDEL_Mar_31_FD_169094 | JGI IMG/M metagenome (GOLD analysis project Ga0196887, IMG submission 169094) | Aqueous microbial communities from the Delaware River and Bay under freshwater to marine salinity gradient to study organic matter... | ecosystem: Environmental > Aquatic > Marine >... | reverse complement strand
CCGTAGAAATGACTAGGGAAGAAATCTGTGAGGCTTTAGGTAAAAACGTAAAGGTAAAACAAAATGATTAAGTATGAAGTAAAAGTATACAATGATGGTAATAAGTATTGGTACTTAAACGGTAAGTCCCATCGTGAAGATGGTCCTGCTATTGAGTATGCTAATGGTGATAAGAAATGGTACCTAGACGATACGCTTCATCGTGAAGATGGACCTGCTGTTGAGTATGATAATGGCACTAAGGCTTGGTACCTAAACGGTAAGTGTCACCGTGAAGATGGTCCTGCTATGAAGTTTGCTAGTGGTGATAAGTATTGGTACTTAAACGATAAGCTTCATCGTGTAGATGGTCCTGCTATTGTGCATGCTGATGGTACTAAGGCTTGGTGCTTAAAGGGTAAGGAACTTACAGAGAAAGAACACCACATTCGTACACTCCCCACTGTAAAGACTGCCTCAAGTAAACCTATGTTCGAGGTATCTGAGATTCGTGAGAACAGTCATGACGATAGTGCCACTCTTGTGATTGACATGTCACCTGAGATGGTTCAGATAGTTCTAACTAAAGGGGTCAACGCTATTCTCCGTGATATGTTAGATGAGATAGAAGGTGGACAGGATGAGTAAAGTATTAATGTGTGATCCACCTAGCGGTTGGAAGTATGGTTTTCCTAAACCTGTTCATGAAGAATACCATACGCTAGGCAGTGATTTTGATGTGATATCCTGGCTTAAAGCCGAAGGCTATCCACAGGAAGAGATTGATGCGCTTGGAGATCATTTTTACTGTAGCTACTGGGAGGTAGACCATGACTAACATTACACTCGACCAACGTTTAGCTATCGCTAAAGCATACCTAGATGAGAACATCACACTACGTACTATCGGTGATTTAGCTGGAGTACATCCATCCGATATAGCTAATATCTCACGAGAAGTGCTTGGTGAAGATTACTTTCAGACACGTTACAAGAGAGCAAGCCTTAAGGTGGATCTCTTCAATGGTTAAAGTTCTGGTTGACGGTGACATCTTCGCCTACCGTGCAGCCTTCTCCTGTGAGAATGACCCAGTAGGGGATGCACTAGACAAGCTAGACAGCATCATGGAGGAGGCACTAGAGGAAGTAATGTGGGAGATAGACCCTGAGGGTTACCAAGTATTCCTTACAGGTAAGGGTAACTTCAGGTTCGACTATGCTATCACCCATACATACAAGGGTAACCGTAAGGACACAGCTAAGCCTCAACACCTTCAAGCTATCCGTCAACACATGATAGATAACTGGGATGCTATTGTGTCAGAGGGTGAAGAGGCTGATGACCTGTTAGGTATATGGGCTACCAATCAGGGACCTGACACAACGATCATATCTATTGACAAGGACATGCTTCAGATCCCATGTCACCACTTCAACCCTACCCGTCGTAAGATGACAACCATGTCAGAACGTGAGGGTGCTAAGTTCTTCTATACTCAGATCCTTACAGGTGACACAGCTGATAACATAGTAGGTCTGTATGGTGTTGGCCCTAAGAAGGCAGAGAAGATCCTGCTTGATGCTCACAGTGACGAAGAGATGTACCTTGAGTGCCTTCATGCCTACGGTGGTGACGAGGCTCGTGTCATTGAGAATGCTAGGCTACTGTGGTTACGACGACATGTAGGACAGATATGGGAGCCACCTAAATGCGTTTCAGATCAGGCTTAGAGAAGAGAACAGCTGACTTCCTCAACAAACGTAAGGTTAAGTTCCAATACGAGGAGGTCAAACTTAAGTGGCAAGACTTACGGATGCGAACGTACACCCCTGACTTCGTACTTAGTAACGGTATCATAGTCGAGACAAAAGGACGGTTCATTTCATCAGACAGAACCAAACATTTATTTGTCAAGGCACAACACCCAGACCTTGACATTCGTTTCGTTTTCAGTAACCCTAAGGCTAAGCTCTACAAGGGAGCCAAGAGTTCATACGGTGACTGGTGTGACAAACATGGGTTCCAGTATGCCAAAGAAACTATACCCGTTGAGTGGTTAAAGGAGAAGAAGACCTAATGGTGATTGACAATGTTTGATTTAGATAGTAAGCTTCGTGCTCTCGTAGAGAACTATGGCTTAACACTACTGCTTGAGCAGAATGAAATATCAGAGCTACTTGTAGTACAGTTCCTGATAGACGAGAATCTCCTTGACCTAGATGATTACTTTAATCTAGACGCAGAGATGGAAGAATGGAAAAGGATAGAGGAATGAACTTCAAAGAGTATCAAGCAAAGGCTACAAGCTTTGCTATCTACCCAGCTACACACAAGGTACTGTACCCTACCTTGGGTCTATGTGGGGAAGCTGGTGAGGTAGCTGAGAAGGTTAAGAAGCAAGTACGTGACGGTGTGTTCAATCGTCATGAGGTAGCCAAGGAACTAGGGGATGTACTCTGGTACCTAGCTAACATCTGTAACGATATTGGTTATAACCTAGATGAGATAGCTGACTTGAACCTTAACAAACTAAGTAGCCGTAAGGAACGTAATGTAATCCAAGGAAGTGGAGACAATAGATGACATGGTTTTGGAGATACGTTAACTTCCTAGCTACATGGCGGGAACATCGTAAGGCAATCAAGCAACTAAACATGTTGACAGACAAAGAACTAAACGACATAGGCTTGAGTCGATCAGACATTGACCGAATGGTCTGGCTCAAAGAAGACAAAGATAACCGAGGAAGAGAAATTAAATGAGCAACCAACTACCAACAGACTATCAATCATTCATTCACAAGTCACGGTATGCTAAGTACCACGAGGGTCAAGGTCGTGAGTCATGGGACGATACAGTCACACGTTTCTCAGTGAACGTTATCCGTGACATGGTTGACCCAAAGACTAAGTATGACCTAGAGCAAGCCATCCTTGGCCTTGAGGTTATGCCATCTATGCGTTCACTTATGACAGCTGGTGCAGCTGCTGAACGTGACAACACATGTATGTACAACTGCAGCTACCTAGCCGTAGATGACCTTAAGTCCTTCGATGAGGCTATGTTCATCCTCCTCTGCGGTACAGGTGTTGGCTTCAGTGTCGAGCGTCAGTCCATCTCTAAGCTCCCCGAAGTCCCTGAGTTGTTTGACAGTGAGACTAACATCGTTGTCAAGGACAGTAAGGAAGGTTGGGCTAAGTCTCTGCGTCAATTGATTGCACTCCTGTACAGTGGTGAGATCCCTACGTGGGATGTGTCTAAGGTACGCCCTGCTGGTGCACCCCTTAAGACATTCGGTGGTCGTGCCTCTGGGCCAGCACCATTGGTTGATCTCTTTAACTTCACCATTGCTACATTCAAGAAGGCAGCTGGCCGTAAGTTGTCATCCGTTGAGTGTCACGACATCATGTGTAAGATCGGTGAAGTAGTTGTTGTTGGTGGTGTACGCCGTTCAGCTATGATCTCTTTGTCTAACCTATCAGATAACCGTATGCGTTCAGCTAAGTCAGGTGCATGGTGGGAGAACAACCCGCAACGTGCATTGGCTAACAACTCTGTGTCATACACCGAGAAGCCAGACAACCTATCCTTCATGAAAGAATGGTTAGCACTGGTTGAGTCAGGCTCAGGTGAACGTGGTATCTTTAACCGTGAAGCATCTAAGAAACAAGCAGCCTTGAATGGTCGTCGTGATGCTGACTATGAGTTCGGAACTAATCCGTGCAGCGAGATCATCCTCCGCCCAAGCCAGTTCTGCAACCTTACAGAGTGTGTAGTACGAGCTACTGACACAATTGAGACACTATCAGAGAAGGTACGGTTGGCTACAATCTTGGGTACGATCCAGTCTAGCTTTACTAAGTTCCCATACTTGCGTAAGCAGTGGACAGACAACACAGAAGAAGAACGTCTACTCGGTGTGTCACTAACTGGTATCATGGACAACCCACTGATGACACTCAAGAACAAAGGATTGGATAAGACCCTTGCTCACCTTAAAGAAGTTGCTGTGGCTACCAATGCGGAATGGGCTGACCGTCTCGGTATCCCTGTTGCTGCTGCTATTAGCTGTGTTAAGCCTAGTGGGACTGTTTCACAGTTGGTTGACAGTGCATCTGGAATCCACGCCCGTCACTCCCCCTACTATATCCGCACCGTCAGAGGTGACAACAAAGATCCTCTCACCCAGTTCATGAAGGACCAAGGTATTCCTAACGAACCTGATGCTTTCAAGCCTGACCAGACTACAGTGTTTAGCTTCCCTATGAAGGCACCTGATGGGGCTGTATGTACCAAGGACATGACAGCTATCGAACAGCTAGAGATGTGGTTGATGTACCAACGTAACTGGTGTGAACACAAACCATCTGTCACTATCAATGTTAAGTCAGAGGAGTGGTTAGAGGTTGGTGCCTTCGTATACAAACACTTCGATGAGATGTCAGGTGTGTCATTCCTACCGTTCAATGAACACACGTACCAACAGGCACCCTACCAAGACTGTGGTAAGTCAGACTACGACATGCTTAAATCAGTTATGCCTAAGTCTATTGACTGGACAAAGCTTTCGGAGTATGAAAGTGAAGACAACACATCAGGTAGCCAGACCCTAGCTTGTTCTGGTGACTCATGTGAGATCGTAGATCTTGTCTAATGTGGCGCATCTGGGCTAAAAGCTTAGGTGAGAAAGTAGGTGAAACGGATGCGCAAGCTGACATAGTAGCCATCATTCGCACATTCTGGTGGGTGGTCCATGTGGCCACCTGCTTTATGATCATAATCCACAACGGTGCTAAGCTGGGGTGGTGGTTTTGAAAGGACCAACAAATGTACACGATGATTACCCGTTATAACTGCAAGTACTGTGACAAAGCTAAGCTTATGTTGGACAAGGCTGGTATCCGTTATGTAACGTACAACGTAGAAGAGGCTTCAAGTAAGTGGGTTCTATCTCTCATGAAGGAAGCCGACATCAAGACAGTGCCCCAAGTCTTTGCTACAGATGGTAAGCTTATTGGTGGTTACCGTGACTTGGAGTCTTTGATGGGATTCATCGGAGGTAACCAAGCGTGAAGCCAGTACGTAAACCGTTTAGCCGTAGCCTATACGAAGCCTACGACAAGCCAGCCCGTGAGGCACTTGTGTCATACCTTGAAAGTAAAGGTCATACGATTGTCTCTAACGAAGAGAACTATAACGTTGATGTTGTATCTCAGAAGGCTGGCTTTACGTACTTCAATGAGGCTGAGGTTAAGACAGCATGGAAGGGTGACTGGAATACTAATTGGAAAGAGATCAGGCTACCTGAACGTAAGCAACGTCTACTCGACAAACATGCACAAGCTGATCTGTTCAGCGTCCTTAACTTCTACATCTTTCGTCCTGACTTCAAACAGGCATGGCGTATCAAGGACACACAGCTTACTCAGGAGGGCCTTAAGGGTGCTCAGGGTAGGTACATAGCTAAAGGCGAGAAGTTCTTCCACATCCCCTTCACAGAAGCAGAGTTGGTAAAACTATAATGGTACAACAACAACCCAAGAAGAAACAAGATCCACGCCGTAGCACCACATACAAGGGTGCATCTAAGAAGCCACCCGTTGAGTTGATCCCTCGTACCCCTAAGCAAAAGGACTTCATTGAGGCACTGAATAGTTTCAGTCAGGTGTTTGTTCTAGGTCCAGCTGGTACAGGTAAGACGTATGTCACAGCTACCTATGCAGCTAAACAGTACTCAGCTAAACAGATTGACAAGATCGTTATCACTCGTCCTCACGTAGCTGTAGGTAAGGAGTTAGGTTTCCTTAAGGGTGACCTCCAAGAGAAGACAATGCCATGGGCCTTACCTGTGCTTGACGTACTAGAGAAGCACCTAGGTAAAGGTACCGTTGAGACAGCCATCAAGCTAGGTAACATTGAGATGGCACCACTAGCCCTGATGCGTGGTCGTTCCTTTGAGCAAGCATTCATCATCGTTGATGAGACACAGAACATTACCACACACGAACTCAAGATGCTGTTGACAAGGGTGGGTGAGGGGTCAACCATTGTGCTTAACGGTGACGTACAACAGTCAGACTTAAAAGAAGCTGATGGGTTGTCAAAGGTTATTCACCTTGCTAAGAAGCACCTACTACCTGTACCGATCATTGAGTTTGGTGTTGATGACATTGTTCGTAGTGACATCTGTGCTCAGTGGGTTAAAGTATTCATGAAGGAGAAACTATAAGATGGCTAAGTGGGACCTAGATAAACAGTTGGAGCACCCCAAGATGACTAAGCAGCACGAGTATGACGACTACCATGAGGAGGTTGACAACATTAACCAACCACCACACTACGGTAATGGTGAGATCGAATGTATCGACTACATGAAGGACAACATGGACCCTGTCATGTTCATGGGCTACCTAGAGGGTAACGCCAAGAAATACCTGCACCGTTACCGATACAAAGAAAAGCCACTGCAAGACCTACGTAAGGCACAGTGGTACCTAGACCGTCTCATCCAAGAGATGGAAGGAGAGTAAAAGAAAAGCCCCTTGGATTTCTCCTTGGGGCTTTAACTTTATTTCTTCTTGATTGGTTTCTTCTTACCGTTCTTAACTGGCATATCTATCTCCTTACCACTTCACCTTGTTAGCCCAGTAAGCAGCTGACATCTTACCCTTGGCGATGTTCTTAGCATGACGTGCCTTGAATGCTTCGTTACGTTTAGATCCATCAGGACTACCCTTGGCACCCTGTTGACCAAAACGAATAGTCTTAACTTTGTCACCGACCTTAGCTACAACAACGTGTGACTTAGTCTTGTGACTAGGGGTAGCCTTAGGCTTGTTGTAGCCTGACACCCCTGCGTTCTTTAGTCTTGAGTCTTTTTCTTTAGCCATTACCGTGCCCTTAACATTTCTTCTAGATGTTTGATGGTTACATTAGCTTCAGCCAATGCTGCCTTCATGTCTGACATCTCAAGCAACAACTTCTCTTTGTCTTCTGTTAGACGATCTAACTTGTCAGCAAGGCGGTCTACTTGGGTCTTTAATGTGTCGTTAAACTGAGCCACAGTAGCCTCATCCTTCATAGATCTTTCATGATTTAACTTAGCTTTCTGTGACAGGAAACCCCATAGGCCAGCCGAGCCTACAAGAGCTATGACGATAGGTAGAAACTCTTGGTACTCCATTAACCAAACCTTTTCTTTTCTAGTATTTGACGGTGTGTTAGGTTAGCTAGGTAGATTGAATGAAAGGACATCCAGAGTAGGGCTACCCCATGAAACCATTCAGACACATCATGCGACATCATGACACTTCTACTAGCCTCTTCGAAACCATAGGCTGCGTTAATGTAGTACACTGCGTCAGGTGGGTGAGGGTTGTGCATCATCAAGAGTGTCAGGATGTAAGCTGAGAATACAGTATCAAACAACAAGGTAAACTTGAGAAGTTCTTTGCTTCCCCAGATAGTAATAGGAATGACAATGGCACTGGTAATACCCCAAGCTAAAATCATCCAGTCAGGGAAACATGAAGGGTCAACACCGTAGAACATACCAGCAACGATGATCCCCCAGAAACCGTATGTAAGCATCTGGGCAGGGCCATTAGCTGAGGCTACCTGTATGTACGTTGACTTTAGTCCTGTCATCCTCTGTACCTACCTAGTGTTATTGTTTTCAAGAAGCCTCTCCAGATCTCTTGAGGGGACGGTAGTACCCATCCCAAGATAAGAAGAAGGATGACCCACATGGGTATGTCTTGGTTCATCACTGTCAGCTCGTCCACAGGGCCACTGGGAGCCACCCCTGAGTTCACTGTCTCAGCTTTGATGATGTCACCTACCTGAGCACCTGTCTGGTTGTTCTCAGCACCTGCCTGTACGTTAGCAGCTACGTTAGGACCACCACCACCAAGTAATGACAAAGGATTGAGGCACCCACCAAGGAAGAGTGTTACGGTTATAAGGACTGCAAGTCTCATTGCTTAGCTGCCTCAAGAACTGCACGTGTTTCTTCTACAGTGTGTTGAGCCTTATTCCCTTTGGAAGCTTTAGGGTTCTTGTAGAAAGAATCACCAGCAACCAAGTTAGTCTTGGGCCATTTACCGTAGGTACCTTTAGCTATCGCAGTAGGTACAGGGATCGAAGCAAACTCTCTGGCTAGTTCAATCATGGCTGTGTCAGAGGATATGTTACCTTCACCTCTAATGAACTGACCAACCTTAGGTCTCTTCTCTGAAACAAGGTACAAGCCTACTTGCTCCTGAACCTCAGGTGTGAACACTGTGTCATCCGAAAGACCGAGGCCCTTGACAGCTTGGTTAAACGTGTCAGGAATAGCTTGGTATTTGCCTACTGTGAATAGTCTGTCTTTGTTGTTAGGGTCAGTGATGCTTTGGTACTTCTTGATCTCAGCTACAGTTAGCTCAGATACTTTCTTACCGCCACGAGTGGCAGTTCGTTGACTACCTACTACGTTACCACCAATAGTACCTCTGTTTGCTGAGTCATAACCACCTTCTCCCTTGCCGATAAAGTCAAGGAGGTTGGAACTTTCTGTAGTTGCCTCACCAGCAGGGACACTCACCACCTCACCAAAGGAGGAAAAGTCTAAAGCTTCAGGTTTCTTTACAGGTGCTGCCTCAGTCTTACCTGCTTCATCAAAGCTTGGGGCTAAGTCCAGTAACTGTGTGTACGTGCCTTGGTCAAGTACCCCTGTACGAGGTAGACCAACCTGTTCTTGAAACTCTTGGATACCTAGGGATGTCTTGTTTCCGAAAGCACCATCAACTTCACCTACTGAGACGATGTTCCTGTCAGCTAGAGCCTGTTGAACCCTTTGAACCTTATCACCTGTGTCACCTTGTTTAGGTAGTCCACCAAAAGCCTCAGGATTATCTGGGTCAGCTTGAATAGAAGGGACCTCAACAACCTCACCGTAGTCAGACAAGTCAAGTAATTCTTGCATATCAGTTACCTGCTCTTGTCTTGCGGATAATAGCTCCATTAGAAGGATTGATAAAGAAACTGCCAATAGGTACTTCATTAACTTCCTCCCTAGTGTTTACAACGAATGCTGTTGCTGGAGTTGATCCTTGTCTACCTAATTCGGTACGTTTGATCTCACCTTCTTCGATACCAACTTGGGCTAGGTCATCAGACGTGACAGAAGCAATCTGCTCTTGACCTTCAAGTATCAAAGCCTCAATACCTTTTGTGTCACCACCTAGCTTACGGAAGTAACCAATGTACGTCTTGTACTTCTCATTGTAACGGGTGATCTCAGAGTACTTAGTCGACATAGATGTGACAGAGAAACCTTTACCTCGTAGCTCTGTTTGCTCAGATGCACTAAGCTGCTTACCTCGGTCCTTGAACATGTTGTAGATGTTACCACCGTAGTACTGATCAGCTTTCTTCTGGACCAATCCTTCAGTCCAAGCAGGAGGCATTTGTACACCGTCTGTGTTAAGTTCTACACGACCTACACCCGTCACTTTAAACAGGCTACCCTCGAACGTACCTTTCATAGTCGTAGCAAAGATATTAGCCTGTGCTTCAACTGCATCTTTGAGTTGGTTACGGGCCAGTGTAGCAGCCTCAGGGTCGAGCTTGTCGATAACCTTAAGCTTAGCGAACACACTATCATGGAAGATCTCATCTAGAGTACCTTGTTGAATGAGAACAGGTGACGTAGAAATGTTAACTGTAGCCTGACCAACACCAGCTAAGAAGTTGTCACGGTGCTTAGGGTCATTCATACCCTCTACAGTGCTAAGGCGAACACGTTGGTTTGTAGCAAAGGAGATAGCACTGTTACGACCCTTAGCATCACGGTCAGTAGCTAGTGTAATCTCTTCGTCGTTATGTAGAGACGGTGCCTCAACAGATTCAGGGTCAGAAGTTTCAAGTACACCGTCAAGAGGAGTGTACACTGTATCCTCAATCTTAATAGAGCTAAGGTTTTTCATTACCTCAGGGTACTTCTGAGCTGCATATGTTGCCAAGAACTGTGGGTTATCTGACAAAAGAACTTGAGCTAGTACTGGGTCAGTCTCACCTATTTGACGAGATTGGTTCATGAGTGCTTGTGTAATAGGCTCAAGAATATCAGCCTTCTCTTGTGTCATAACGTCTTGGTCATATGACATGATAGTAGTCAGTAGACCCTCAAGTGTTTCGACTTGGGACTGGATACCTTGGTATGCTTCAGCTGACACAAGAGCTGGTTTAGCTAGGATAGCTTTAGCTTTAGTTAGTTCAGCTTTCAAACCTACGAGTTGTTCAGGACGTACATTACCACCCTCTGTCTCAATCTTAAGGGCTGAGAAGGCTAGGGAACGTAAGTCACCTAACAAGGAGTTAGCATGAGGAACATAGGTCTGTAGGAACTCTGTCTCAGCAATGTTTTTAGAGTTGACAAGATACAAGGCTGCTGACTCGTTCTTCTGTACAGCTGCCATAGCATTAGTATACACATCTTCTTGAGTAAACGGTTGACCAGTAGCCCGTAGAGCAGCTTCAGCTTGGTATAGGTAAGCTGGTTTCTCTTGTAGCTGCTCAATAGTGGAGTTAATTGCATCTTGCTGAGGGTTAGCATTGAGGTAGTTAACATCAATACCTGTTGTCATCTTGATCATCTTGGACTCAGCTTCACCTACCTCGAAGCCTTGTGCGAAGTGACTAGCAAGGGCTGAGTTAACAGCTGTACGTTGTTGTAACGGACTCATACCCTTAGTGCCCTGTATGGACTCAGACAGAGAAGCAAACCCAGCACGGTTAACACTAGCCTCAGTGGGTGCTGTCTTCCTAGTTGCAGCTGCATAGTCATCAAGGAGTCCGAAGACACCCTTACCTATCATGTTTAAGCCCTGAGCAGAAGCTGAAGCCTCAGTTGCACTTGGGGCTGTGACACCCTGTTCAAATGCAGCACCTGCATCACCAATATCTACAGCAAATCCAGCCATGTTCTATCCTTAATTTGTTTGTTGTTGTAGAAGCTGGGCGTCGTACTCAAGGCCAAGGCGCATAGCATTCTTCATGATGTCAGGGATAACAGCAACGTTAATTAAACTTCTCTGTGCCTGACCTTTTAGTTGGTTAGACATGGAGGAAGCCCAAAGTTCATCGGTCACTTCTGTCCAAAGTTTAGTTCCCCGTACTATATCAGCCTGATCCCCATTTGTCAAGAGTGTATTAGCTATGTTAGCTTTCTCACGTAGATGTTTGATCAACTCTTTGTTAGCTGTATTAGCCTTGTAGGACATTTCGTTGTAGTCATAGAAGTTCTGTACAGGAGCTGGGGTAGCACCAAACAGAACAGCTGCACCAGCCTGAGGGTCTAAACCACCAACAGCTAGTCTACCTGTACGGCTACGGTAATTACCTGTCTCAATTAGCTCACGTATCTTCACAGCTTTGTCAACTGTAGACAAGTTACGTAGTAGTTGTGACAAGTCATCACGTACCATCTCAGTACGTCCACCGAACATAGCCTTAATTGCACTACCTGCAGCTGATAGGATGTCACCGAAGATTTCGCCTGATGGACCTAACAGTGTTGTGAAAAGGTCGTCTTCGAATAGCTTCTTGTATGTGTCTTGGATCTGACCTAGTGGTGCTACACGTTGAGCATATGCTGTCTCTGTGCCTAGCATGTTAGACAGTACTGCATCAATAACACCATACTTGATACGGTTGTGCACCTTAATGGTCTCTGTGTCCTGAGGGTCCATACCTAGCTGCTCAACCACATAGCCTGTCATCTTACCTGCACCCAAGCCTGTCAAACCGAACATCGGTCCCATGACAAGGCCCATACGTACTCGTTCACCTGCTGTGAAGTTACGACCAATGACGATATTCTCCATGGCACGAAGAGAGAATGACAACCACTGAGTCGGTACACGCATCGGGCCACTCTGTACCAAGGTACGTGACTGAGATGTCATACGGAATGTTAGGTCTTGTTCACGGTTAGTGATCCATGTCTTACCTTCAGCTGACAGAGGGTCAATGTTAGGTCGTTTAGCTCTGTGCTCAAGGAATGCTGTGATCAAACCCGTAGTACGAGAGATACGTTCACCTTCTTTAAAGAAAAAGGTTGATGTATCAAGGAATGTATTGACAGCTTGACCAGCTTTACCTTTCAATGTGCTAGCTGCACCGAACTTAGCTGGTGCCTGAAGTTCTATTACTTGGTTGTCAACAATGTTACGACCACTCTCGTCGATATACTGGATAAGAGTTTTAAGTTCAGCTTCATCTAAGCCTGTACCCTTAGCTAGACGTTTGATAGCCATAGCCCTAGTAGCTGGGTCACCTAGGCTATTGATCATAGCTATTGGTGTTGTCAAGCCTAGAGCTTTAGAACCCTGTACAGGTGAAATACCCACGATAGTCAAGGCATGGATACCTTGAAGCATAAACTGGTCAGGGTTAAAGAAACCAAACTTCGAGTAGAAGCCAACTTTAAGCAGCTGTGAGCTAGGGTCTGACTTAGTGAAGTCAGCCTTGAAGCCAGTCTTCTCGAATACAGCCTCAGTAGCGGTAGCTGTGAAGCTGTCCCACTTGTCACTGAGCCATGTGGATTGGTTCAGACGACGTTTGATAACATCCTGTTGCTCACGTAGCTGTGCAGCCAAGTCGTTGTACTTACCTGTGTTAGTTACCTTGGCACCTAGGAAACGGTTAAGGTAATCATTCTCAGGTACACCAGCAGGGAACGTTACGGTACCCTCAGCATTCTCAGCTAACTTAACCCAACCAACAAGTGCATTCTGTGAGGCTGCACGGTTAGCATAACCAAAGGTTTCTGAACCGAACTGGTCAGCAATGGCTGTCATAGGGTTATCGTTGGTAGCTTTCTTACCGCCGAACTCCATGAGTACTGTGTCACCACGTTTACTGTTTAGACGACGACCAACAACCTCACCGAAGGTAGTACCTACAGCAGCTGGATCTTCCCCTGCTTCACGTATTGACACCTTCTCGTCACGAGCCTTACCTACGAATGACTCACGGAAACTAAAGCCATAGTCATCAGCTAGTTTCTGTAAGTCCTCTAGGTCAGTAACGTGTTTGTTCCATGTGTTGTTAGCACGGATAACGTCACCAAGTTCGTCATAGTCAGCTTTGCTAAGGTTAAGGTTAGCTATGTCACCAACACCGTTGTTAAGCAGAAGTTCTTTGACTTTAGTTGTGATGTTGTTAAGTTCATCAACAGCTTTCATAGCCTGTTCCTTACCGAAGGAACCGAGCATTGTCTTGAAGCCACCTGAGATAGTGTTACCTGAGGCCAGTGTCTGATCTCTAGTTGTACCTACGAACCAACGGAACTCAGCATTGGTACGAGGACCACCAACGTTGTATGGCATCACGTCAACACGTTCAAGTACACGTGTAGCCTTAACGTTAGTGACAAATAAGTGGTCTAAGTGTGTGTTAGGTACCTTGAATACGGTCTGGTCAGAACCTAGTTGGTCCTTCTTGAGTGAACGACCAGTAAGTAAATCAAGTACTAACTCATCCTCAGGTACACTAACCTTGTTACCTTCAACACGGTAGACAATATCACCGAAGTCATCTGTGAAGTCAGCGTAAACACCACCCTCAGCTACTGTACGTTTAAGACGTTCAGATGACTTGAGGTGCCATGAAGCATCGTTGATGTCCTGTAGTGCATCATAGGCTTCTACTGTGGCCTTGTTAGGCTTAGTACCATACATAGTTTTGTATAGGCTTTCGAAGCTAGTGCTGTCAGGAGCTAGACGCATGTGTGACAAATCACCATCACGTAGTTGTTCAAAGAAATCAGCTAGGTTGTCTAGCTCTTTGCCTTTAACCTTACGGATAATCTTCTGGTATGGCTTGAATGTCTCACCGATAAGTGCCTGACCAGCCTCAGCCTGTAGGAACTTAGCCCCTAGCTTGTCACCAAGACGGATAGATGATGCACCGAAGACCTTGTTGATGGCATCAGAAACGAAACCACCCTTGTTAAACACTTCAGCTTGTTCTGGTAGACCTAAGACGTTAATACGTTCCTCAGCTTCAACGAACCAACCACGACCTTCTTCACGTTTGACAACGGATAGGCTAGGGTCAGCATCAGCAATAGCCTGAGCATCCATCTTACGGCTAAACGGTGCACCTGAACCGTCTTTACCCATACGAACTACAACCTTGAAGTCCTCTGAACCTTCGTCGATTACTCGTTTACTGTTTACCACTACATTGTTGGTTGACTTAGCAATCTTCTCTGCGATGTTAGTAGCTGTAAGTTCAATAGTTGGACGTGGTATGTACTCACCGAAGGAACCTCTACGGTTCATCTCTTCGAGCTTCTCTACGATAGTGTTCTTACGGCTGTTATTACGCACTGTAACGCCTGATGGACGTGCTGGTGGACCTTGCACAGGGTCTAGCTCTTGAGGCCCTGTACGGCCAGCTGAGGCCTCGTCAGCCTGTACGCCTACCTCATCAACAGTCTTGGTAATTACATTAGCTGCTGTTACATCGTCACCTAGTACAGCTACCTTGTCCACTGGCCTACGAGCCTTTGACAAAGATAGGAGGGTACCTACTGTGTCAGCACCCTGAGTCAGACCAGCCTTAGCTGCGGAGACAGAACCTGACACAACTTTAGTTGCACCCAAGGTTGCTATGTCAGCTACCCCGAACAAAGCATTGAGGCCAGCCATAGGATCATCACCTAGGTACGTAGCATCGTTAGCTGTCTTGTATAGGTTCCAGATACTGTCACGTGAGAAGATACCTTCGTCCTTACGTTCGACGATATACTCCTTGGCCCATACTGTGAACTCGTCAGGTGACAAAGTATTGAAGGCTTGTCGTATTTCTTCACCTTCACGGTTAGAACGGAAGGTTACATTCTCGAATGCACCAAGTGTGACCTCACGTAGGACGTTAACATCAAGGAAGGTAGCAATCTTAGATAGGGCACCTTGGTTGTTGGTCTCAATCTCCTTGGAAACTAGCTTATCCCAGATGTCCATGTTAGACATGGTACGTGCAGCATAGCTGTTAAGGGAGTTAGCATTGACCATAAGGTTCTGAATGAGAGCATACTCACTCAGTGACATGTCCTCACCCTTCAAGCTACGTTCTTTGATTAGCTCAGCTACGTCCTCAACGCTTGTACCTTCATTGAAGGCTTCGTCAATAGCAGCTGTGTAATCAAAGTTAGATGACTTAAGTTTAGCTGCTGTCTCAGAGCTAGCATCACCAGCCATGATCTCAGCCTGAACCTGATCAAGTGGGGTGCCTGATCCAATAGAGATTTCCTGTGCTCGGTCCTGCTCAGCTTGACTGGTAGGGTCACGTACCTCTACCTCAGCTGTAGGATCAACCTCATCAACTAGAAAACTCTCGTTAAATAGTTGGTCTTCTAGTGTTAGGGGATTAACCATTTATTGTCTTTCTCTTAACCAAAGATTTCCTGAGAGATGTTACCGATCTGTTTTGACCTACCAGCTAATCCAAAACCAAGACCAGCTACTTGTCCAAATAGATCAGCTTGCCCTGAGAAAGCAGATGCTTGAGCTGTTAAGCCTGTGTACTGTTGGTTAAGACCTGACATCTGAGAACCAAAGCCAAGGTTAGCCCCTAGTTGTGAACTAATAGAAGCCTGACCACCAGCTGCACCTGAGCTACCAGCTACGTTCAATGCCTGTGCTCTAGCAGCAAGCTGTGAACGTTGTGCCAAAACCTGCCTGATAGAGCTACGGCGTTGACGAGTAGCCTGTGCTTTCTGGATCTGTACTTGGGTCTCAGCTGCTCTTTGAGTTGCCTGAGAGGCCTTCTTGGTTGCTCTAATTGACTTAGCTGTACCAACAACACCAGCTGCGGTACCTGCGATGGCTACAGTACCAACAACGGCAGCAGAGGCTGCGGAGGTGGCCCCTAGGGCAAGTCCAATACCTGTGGGCATCTTAAAACTCCTTCTGAAAAGTGGCTTCAATCTTCTTGTAGCCGAGTTTGTTATACATTCTGGAAAGGTCTGCTAGGTCTTCAATGTGGGACATTGTGACACATCTGACACCCTGACCAATAGCCCATTCCTCGTATGTTTTTAGTAGTCTAAGGGCAGCAGAACCACCCCTATGTTCTTTGTCAACATACCAAGCAAGTTCATCTGCTGTCTTGTCTTTAGAGAACAAGTGCTGATACACAATAGCTGACACAAACCCTACTATCTCACCGTTAAGTTCAGCTACGAAAAACCGTATGGCTGACTCACCGTTTACAGATGTCTGGAAAGTTTCGAGAGTCCTTGCTGTATCAAACTTAAAGGGTTGCTTGGACTCTTTGTGGAAACTCTTGAAGAGGACTAAGCAGTCCAGAGTGTCATCTTCTGTGGCTTCACGAATGATTACTTTTGACATTAGTATCTTGGGTTCCTACCTTGGATCATACCCCAACCAACTAGCAAGAAGTCTTTACCTTCTGTGCTCTCGTACTTGATACGCATTGATCGGCCATGGCCTCTGATTTTAAGTCGTGTAGTGA
>Ga0196887_1000613_pt1 | contig 16605 bp, 14 predicted proteins | sample VirMetDEL_Mar_31_FD_169094 | JGI IMG/M metagenome (GOLD analysis project Ga0196887, IMG submission 169094) | Aqueous microbial communities from the Delaware River and Bay under freshwater to marine salinity gradient to study organic matter... | ecosystem: Environmental > Aquatic > Marine >... | reverse complement strand
TGTTGCGGTAATTGATGGAGTTGCGGTAATTGAAGGAGTTGCTGTTATTGATGGAGTGATTGAAGGTGTTGCGGTAATTGAAGGTGTTGCGGTAATTGATGGAGTTGCGGTAATTGAAGGTGTTGCGGTTATTGATGGAGTGATTGAAGGTGTAGCTGTTATAGATGGAGTTGTACTGTTAGACGCTCCTGGTGTGACTGATGGTGTTGCTGTTATCGATGGAGTTACCGTAATTGATGGCGTTGCGGTAATTGAAGGAGTTACTGATGGTGTTGCAGTTATTGAAGGAGTTGCGGTTATCGATGGAGTGGCTGTTATAGAAGGAGTTGCGGTAATCGACGGAGTTACTGATGGTGTTGCTGTTATCGATGGAGTTGCGGTTATTGATGGAGTTGCGGTAATTGAAGGAGTTGCGGTAATTGATGGAGTTGCGGTAATTGATGGAGTAATTGAAGGTGTTGCTGTTATCGATGGAGTTGCGGTTATCGATGGAGTGGCTGTTATAGAAGGAGTTACTGATGGTGTTGCAGTTATTGAAGGAGTTGCGGTAATTGAAGGAGTTGCTGTTATCGAAGGAGTTGCTGATGGTGTTACTGTTATCGATGGTGTTGCTGTTATCGATGGAGTTGCCGTTATTGACGGAGTTGCGGTAATTGATGGTGTTGGACTATTAGACGCTCCTGGTGTAACCGATGGAGTCGCAGTAATTGATGGTGTGGCTGTTATCGAAGGAGTTGCGGTAATTGATGGAGTTACTGATGGTGTTGTCGTTATTGACGGAGTTGCGGTAATTGATGGAGTTACCGATGGAGTTGCCGTTATTGACGGAGTTGCGGTAATTGATGGTGTGGCTGTTATCGAAGGAGTTGCTGATGGTGTGGCTGTTATCGATGGTGTTGCGGTGATTGAAGGAGTTGCAGTAATCGATGGAGTTGCCGTAATCGATGGAGTTACTGATGGTGTTGTCGTTATCGATGGAGTTGCTGTTATCGATGGAGTTGCCGTTATTGACGGAGTTGCGGTAATTGATGGTGTTGCGGTAATTGATGGTGTTGCGGTAATTGATGGAGTCGCTGTAATCGATGGAGTTGCTGTAATCGATGGAGTTGCGGTAATTGATGGTGTTGGACTATTAGACGCTCCTGGTGTAACCGATGGAGTTGCGGTAATTGATGGAGTTGCGGTAATTGATGGTGTTGCGGTAATTGAAGGAGTTGCGGTAATTGATGGAGTTACCGATGGTGTGGCCGTTATCGATGGAGTTGCGGTAATTGACGGAGTTGCAGTTATCGATGGTGTTGCGGTTATCGAAGGAGTTATTGATGGTGTTGCAGTTATTGAAGGAGTTGCGGTTATTGATGGTGTTGGACTATTAGACGCTCCTGGTGTAATCGATGGAGTGGCGGTTATCGACGGAGTTACTGATGGTGTTGCCGTTATCGATGGTGTTGCGGTGATTGATGGTGTTGCAGTTATTGAAGGAGTTGCGGTTATTGAAGGAGTTGCGGTTATCGATGGAGTTACAGTTATTGATGGTGTTGTAGTAGTTGATGGAGTAATTGACGGGGTATTACTAGGTGAAGGTGAAGGTGGTGGTGGTATGCACCGATAATCCACACATTCTTGACTATCTATTACTTTAACACAGAAAAAACCTATATTTTCATATGCTGGTGGTAATGTAAAACTATATGCTAAGTCAGAATCCGTAATAGTCGCAATAAAAACACAAGTTGCCGTAGCGTTAAAATCGTCACACACCCATACCTCATATGGACTGTTCCCTGTACAAGACGGTATTATTACGTTAGTAGCCATTATATATTAGGATAATAAACATAAATAGTTTTATCACCGATTGTTACAGATGGTGTAACCGATACTGTTGGCGTATTTGAAGGTGTTGGCGTAACATTTGTAGGCTCATCTATTATATTTATAATACCGTTCATACTTGAGTGTAGTGAGCATTGGTAATATAAAGTACTTGGAGCGTTAGTGGGTACCAAGAATGATAGTGTACCGTTTGTCTCCCCATTATTTGTTACACCATCATTATACTGATTACCTGTACCAGTACCTGTTGCCGTCTTAATATAAAATGGGTGTCCTGAAGCATTAATACTAAAATTATATAGTTTATTCTTATATAATGTTAGTGTTGGGTTCGAATTACCATCAATATTATAACTTGAAGCTCCATTGTTTGTCACGTTAAACGTTTGATAAACATTTACACTAGTAGACGGAGTTACTGAAGGTGTACTTGTTACTGAAGGTGTACTTGTTACTGAAGGTGTACTTGTTACTGAAGGTGTACTTGTTAGTAAAGGTGTAGCAGTTATTGACGGTGTTATAGTAGTGGTTGAAGTTATAGATGGGGTTGTAGTAACAGACGGGGTAGTCGATGGGGTAACAGATGGAGTAGTTGTTTGAGTCGTAGTTGGCGTAACTGTTGGTGTAACTGTTGGCGTAACTGTTGGTGTAACTGATGCAGACATATTAATTGCTTCTGAATCACAGTTTAAAAAGTAAAGATTAGTTGGTGTTATACTTGGAGTTGTAGTAGTAGATGGTGTAATTGTAGGAGTAACACTAAGACTACTTAGACATGACCCACAATTATTAAAGGTGTTTCCACTCGAAGGTATACCGAAGTAATTTCCGCTTATATCAGTTCTTCGATATCCTGAAGGTTCAGTGTAGGGTATACTATAATAACCCACATACCCCCAACACGAACTATTGTAATTAATTGTTTGACCTGATATAATATTTGGTACTTCTTCAGTTTGTACTACCATATCATTTGTAGTACATGAAGTATAAACATAAACTACACCAACTCTAGCAGGTACACTTGTAGAAATACTCGGAGTTACTGTAGGTGTTATTGTCGGTGTAATAGAAGGGGTGGGTGTCGGTGATGGTGGGCAACACTCGGAATGTATCTCACTAATATTTTGAATGAAGTGAGTGGAGGAACCATTAGTAGTTGTTAAAAATTTTACACATTTATCTTCTCCATTTAAAGATGCGGTAAAAATACTATTAACTGTTAACGCACTACCATTAAAGTTTAAAGGACCATTAACAAAATAATATTCTGAACTGTTTGAACAGTCTTGTAATTTTATAATGTCTCCACATTCAAAATACCCACTATCTATAACAAAAACTACAGTATCTCCACTACTATATCTATCAGGTGTCGGACTAGGCGTTGTAGTCGGAGTTAACGATGGGGTTGGTACGACTGCAGTGGCAGTAACTTCGAAAGTAAAGTCATCACATAAATCAAATGTAGGTGTTATTGATGGAGTCACTGTTATTGATGGAGTGGTTGTGATTGACGGTGTTGCCGTAATTGAAGGAGTGGTGGTTATAGATGGAGTTGCAGTTATAGATGGAGTTGCAGTTATAGATGGAGTTGCAGTTATAGATGGTGTTGCGGTAATTGACGGAGTTGCGGTTATAGATGGAGTTGCCGTTATAGATGGTGTTGCGGTAATTGATGGTGTTGCGGTAATTGATGGAGTGGCTGTGATTGATGGAGTATTACTATTAGATGCTCCTGGTGTTTGAGTTACTGTTGGAGTTACTGATGGCGTTGCGGTGATTGATGGAGTGGCGGTTATTGATGGAGTTGCAGTTACTGATGGAGTGGCGGTTATTGATGGAGTTGCAGTTACTGATGGAGTGGCGGTTATTGATGGAGTTGCAGTTACTGATGGAGTGGCGGTTATTGATGGAGTTGCCGTTATTGATGGAGTGGCGGTTATTGATGGAGTTGCAGTTACTGATGGAGTGGCGGTTATTGATGGTGTAGGAGTAGGTGTTAGACTTTCCGGTACTGATTGATTAATACATATACCAATACTACTTCCGTTAACGAATTCCGAGACTTCCGATTCTACCAACACACCAAAATCTACCCTTAGATATGAGCTAGATACGTAAGTCATACCTGTTATCGTATATTCAACTAATAATCCGCTATTGAACTGAAAAACAATAGTACCTGTATTAACACCATTAAGAGAAGTGTAAACACTGTCTAAGTCACCACCACTATCACCTTCCCTGTCTAAAAAAACACCGACCATATTCTCAACAGAGTTATTAGTACCTCCACTAGTAGGTGGGAGTGGCCATGAAGACGGTATTGAGGGATACAAAGATGTTTTAAACTCTCCATCTAATAAACCTGGAGGTTCATTTCCGTTACCGTCTCGTATAAATTGGTCTACATAACCTCCGGGAGACGGAAAAGTACCCGGTATGCCGCTGTCACAGTCATCTATCTCAACCAAATTATCAAGTTGTTGTCTGTTAATACAAACTTCACACCCATTACTATTGTCGTAAGATTTAAATAAGTTATCCGCAGTTTTAATATACTCCTCATCTCCATTACCCACCACCTGATAACAAACATAAGGGTTCGTATTACTTATAATTCCATCACCAATATCAGGCACGCCAAGACTTTCAGGTATTTCCCAATTTTCTAAATTACCACCACTACATGGTCTAACCTGATATACAGCCATATTTGTCTATTTATAACTTACTATATAAATAATCGGCTTTGCCATTTTATGTGAAAAACTATGATTCTTTCCTCAAATTTTTATCATAATGGTCAAATCTATCATGCTCGGTAGGTGTAATTAGTAAAATACCTGGATAAATATTACCTTTAATGGTCTCTTGGAACATATATGACATCCATGTCTGTTCAAACGGTCTAGCCCATTTCTCGGTTAAGAACATTTTTTTATTACCGTTTTTACTAACCACTTGAGGCCAATTACAATAATAAATTTCACCATGCGCAAATGGGATTCCGTTTAAACTATCTATTTTGGTTATTTTGGTTTTAGGTGAGTTTCTATCAAGACCCATTTTTGGTAATTTATTCTTGTTTGGCCAAACTTTTTTTCTTACCTCTTGTGGTACATTATACCAAGCCCATTGGGTTGAGTTGTCACCGTAAAATTCAGTATGAGATAACTTTAAGAAATCAAAATTATTTCTTTTAGCTATCTGTAAAGAATTTTTATATAAGTTCTTAACATATCTATTAAACCCATTTTTACATACTTCACCTTCTTTTGGGTAGAAGAACATGTCATCCTCAAAAAAGAAATAATAGTCGTAATTATTTTCATCAGCATGTTCAGCGATAAACTGTCTTCCACCGCAAATACCTAAGTTGTCTTTTTTAATATGATTTAATCCATATTCTTCACATATTTGCAAATATTCAGGAGTAGTGTTTTCGTCAGTGGAATTATCTAATACATACCATTCAGGTTTATTAACAAAATCAACGTCATATTCTTTCATTGATTGTATTAACGTTTTTAACTGATTTGGACTATTAAACGTTATGACGTAGAGAGCGGTATTATTAACGTCTAAGTCGTTTATTATAATGTTATCATCATCGTTTTCTATTTGTTGAGGTTGTGACACTGGTTTATGTCTATTATTCTTAACGTCTTCAAAAAATTTACTTATAAGACCATTTCCTTCTATCTCATAATATTGATAATCTTCACTGTCCGTATACGTTAATATAGTAAATAGTGACTCTTCGGTACCCATTAAACCTTCATTAAGTGTTTGACTCATTAAGGAATAGTACTGTGTAGAAAACTTTGTGATTTCTTCAATTGGGCCACCAAAAAACCCTCCTCGACAAACTCTATTTACTTCACCATCACAATATTCATTAATCTTATCATGTCTAAATCCATGTATTTCAGTTTTTGTTTCATATGGAAACGATATAAATGAGATTTTATCAATATTATTTAATTTATCTAAAACCATATCATGAGTGAAGTATCCAGGATGTACCGTATTAGTAATACCTGCATCTAACCAAAACAAATGGGAAGAATTAAATTTATCTAAAATTTTAGCGTCATTTAATAAAAAGGGTTTAGACATAACCAAAGGATTGTAAAAATCTAATTTGGCCTGAGCGGATTCTCGTAACCACCCAACTTGGTTTAACCATTTTTCATTAGTTCTAATGTTTTGAATTTTATCGTAAAACTCATTTTTAAACCAATCCTTATCCCTTATAATAAATTGTGTATTTTCTTGTGTTCTTTTTTTAAAAATAACCTCTTCTAATTCTTTTTCACCAAAAATTATTAGGTTACATGGTACATCTAAGAGTTGGTCAAACTTTTTTAAATAATGCTCAAAACTTCTAGACCATCCTTCCGAAAGTTCATCCCTTTTTATATTCCATAAACCAGTTACTATAGTTATATCGCTCATGTTATTCTTTTATTTTACAAACCCATACTACGGACTGAAAAGTTTCTCGTTCATAGTCTATTAAATTATTTTTTTCACAAGAATCTTTTATATCAGATTCTGAAATCTCATACCAATTCCAAATTTTTTGATTTATTTCTCTATCAAACAATTCTTTATCATAAGCATAATCATGTGCTAGAATATAATCACCTTTTTTGATAAAATTAGAAAGTAAATTAAACTCTCTTATTTTATCACCACCATCACATAAAATGACTGTAATACCTTCTCCATTAATAAAATCTTTATACTCTTGTGGTATATCATTGAATCCATCTTTAAATATGTTTTCAATTCTCAGGTCAACTCCCATTTTAATTATGTCATCGTACCAAGAATTTTCATGTATATCTAAAGACAGTATTTTAGTATTTAATTTTAATTCATCTGAGCTGTATTGTAGAAATTGAGTTAGTCCTCCTATTGATGTACCAATTTCTAAAATTCTTTTTGGTTTAACTTCTTTCATAAAATTATAAAACACTTCGAAGGCATTATAATTCTGTTGGGCACCCCATCCTCGATATGTTGATATACTATCATTATGTTCAAGACTGCATTTTTTAGTTATTTCGTTTTTAAAATCCATATTATTCTTTTGTTTTTAAAATCCGTATTATTCTTTTATTTTAAAAAAAGATATCAAATTTATTTAAAAATGATAGTATTATATTGTATTGTTTTTCAGGTAAACAATTGTTATTAAACCATTCTAAAGATTCATTAATCATGTAATAATATTCTTTACTTTGATAGAAGTCTTTAACGTCTTTTTCTAAATTTATAATAGATTTACTTATATCCCCTCTATTTAGAATATCTTGAACAAATTCGTCAGTAATGAATTCTTTGTAATGAACGTCTTTAATTATTGGATTATAAGTTTTTGACTTCAACGGTTGTCTAATATTTAAAACTCCTAATCCAAATAATTCTAAGTCTCTATAACATATATTAGCAGCCCCGTTTAAACTTAAACCAAATTTATAATTGTTTAACTCTTCATAGTAATCTTTCTTTTGTCTAAAGTATTTAGGATTACTTTTTACTCTAAGGTCAAAAAAATCATACCCACTGACTGCGTTTATAATATTTTCTCTGATTCCATGAGCAGCCCCATTAAAATAAATTTTTTCTATATTTTTTTTGTCTTTGGTTCTACTGTCAATTAAAAACGTTGAGTCACTCCATTTTTCTAAGCAATAAACTGACGGACACACCTCAATCTGTCCCTCATATTTTTTTATAATCTGGTCAGTTAAATTAGATACACAAGAAAATTTAACTAAGTTGATGTTATTAGATACACAGTAATCTAAAATCTCAATCGCATAATCATACCAACTATGAACAAACATCTTACCATTATTTTCATTATATATAATTAAATTATACCAATTAAACAATGGACTATCTCGATTCATTTCTTTTCCGAATCTCTTAGAAAACTCTTTTAAGTGAATGTATTCTAAATTAACATTTTCATTTTCAACTATTTTTTCATGAAAATATTTATAAAATTCACTAATACCCCAATCGTGGTATCCAAAATCATATGATATTATTAACTTTTCCATATATTATTTTTCTGTATTGAATGTAAGTTGTATTAAAATTTTTTTCATAAGAATTCTTTGTATAACTTATTATCCTTAACTTTGTCTATTAAATAATTTTCAATATACTTTCTATTATTATTATGTGTATGAAAATTAAACTTACCACCTCTAATCACTTCAGAATACTTAAAAAATAAATAATCACTATCTTTATCTCCTTCATCGAAAGCGTAATTATTGACTAATTCATTTTTACTAAAACAAAATGATTGTATATTAATATCCCAAAAATCATCATCATCATTCCAAAAATTATCAATGTGATTTGTATTGTGCCTACTTTTACCTTTTTTGTTGTGTATTATAGAACAATCCATTTCATGTAATGAAATATTTAAATTAAAGCTTAATAATTCCATTAATTTATCGATTCTCCATATGGTAGGTTGAATTGAAAATCTATAAAAATATGAATTGTCTATTTTATTTATTAAATTATCAGGTAATCCATAATCATTATAATTTATGTTTAATTTTTCCCATTCATAACTGTAAGACATAAATGAAAAATGGTCTATATTATTGGATTCTATTATATTAATTAATTTATTTAAATTGCTAACCTTTAATTCATTAATTAGTAAATAATCATCATACCATAAAAGAACATATTTTGTTTTTAACTGTTTTAAACCCTGCATTAATGTTTTGGTATAGTGTCTTGATTCTTTACTATATTCCACATTAGCACTTATCAAGTTAAATCCGGTATTATTAAATAAATGTTCATTATTATTAAATTCGTTAGATACTACAAACTTATCACATGTGAGTTGTTTCGCGTAATTATTAAACTCGTCAACACATAATTTAGATATGGGTACGTAATTTTTACTAGTATATATTAAAAGTGATATTTTATCTTTTAAATTATCCATTAGTCTTCATATTATTTATAATTTTTAATAAAATCACTACACACACCTAAACATCCTTCGACATCATCATTAATCAATTCCGGTAATACAGCAATACTATTTTTTACAGGCTGTTTACCTGGATAAACCCAAATATTACCTTGTGAAGTGATAGTACAATCATCAGTATCATGAAAAAAATAATTGTATTTTTTACCATGAAAATATACTACAGCATCTAAATTTTTACAATGAATCCATAGTCTTTTACGTAGTTTATGAATCCAATCCAATTCTACTATGTATTGGGGTTTATCATGTCCTAAATATATGTCACCGTTAATAAACCATACATCAATTTCAACATCATAACCTAAACTAATGGCTTTATCTATATAATCTGGATTATTTTCTAAATTAAGTTTTTTACCATCTATATTACCTCTATGTGAAATAAGGTATTTCATTAATTTTTAATTATGTAGGCGGTAGGCGCTTGAAAGTTTAAATTCTTAATTATAATATTCTTGTCTTCAAAAAATTTATCAACTCCTATACTTTCTGACCACTGATGATAAGCATACTCGTCAAATACCACAATACCACCTCTACTAACTCTTTCCCATAAAGCCGCTAAGGTAGCGTAGGTTGGTTTTTCTAAATCTAAATCTAAGTATAAAATAGAAATTTTAAAACCTGGTCTTTTACTAACGAAGTCATACGTGGAGTTCATTACATCTCCCTCCACCAACTCAAAGTCTCCACTTGAAAACCCGCACTCAATAATTTTATTATGTAACATTTTAACGAAACTATCGTCGTGTTTAAAATCTCTACTTTTAAATAATGTGTCCATTTTATCTCGGTCATCACCCTCTAAACTACTTATTAACGATTCAGTATCAAAAAAGTCAAATCCAATGACTTTTTTAAACGTGTTTGGGTCTAAGATTTTTTTGATTTTTAACCACCCTAAAATACCTGAACCTTTAAATACCCCACACTCTACAATATCTCCAGGAATATCTTTAACCATATTAAATAGTTCTATTTTGGATATAAATTTACCAATAACTTTTGTGTCTTTACTAAACATTAATTCATTAAAAGCATCGTATAAACTTTGTGGTGTGTTAATTATTTGATTTATATTATTTTCAAACTCATTCATAGTTTTTTATAATTTGTTAAGTAATTATTTAGGTCTTCAGGTGTTCCTAATCCCCACATTTTCGGAATATCAAATGTCCTGATTTTCTTACCACCTTCAATTGCTTGGTTGAATACAGGACAAACGTAGAATTCTTTGTTTACTCTAATATTTTTTTCAATCATCTCTTCCGTATATCTGACAAAGTCAGAACCATTTTTCCAATAATAATATCCAACGGTTGCAATATCTGAGATTGGGTTCTTTTCCGCAACCTCAGTTACAAATCCATCATCATCTACTTTAACAAAACTCCATTTTGGGTGAGTAGCTCTAAATGATACTATTCCACCATCAGCATCAGTTTCATTCATCTTATACATAAACTCTGTTGAATCCCATTCTACGAATTGGTCTGAGTTAGCGAAGAACAATGGGTTATCATTATCAATATGTTCTTTAGCTAATAATGCAGTACATGCGGCTCCTTCAGTTAAACCATCAACTTCCACTATTTTACAATTCGGGGCGATTAGGTTAAGTAAGGTATCTAAGTTGTACTTTTCTCTATGTTCTTTTTGAACTACAAAAATAAAATTTGCATCAATTCCTAAATTATCCACCACTACCTGAATCATTGGTTTCCCGTTCACATCTATTAATGGTTTGGGGAAAGTGTACCCTGCTTGTTGAAATCTACTTCCAGCACCTGCCATCGGGATAAGTACATTCATTTTATTATCCTCCCATTTTAATTTGTTGGTTATATTACCCATCTCAATTTCAGTTAATTTTTTAAATATTTTAGTGTAGGACACCTCAGTTGGGTTTTTTACCCTCATTATATGTGCCTTTGAACGTGAAGCCGCTAATAACCCATATGGTGAATCTTCAACTATTAAAGTCTCTTCAGGTAAACAACCCATTTTAGATATTGCTCTCCAATACATTTCAGGGTGAGGTTTTGAATTTTGAACGTCTTCATTAGAAATGATATAATCCATATACTCCATCAGACCTAATTTAGATAATACGGTCAATACTGTTTTCCTAATAGAGTTAGAACAAACCGCAATCTTATACCCATCTTCAACTAATTTACCCATAAGATGTTGTAGCGTTTCATTTATAGATAATTCTTTTAACATTGTTAATGTCCAACGTTGTTTAGATTCCCACACCGATTTATGATTATCATTTGGTAATCCTTTTCTTTTTGTTAGAATTTTTAGTTTGTCTTTGGTTTTTAGCCCGTCATATATTGAAAGATGTTCTTCTCTACTAATCATAAATTCTTCATCTAAAGCCTTATTAAGTGATTCGTAATGAATATTTTTTGCATCTACAAGAACACCGTCCAAATCAAATATTATTAACCTAACCTTATTCATATAAAATTTATCTTTATTTATAATTTTCCTGTTATTCTGTCACACCATCCTTTAGATTCGGAGTGAGGCCAAACTACCCAATGGTCAGGCTTTTCAGTTGTCTGAAATTCCTTCCATATTTTACAATACCCATCTCGGTCATTTAACATGTGTTTTATCTGTTCTTTTTGAACGTCCTCTCTATAAATAGTTTCGTCATTCTTATCATGAAATGCTACCACCCAAAAATCGTAATCTTTTTCAGGAACTTGAGAGTGTCCAATATCAATACAATGTTTGAATAATGATGTAAAACTTTTTATCCATTCTTCTTCCCCTCCTAACTCTTCAATTCCAGGGTTAGGTGGATAGGTTCCGTCTATAGTTTCTTTTTGTATTCCTCTAATATTGAACTTCATCCCCGCATATTCTTCATAGTCTCTTAGAGTCCTAATCTCACCAAAACCATATTTACCTTCGTGACCTTCTTGAATCTCTCCGTCCATACCAAATAACTTTCTATTTGTTAAATGTGACTTCACATTCTTTTGACCCCATGTTCGGTCATCATCCCAAACTTTAGTTCTATTTTTTCTCGTATATTCATGCCATATTAATGGTTTGTGTGGGTGAAATAAATCGTACCCCCAAGTATATGCTCGAGCACCTATGGATATTTCTTCTCCATGGAATAGATAATCAGGATTATGTTGAACTTCGTTTGAGAATTCACCTAAAGTAAAGCAATAGTGTGCAGAATAGAATCTTGTTAATATGGGTAATTTTAGTTCTCTCCAATTGGGTATCGACGCTGGTTTAAAGAACACCGCACCTTCAGGTATAAATCTATCAAATACCATCATCCATGGGTCTTTAGCTCTTAATTTAGGGTCGTCGTCAGGGTCAAAAGATGAGACATAACCTGTTAATAACGGTTTTGGGTAACCTTCTTTTTGAAGGTCCTTTACCATCTTAATCATCTCTGTGTCCCAATTCTTTTCAAATCTCATATGAGAATCTATTTGTAATGTATATTTCTCTCCACTATACATTTGTTGTATTTGATTTCTAGCCCAACAAACTCCTTTAGTTTCGTTATACAGTACATCAAGAATTTTAAATCTTTTATCATCTCTCCATTTATCAACATCTTCAAAAGTATCTTCAGGATGATATTGACGGCAAATACCCACAACTAAATTGTTCGGATATTTTGCATTCTCAATCATACTTTGTAAAGTATTTTTTAGGTCTGGGTCTCTGTAAGAAGCCACTTGTACAAAAATAGTATTTTTCATTTTGTTATTTTTTTTCATATAGAATTCCTTCCATTCTGTTTACCCAACCCTCTTTTTCAGAGTGTGGCCAAACAACCCATTTATATGGTCTGTTTACCGTGTTGAAACTTCTCCATAAACGACAGAATCTATCAGGGTCAGTCATCATTCTTTTTATCTCATCTGGTTTAGCGTCGTCTCTCCGTAACTCATTACCGTCTTCATCTTCAAAAGCAACAACCCAAACGTCATAATCGTCATGAGGTACACTATCAAAGTGTATATCTATACAATGTTTAAAAGGAATTGAGTATGAATTTTGATATTCCTCTTCTGTCTCAAATAAAGGACATGGAGCGTCTTTTTTATCTATTGTATGTTGTTGTACCGCCCTCCTACTGAAAGATAAACCAGCATACCTCTCATACTCGTCTAAGGTTCTTTCAGTACCTAAACCGTATATACCAAAGAAATCTGAGTCATATACTTCACCATCCATACTTAATAGTTTACGATTTCTCTTATGTGAACCGTCATTTCTTTCTCCCCATTTTGTGTGGTCATCCCAATGTTTTTTTAACCCTCTTCTAGTATAGTAGTGCCATAAAAATATTTTATGTGGGTGTAATAATTCATATCCATGAGTAAAAGCTCTAACTGCAATCGACACTTCTTCCCCATGAAAGTAATAATCAGGGTCATGTGGTACTTCTTTAACGAATTCTCCATTAGCAAATGCGAAATGTGCGGAATAAAATCTCGCCGGTATTGGTTCTGTTCTGTCTGCCGCATCATCTATGGTTGATGGTAAGAAATGTACGTTACCGTCAGGGCTGAATCTATCAAAGTCCATTCTCCATGGTTTTTGTATTCTAGAATCAGGGTCGTTATCAGGTTCAAATGAAGGTGCATAGCTCGTTATTAAAGGTTTTTTTATTCCTTTTTTAACTAACCTTTTGTGTTCTTTTTTTAATTCAAAATCCCAATTTTTAATAAATCGAGTGTGAGAGTCTATTTGTAACGTGTATGTTTCATTATCATACAACTGTTGTAAAGAATTTCTAGCCCAACAAGCCCCTTTACTTTCTTTATAGTCTTTATCAATAATTTTGAATCTACTATCCCCTGAATATTTATCTAAACTATCCCATTCATCGTCTGTGGAATGTTGCCAAGTAATGGCGACTACAAGATTTTCAGGATTTTTTGCTTTATCTAACATATCCTCAATTGTAGGTATTAACTGAGGGTCTCGATAACTAGCGATTTGTACAAATATGGTTTCTGGTTTACGTGGCATAATTGTTTTTTTTAAAAATCATAAATTTATTAAAATAGTAAAGTAATTTCATTATAATAGCGATATTTATGATTAAATGAAATTACTTTATACTATACACCAAATAATACAGGAAGCCGAAGATAACTTATATATCGCCAGCCTTAAATCTGATAATACTAAAGAGGTTGAGGTTTTAGAAAAAAAGTTGGCCGACTCTTTAGAGTTATTAGAGATTTATAATAAGTTATAACAACTTATATTTACTATCAGGTAGGGACACTCCTTTTTTATTTACAACATCAGCACATACTTCATTAGCGAAGTTAATAGAGTTTTCGATTGAGTTTGTAAGTAAGTATTTTAATCCGAATGAAGCCATGAACGTGTCTCCAGCACCACTAACATCTATAGTCTGTTGTGGATTAGTACTAATATAATCGACTTCATTATACTTCGCACCGTCTTTTCCTTTGGTTATAATAAACTTATCAGTATGTTCGTCACATAATTCTTTATTATTAAGATACTCAGTATAATTTAACTTAACAAAGTTAACATCAATTATTGTACTGTAATTTAAAACTTTTTTACTGTCTAATATAACTAGTTTAGATAATGAAGCAATATTTTTAATAATATCTGAACTCAAATAACCTTTATTATAATCACTAATAATAACTAAGTCAGATTCTGAAATGGTTCTTCGTTGCTCAGGAGTTAAGTATGTTAACCCTATACACGGTATATTTTCATCATCAATTCTTATAAACATATGATTACTTTTATAATCGACATATCTTGATTTAATGATATTTTCCTTTTGGTACCAATGTAGTACTTCGCAGTCTCCGTAAAGTGATTTTACATTTTCAACCACATTACCTGCCATACCTCTATTTTCTACCGTTTCAAGTTCATTAAACACAGGAACTGGGGCTTCAGGTGATAACTTTTTTACGTCACCATATACAAATCTATCAATACAAAGTTCACCTATTACTAATATTTTTTTCATAGTATAAATTTTTTTTTATTATTTTGTTTTATTTATATGTTCAAAATTAATTTTATCACTGTATATACCTAACCAATCTGTTAGTTTTTTGTGTTCACCTTCTTTACTAACATCAATTTCAATCCAATCACAATTATACTTATTCAGTGTTTTTCTAACTGAGTTATTATGATTAATATAAACCTGATATAACTTTTCGTCAAAAGTGCCATCGTATTTTTCTAAATTCCAAGATTTGAACATCCCATACAAGTAACCATAAGTAGGAATTGTATAATCATAATCTAAAATTTTAACATCAGCTATATAAGTGTAGTCTATTTCACCATCTTTAACTATATCTGTCCAAAATCTTTTTACACTGTTTATCCATTTTTCAGGATTTTCTCTAACACTTAATATAAATTTACTATTTGGTGTGTATCTTATTATTTTTTCACTTATACCGGGACAAGACCACGGTATATCTTTAAAAAAAGTATGGTTAGTTTGTTCCATAAAATCTATCGCGGTTCCAACATTTTTTCCTGTAAAATAATTATGTAAAAAGTTCGAGTCGTTATCACTTTGCGGGTAAACTTTAAATCCCAAATCTTCAAAGGCTTTTTTTATACTAGTAGTTCCTGTTTTATTTAAACCAAGACATATAATTTTTTCCTCTAATGGTATTTGATTGTTTAAATCATAAATAGGTATTATTCCTTTATTTATGTCATTAATTAATACTTTAAAATAATTGGTATTAAGTGTATCAATTTCAGGAATTATCCATGTATTAGATTTTATTTTACCACTCCATCGGTGAATCGCGTTTACTACCGAATTACAATAAAATAGTAATTTTATATTTATGTCTTTTTCCGATGTATTTTCTATTTTTAAACTATTAATATTAGTATAAGATTGTTCTATAGTTACACCGTCTATTAAACTTATTTTCATTTAAAGTTAGTTTTTTATTCTCTTATTAATGCTCTCCATCCCTCATAAAATTTTTCGTCTTGTAGTTCGACTTTAACTTGTTCATACTTAGAAGGTATTATATAATTCTTAGATAGTTTATTTATGTTTTCAATTATTAATTCATACATTCTCCTACCTTTATTGGGTCCCTCTTCAACATAATGGTGCCCAAAAAATATATATTTATTATCAATCATCTTCCAATGATTACCTCCAACATATTCTCTATATAAAACGTTCGCAATACAATCTTTTGGGTTATTTTCAAAATGAATTCTTTCAATTTCAATGTCGGGAAAATTTAATTTTAGGTGGTATTCGGCCTCACATATAAATTTATGATTACAAAGGAATCCTCCGTCTATAATAACATTTTTAGATTTTTTTATACTATCAATTAAATTGTTAAATCTATACTCTTCATCGAATGACCCTTTAACATTACCTTCATTATCTATTTCGTATTTCCATCCCCAATCTGACATAATGATATGGTCATTATTATTGATTTTATTTATTAGTGTTGATTTACCCGAGCCAGGTAACCCTATTACAATTTTTACTTTACTCATTTTAATTATATTTTTCTAAATTAGTTCTTCTCTCAAAAGGACCGTCAAATGATTGCCACCAAGTATGTCTTTTATTTAATAAAATAATTGCAGGTACTATAAAATCTTTTTCATTCCACCAAAATAATCTCCATATGTCATAGTCATTTTTATTAGTC
>Ga0196887_1000610_pt1 | contig 16632 bp, 23 predicted proteins | sample VirMetDEL_Mar_31_FD_169094 | JGI IMG/M metagenome (GOLD analysis project Ga0196887, IMG submission 169094) | Aqueous microbial communities from the Delaware River and Bay under freshwater to marine salinity gradient to study organic matter... | ecosystem: Environmental > Aquatic > Marine >... | reverse complement strand
GACGCTATTCAAAATGATTGGCTATATTCTTGCAGCGATGATGTATTGATAAGACTAGGTAACACGCTAGAACGTGCTGCACGTATACTAGAACATAAAGGGGAGTCATACTAATGAAACAATCATTCAGTGAGATACTAGCAGAAAGACAGGAATACCTTGATAAGCTTAAACAGCACGGCGATACCTACGCGCTAGGATTTCTTGAAACCAGCTTTCTATATCATATGGACAATAGTGGACTCGCACCACTAACAACGGCACAACATAGCACACTCAAGAAATGGAAAGAGGCAAAAAAATGAGTCGGTACATGGTAAACAGACGTAACCATAAAACGGGTGTAGAAGATATAGTTTGGATTGATGTCCCAAGTGATAGGGACAACGCCCACTATAGCGCAACGAGGTGGATAAACGAACAGCATCCTAAGCATTTAATTATCTATGCAACACAAGTCAAAAAATACTGTAGAGATGAGGAGTCAACACAATGAAACGTTATAATGTAACAATCAAGAATATAGCGGCGCGTATGTTTTGGTGTAGTGTATGGCTCGCAAATGTCGCAACGATACTTGGCTGGTCGTGGCTTGCGATACATCATTGGCCTTGACTCCATACCGAATCACTGGTATTGATGGTACATCAACTTAACACAAGGGAAAAATGACATGACACGCCAACTAGATACAGCATCAAAAATGAGAACATTCCTAGGGATGCGTCCCACACAAGTATTCACTGCCCACGGTGTTACATTATATGAGCACCCCAAACTTGGTGATAAGTCACCGTTACTAGCAGTATGGGGCCGCAAGATATATAAGACTGACTTTTGGGATACACCGCACCGCGATGAGTTGTTGCAATGGCGTAAAGATAAAGAGGCGAAAATGGATACAGTAAGCGTCAATAACGTACTATAAATAGCCTCATAGAACGACGACTCTGGTCTCTACTGTATGGTAGGGGCCTTTTTTCTTTTGATGCGTTGTATGGCTCTAATATCGAGCGATAGAGCATGAGGTATTATTGTACCACAACAAATGCTTGCCTATATATTGGTCTGGTATTCTTACCAATTAAATGAACAAGCGTCCAATTAAATGATTCCCTATGGCATTGCCGATTCGCCCGACGAGCGCAAGAAATTACTTTTGCAAGCATTATTTTACCCATGTATTCAATTAGTTAACCAAGTGTGACATTTATGCAACACATTTTATACTTTGGTATATGATTCGTTTATCATCCGGGGGGTGTCAATATATACTTTGGTATGGGACCCTATACTTTCTGGGGTATAAATTTGAGTGGCGTGGTTATACACCCATATCTATAACATAAGAAATTTACTTTACACAACTTAGAATAGAGCAGGTACTCTCCCTAGAGTAGCAAGTGTGATAAATATGTCACAGTGTATAAAAATAAATAAAAAAAGATTCGTGAGTTATCAACGACATAGAAAATAGTTTCTGGGGAAGGGTTGCATAAGTCCAAAAAATGTTGCTATATAGTAGTAGACAACCTACTAAAGTATAGCAGATGTAACTACGACAGTAAAGAGACTATATAGTATTATACTATTATGGTTATTACTATTATAGTTTATAGACAACAGCTATACATTAGTAGTTACATGAGTACTAGGTACAAACTATACTTCTGTTTTAAAGTCTTTCTCCCTTAGTCAACCATGACGAACACTGCCAAGTTAGAATTACAGGATGAGGTCATGCCGATGATTGAGGGAGTTATACTTACTGTTGTTATTATATTATTTGTTGTCTCTTAAGGATTAGGGACATGTACGGAACTGAAGGATGCTCAGAGTTCATGGCAGAGAAACTACCATATAGTGCTATTATAGGCAAGCATGTCCGTAAGGGCATCAGTAGTGGTGTGTCAGTTAAAGATATTATGGCATCTATCCAGAAGTACTCTCATGCACCATCTAGTACATCTACTTTTTATAAGTTGTATGGTGGAGATATAGCGGAGGTGAAGTTCAATACTACATCAGCTATTGGTAATGTTGTCGTTGAGCAAGCGTTAGCTGGTGACTTTAAGGCTGCTGAGTTGTACTTAAGAAGTAAGGGAGGTTGGTCTCCTACTAACACTGTTGAGGAACGGGAAGTTGGTAGTGAAGAAGAGGAAGACCGCTCCGCTGTAGAAGAGATTATGACCCGACTAGGAAAGAATAACCTTGATGACGATGCAGAGGATAACGGCTGAAGACTTAAGGAAGTTACCCTCAGATCAGGTAGCTGATGTTTTGTCGTCCCTATCCCCAGAGCAAGCTGAAGAACTTAAGTACGATTGGAAGTTCTGGGCTAGACCTGATCAGTTAGAACCTGATGGTAAGTGGAATGTCTGGGTAGCTTTAGCTGGTCGTGGTTGGGGTAAGACGAGGGCTGGTGCTGAGTGGGTACGACACAGGATTATGAAGAATGATCGTATTGTTCACTGTGTTGCACCAACTAAAGGTGATGTTCGTAGAGTTATGGTTGAAGGTGACTCTGGACTAATGAATGTCTGTCATAAGGGTGATAAGACATACAGAGGAAAAGAGTTAGGCTTCCCTACTTGGTCTCCTACTAACAATACAATGACATGGGCTAATGGCTCTAAGGCTGTATTCTTTAGTGCTGAAGACCCTGAGAGACTTCGTGGACCACAAGCATACTCAATGTGGGCAGACGAACTTTGTGCATGGAGAAACGCTCAAGAGACTTGGGACATGGCACAGTTTGGGTTACGATTAGGTAAACACCCAGTATCGTTTATTACAACTACACCTAAGACTACTAAGTTACTGAGAACCATCTTAGACGATGAGAAGACACATGTCACAACAGGAAGCACATACGATAACAGTGCTAACTTAGCTGATACCTTCTTAGATGCTGTACGTAAGACTTACGAGGGAACTAGGTTAGGTAGACAGGAGCTATATGCTGAGGTACTTGATGAGGCATCTGGTGCATTATGGAATAGGTCGTTACTAGCTAAGTGTGAGATAGAGAAAGATCAGGTTCCTACACTTAATCGTATTGTTGTCGCTATTGACCCGGCCATTACCTCTAATGCAGAAAGTGACATGACAGGTATTGTTGTAGCTGGTGTAGACGTAAATGGTACAGCTTATGTGTTAGAGGATCATACTGGTCGTTATACACCTCAACAGTGGGCATCTAAGGCTGTAGAACTCTACCATGAGCATCTAGCTGACAGGATTGTAGCTGAGAGAAACCAAGGTGGTGATATGGTAAGACATACGCTGCATACAGAAGATGAAACACTGCCTGTAAGGTTAGTACATGCCTCAAGGGGTAAGATGGCTAGGGCAGAACCAGTTTCAGCATTATATGAACAAAACAGAGTTAAGCATGTAAGAGGATTGAACGACTTAGAGGATCAGATGGTACAGTGGGAACCTCTAGGTTCTATTGGGTCTCCTGACAGGTTAGATGCTCTAGTATGGGCTATCACTGATCTAAGTCTTAATGGTTACGCAAAGCCACAACTTAAACTAGCGTACTCTAGTGCCAAAGGGCTAATTTAATATGGCTACAAAGAAACTATCAGAAGGTGCAGCTAAGAGTATTCTTGGTGTAGCTGGTGATAACACTCGTACTGGACAAATACGTGCAGATGAGTTTATTCCTGAACTACGCGGTAAGAACGCTATTCGCAAGTATCGGGAGATGCGGGATAATGACAGTACTATTGGTGCGGTTATGTATGCTGCTGAACAAGTACTTAGAGATGTCAAACTTAAAGTGGAACCCGCCAATGATACTGAGGAAGCTAAACGTGAAGCTGACTTTGTGGAAAGTATCTTTGACGATATGGATCACAGTCTTGACGATCACATTGCAGAATCTTTATCGTCGTTGTCGTATGGTTTTGCGTGGTTTGAAGTTATTTATAAGCGGAGAGTTGGCCCTACTCAGAGATCGCCTAAGAAAAACAGTAAGTACACTGATGGACGCTTGGGTGTACGTAAGATTGCTTGTCGTGCGCCTTGGACAGTCTCTAGGTTTGATGTAGAAGATAAAAGCGGTGATGTCTTAGGCATCTATCAGGACGTAGGTTATGGATCAGGAAAGCATTATATTCCCACTACTAAGAGCCTTTACTATCGTACTACTGTTCTTAATGGTGATCCTAGTGGCCGCTCTATCCTCCGCAATGCTTATTCCTCGTATGTCTATCTAAATAACTTACAGAGCATAGAGGCTATAGCTGTTGAGCGTGAACTAGCTGGTATCCCTGTTGCTCGTATTCCTTCTGAGTATTTGTCGTCTGAAGCAAGTGCGGCTCAGAGTGGCTTCGTAGGCAACCTACAACAAATCCTTCGTGACGTTAAGTTTAATGAACAAGGTTATATTATAACACCTAGTGATACTTACCCTGATAAGGATGGTTCACCTACAAACATTAGACTTGTAGACATTGAACTAATGAGTAGCAATGGCAATCGTAATGTAGATATTGACCCCATTGTTAGGCGTTACCAACATGACATTGCCCGTTCTGTACTTTCTGAGTTTCTTATGCTCGGTGGGGGTAACAACGGATCATATGCACTCTCCAAGTCTAAGACTGATTTGTTTCTACGTGCATTAGAAAGCTACATCCAAGCTATTGTTGATGTGTTGAACAAGCAACTGGTAGAACGCCTATGGCAGCTTAACGGACTTAACTACGACCTCATGCCCTGTATCAAGGCTGGTGATGTTGCCCCACACGACCTACGTGAGATTGCAGCATTCCTTCGTAACCTTAACGGTGCAGACATTAACGTCAGTGATCATCCAGAGGTTATACAAGACCTTATGGATATAGCTGAACTGAACTATGACCCTATTACAGAGGTCGCAACTGAAACTGACCTGTCCTATGAGGCAGAAGAAGACAACAAGGAAAATACATAATGGCTATTACAACAGCATTAAGCAAATACTTCAAGCAGGAACTCCTTAAGGGTACCCATGACTTTGATAATGACACTTTTAGAGTGAAGCTGATTAAAGTTGGCGCAACTCGTGATTATGACTCCGATGTAGGTATGGTGTCCTACCTCACAGGCGGAACTCAGTATGCAGGTCAGGCTGCTGGTGCAGTCTCTGGGAACGCAGATGAAGAAGTTACGGGTACAGGTTATGATGGCATATACAACTCATTCTCAGGCGCACCAGAGGCTGTCTTAGCTACTACAGACTCTGGTGGCAGTTCTGTAGTCTACCCACTAATTTCGGGTACTAAGGCTATTGTAGACTTTGATGACGTTGTGTTTCAGAGTGTCACTGTCGCTGCTATTGGTTGTATTCTGTACAACGATACTATGGGTGGTTCAGCAGGTAACGGCGGGTCCCTAAACAACGTAATTGCTACCTTCGACTTTGGTGGTACTGTTAGTGCTACTGCTGGTGACTTTACAGTTCAATTCCCCACACCAGACGCAACCAACGCTATCCTTCGTATCGCTTAAACTCTTAGGAACTAACGTATTATGGTAAAGCTAGTCAACAGAGCCAAAATGACAGTAGCCAGTGGTGGTGCGGGGGATATAACCCTTGGCACTGCCGTTGACGGGTATCAAACCTTTGCAGATGCAGGGGTGTTAGACACAAATGTTGTACGCTATACCATAGAAGATGGGGATGATTGGGAGATTGGTACAGGGGTTTACACTGCCTCTGGCACCACTCTTGTTCGTACAGTTACAGAAAGTAGTAATAGTGATGCAGCATTAACCTGTAGTGCAGACGCTGTAATATTTGTGACTCTTACCGCTGAAGATTTTAGCGGAAACGCAGCGCCAATATGGACAACAAAACCGCCAAACGCTCTTAACCTTGCAAACGATGGCTCAACTGCCGTCACGCTTGCGGGTGTGGCATACGACGAATTTCCGGTTCGATATAGCTGGGATGGCTATTTTGGCACTTCCGTATACGATGCTGACTCGTTGCCACCCCAACTTGTATCCGCACCAACCTTTAACGGTGGTACGGCGAGCCTAGTCGGGTCCAGCACACAGAGTAATACAGGCACGTTTTACTTTAGAATGAAAGCCTCTGACGGCGTAAAAACTGCGACAGCAATCACGAATGTAATTTTAAATTTTGGCCCATTTATGAACAATGCGGCATACGATAATCTTAGCTTTAGTGTCGCATCACAGGAGACCAACGCAACAAGTATAGCGTTCAACTCTGACGGTACTAAAATGTTCATTGTTGGGACGAATGCCGATACCGTCTTTGAGTTCGATTTGACAAATGGCTTTAGTTTAGCATCTGGTAACGTGTCCTACAGCAATAATAGCTTTAGTGTTACATCACAAGAGGATGGTCCCACAAGTATAGCGTTCAACTCTGACGGTACTAAAATGTTCATTGTTGGGACGAGTGCCGATACCGTGTTTGAGTACGATCTGACAAATGGCTTTAGTTTAGCATTTGGCAACGTGTCCTACAGCAATAATAGCTTTAGTGTTGCATCGCAGGAAACTGACACCAGAAGTATGGCCTTCAACTCTGACGGTACTAAAATGTTTATTGTTGGATTGAATACCGATACCGTCTTTGAGTACGATCTGACAAATGGCTTTAGTTTAGCATTTGGTAACGTGTCCTACAGTAATAATAGTTTTAGTGTTGCATCGCAGGAAACTGTTCCAACAGACATATCGTTTAATTTTGACGGTACTAAAATGTTTATTGTTGGCACCGGTTCGACAGTCTATCAGTACAGTTTGACGAGCGGCTTTAGTATGGCGGCAGGTAACGTGTCCTACGACAATGTCAGTTTTAGTGTCGCATCACAGGAATCATCCCCGTCAGGCCTAGCATTTGGCGATAACGGTCGTAAAATGTTTCTGATCGGGTTCGGTAATGATACGGTTTTCCAGTACAGTGTTAGTAATTAATTTATGCTAGGCTTTTCCCCCCTTAGTTCATCCCCACTAGGTAGTGCAGGAGGTGCCCCTACACCTGTTATTCTTGCACCCATTTCTGGTGTACAAGGTAATAGTCAGGCGGGTGTTCTAGGCTTTACAGCTGTACAACAACCTGTCCAAGAGATTACTGGTGTAGAGGCTACAGGTGAAGTCACTGACCAACCTATAGCACGTCAACCAGCTTCTGTGTCTCTAACAGGTTTCGACCTTACAGCAGAAGACGATATTAAGCCTGTAACCTTTATTATCGGGTCTTACTTTAGTCTTTACGTCCTACCAGAACACACAGCAGAGTTAGGTACGCTGCCCCTTACAGGCTTTAACTATGTAGCCTCTGTGACCTCTGCTGGGGAACTAACCACAGAAGTTAGTGCTGTAGGTGTAGCTAAAGTAGCCTCTGTAGGTGGCGTAGAAACTACAAGTGAAATAGGGTCTGTTGTAGCCTCTGTTGACATGAACCAAGGCATAACAGGCTTTGACGTAAGTGCAGAAAACGGAACCTTATCTGTCGTTGTACATGCCTTTGTTGACGTAAGTGGTGTAGATGCTACCCTAGAAATTACTCGGATGCCGCATGTCCCTGTAATTACTGAGATTACAGACAGTTTTGAGAGAACACTAGAACTTGAAGGATTAGATAACGACCCTGTTATTACAACTATCTCTACAGGTTTTGAAAATACAGTCGAGACTGATGACCTAGGTAACACCCCTGTAGTACAAGGCATATCTGGTTTTGGTCCGTCTACTTTTGTTGGTAACTTAGGTAACACCTCTGTTTCTAGGACCATAGTTGGTGTTGAAGTTACTGGCGAGACTAAGGCTCCCATTAATGACCCTGCCGTTGCAACAACTACTGGTGCAGAAGGTATATTAGAGTCAGAGGGTTTAGCTAACAGGTCTCCTTTACAAGTCGTAGCTGGCTATGAACACACCCTAGAACTTGAAGAGTTAGACAATGAATCTGTTATACAGGTTATATCAGGCTCAGAAGCCACACAAGAGTTAACTAACTTCCAAGGTATGCCTATCGCAACTGATAGTGTAAACCACCTAGTACAAGTGTCAGGTGTAGAAGCTACAGGAGAACTTGCCCCTGTACAGACTTCAAGAAACCCAAGTGCTTTGTTGTATCCTTGGGAAATGGAAGCACAGCTAGGAAACGTAGTAGCTTTAAGTGTAGCTGACGTAGAAATTAGTGGACAAGAGTTAACAACAGAGGTTGGCGCTGCCCCTACTGTAAGTCTGATTACCACTAGGGTAGTACCACTTACAGGGTTTGACTTAACTAACTCACTCGGTAACGTCTCTGTAGATGGTATAGTTGTAGACTTTGAAACATTAGCGCAGAACTTTGAAATAGCTAGGAACGTAATACCAGAGGCTCTTGCGAGTAGGGAAGTGTTCCCAATAGCAGGTGCTAGAAGACTTGCTGCATAGACATTAGGAAATAAAGATGAGTTTAGTTTGGCCCAATAAAGACCCTGATGAACTGTTGGACTACAGTGTTGATTGGACTGCTGCACTTGGCACCCTTACCATCACTAATGTGGCTTGGTCTGTACGGTCAACTAGGTATGCTACAGAAGTTCCTCTAGCCGCTGGTAACACTATGACTTTTGGTTCTGGTGGTGTTCACATAGATGGCATACAGAATATATCCCAGTCTACTGTTGGTAAGGTAGCAGTTATCTTCATTGCTGGTGGTACAGATAGAGTAGACTACACATTTGTCTGCACTGTTACCACAAGCCAAGGCACAATACTTCAACGCAGTGTCATACTCCGCTGTAGGTCTGTATAATGCCAACTTGGACTAGGCACCTTTATGAGCATAACGAACTTGCTATAGCTAAGGGTGAGTCTACTGGATACAAGACCTTGTTCAAGTTCGGGTTTAATCCTGACATAAATGGGACAGAAGAGACTATATGGGCGCAAGGTGGTAACTACCCTTGGCCTGATGCTTCCTTTACAGCTTATGTAGTTAGTGATGCTGCTGCTGATGCTAATGGAAACACAGGTTCTAATAAGGTAAGGGTTGAGGGCTTAGACGCTAACTACAATGAACAGTCTGTAGAGGTAGAACTAAATGGCACTAGCCCTGTTGCTGTAGCTGGCACTTGGATTAGAGTAAACAGAGCCTTTGTTACCTTAGCTGGATCAGGTGGTACTTCTGCTGGAACAATACACGTACAGAATGTAGATGGCTCTGTAGTTTACGCTAACTTAGGTCTAGGCAATCAAACACACATAGCAGCCTACACTGTACCTGCTGGTTACACCCTGTATCTTGATGACATTAACTTTACCGCTGCTTTGTCTCAGGCAAACAAGTTTGTAACTGTTAACTTTGTATCAAGAGACTTTGGCAGCAATGTGTTTCGTAGTCGCTTTATTAACGTCCTACAGAGTTCACAACTCATAGCAAAGTTTGAGTACCCACAGAGGTTTGAAGAGAAGACTGATATGGAGTGTAGGGCCGTATCTAACACAAGTAACAATGCTGTAGGTGCTTCCTTTCAAGGTGTACTTATCAAGAATGACCCAACAGGGAATGTATAATGAACATTAACAAAGGCCAGTTAGCTAACGATGTATTTTCCACTGAGGCTGAAGCCAGAGTAAGAAGTATGGACTTAGGCATGAACGGTAGCACACATGCTCACCCTGATGCACAAGGACAGGCCCATTATATGCCCGGTGAGAGCCATGAGGCTTATATGGCATACTACGACAAGGAAACTGAAGAGGCACCCTCACAGGACCGCTTAGAGGCTCTCAGAGTAGTTATACAAGAGATTATGAAGGAAGACTTCGCTAAGGCTGAGTATCAAGGCGAGAAAGTCACCTTAAACAAACCTCGTCGTATTAAAGGCGGCAATAAGAAGTTTGAAGTGTTCGTACAAAGCGGAGGAAAGATCAAGCGTGTGGCTTTCGGAGACCCCAACATGGAGATACGGAGGGATGACCCGAAAGCTAGGGCCAACTTCCGTTCAAGACATTCGTGCGACACAAAGAAGGACAAAACAACGGCAGGATACTGGTCCTGTAGAATGTGGGAGGGAGGAACCTCGGTGTCAGAACTTACAAAAACAAACATTGAAGGACAGATACTCAAAGCCGACGAAGAACAGCGTCTCGTTTATGGTTGGGCATCAGTCGTTACCGAAAAAGGCGAACCTGTTATTGATCGCCAAGGAGATATTATTGAACCAGACACACTTGTTAAAGCCGTGAACAACTTCATGGAACATATACGTGTCGGTAAAGAAATGCACAAAGGGGATCAGATTGGGGCGGTTATCCACTCAATGCCTATCACTAAAGAGATTGGTGAATCCCTTGGCATCCAGAGTGACCGAGAAGGTTGGATTGTAGCGTTTAAAGTCTACAATGATGACGTTTGGGCTAGGGTCAAATCTGGTGAACTTGCGGCCTTCTCAATAGGTGGTCGTGCAACCAAGGAATCTTATGATGCCTAATTTACTTAAACAGCTTGAGTTAGAGGAACTGTCCTTGGTTGATCGTCCAGCTAACGCACAAGCAATGGTCTCTCTATATAAGCGGGACAACTCCGAGGGAGAAACTATGGAGAACGAAGTAGAAAAAATGTCTGATGACATGAAAGCAAAGCTGAAGCCTTATATGGACAAAGGTATGTCCGAGGATGAAGCCATGAAAATGTATAACATGGACATGAAAAAAGAATACCAAGGTCCATTGGATGAGGTAGACACCATTAAAGCGGAACTAGACCTAGTTAAAGCAGAGGCTGAACGTCTTAGCAAAGCCCTAGAAGAAGCTGGTTACATCGTTAAGGCAGACGCTATTGAGAAAATGGTTGAGCCTGAGTTTGTGACTTACGGTGACGAACAAATCAACAAAGCTGACATCCCTGCGCCTATTCTTAAGGCACTGGAAGAAGCAGAAGTTGCTAAAGCAGACGCTATCTTGGTTAAGAAAGCAGAAGCAGAACTTCCACACTTCGACCTTGAAGTAGCCAAAGCATTGGTTAGCAAGTTTGAAGCTGAAGAAACAGTAATGCAAGCACTCAAAGCTGCCGATAAGGTATTTGACGAAAGCATGACTGAACTGGGTAAATCTGATGCTGACGGTGAGTTTTCGACTGCCGCTGACAAACTTGACGCACTCGTAAAGTCCTACATGGACACCAACAAAATGAAAAAGAGCGAACATGCTTTGGCTTATGCTGCTGTAGCTAAGACCGATGAAGGCAAGGCTCTAATCACTAAATCCTATAAAGGGGAATAAACATGGCTGTTATGCAATCACGGGACACCCGTACTGTAATCGCAGGGGCAGACCTTTCTGCTGCTCAATTCAAATTCGTCAAACTAGACTCTGCTGCTGAAGCTGTTCTGGCTGGTGACGGTGAAAGTGCCTTTGGTGTATGCCTCGTAGGCGCACTGGAAGATAACGCTGCAACTGTAGTTGTCACAGGTAAGACTATGGTAAAAGCTGGTGGTACTGTTACCGCTGGTGGTGCTGTCGCATCTGATGCCGCTGGTCTGTGTGTAGACGCTGCTTCTACCGACATCGTTATGGGTTATGCAACTGAAGCTGGTGTTACTAGCCAGATCATTGCTATCGAACTCATCCAAGGCGGCAACGCTGCTGCTTAAGTTAGCATAGAATAAGGAATAACTATTATGCCACTATTGACTCCATCACAGGTGCATATCGACACCCCTCTGTCTAACTTGACACTGGCGTATGCACAATCACAAACCAACTTTGTCGCTGACAAGGTATTCCCAACAGTAGGTGTTGCTCGTCAGTCTGACAAGTACTACATCTATGACCGTGCCAACATGAACCGCACTGGTGACGTAAAGAAACTTGCGCCACGTACTGAGGTTAACCGTATCGGCATGACCATTTCCAACAGCAGCTACTTCGCTGATGTATACGGACTTGGAATGGACTTCGATGAGCAGACCATCGCTAACGAAGACGAAGTACTGAACATCCGTTCTGCTGGTGCTGAAACTCTGGCAATGCGCCTGATGATCCACCGCGAAGAGAACTTTGCTACAACATTCTTCAGCACTGGAGTTTGGGGTACTGAGGTCGCTGGTGCAGCTTCTGGTGCAGGTACTCCTGTCTACTGGAACGACTACACCAACTCAACACCTATCACTGACGTAACTGATGCTCGTCGTGCAATGCAACTCAAGTCGGGCGGCTACAAGCCAAACACTATGGTTGTTGGTAAGGTAACACGGGACGAACTCATCAATCACCCAGACATTCTGGCACGTTTGAATGGTGGTTCTACCGTAACTAACCCAGCGTTGATCACAGACGCTAAGTTGGCTGAAATCTTTGAAGTAGAGAACTTCTTCGTCATGGAAGCTGTCAATAACACTGCTGTTGAGGGTGCTGCAGAAAGCAATGCCTTTATCGGTGGTAAACATGCTCTGTTGTGTCACACACCTTCAAGTGCTGGTCTGATGACCCCTGCTGCTGGTATGACATTCGCTTGGAACAACATTCCCGGTGCAAACAACTTGGGTATCACTGTTGAATCCTTCTCGGATGATGCACTGAAGCGTCAGCAAATCGCTGAGCATATCCAAGTTAAAATGTCTTACGACATGAAAGTTGTTGGCGCAGACTTGGGCTACTTCTTTAAAGACATCGTACAATAAATGTACCTTGGTGGGGGGCTTAGGTGTCCCTCACCACTTACACTATATAGGATACCCCGACAATGCACCCTTCATACCTTGGCTGGCAAATAGACTGGCCTGTTTTCGTAAAGAGACCATTTACCTCAGACGGTAAACAGTGGGAAACTCAGGAACATTATAACTGGTTAAATCGTGGCATAGGATCAGATGCTGTAGCTAGTTTGTATGTTCAAGGCTTTATCCACCACAACAGAGAATTAGAGAAACAAGCTAAAGTTGGAGATAGGCTAAGTGAACTAGCTGGCCCACAACTAGACAAGCTGATAGGACTTCTTAACGCAGAAGTAAAAGCTAACACTAACAGTAATACAGAGTACACAGAAAAGAAAGTTAAGCAGTCTAAGATAGATGCTAAACAACGCGCACTACTAAGAAGTTACCTTCGCAACAACAGATGGATCGAAGATAAGTTCTTTGAAATAAGAGACGGTATATTAGAAGACTGAGGAGTAGACGATGGGGTGGACATATGACCCAACAAATCTTGGAACGGCAGATGCAGCCCAACGTCTTAACTCTGTTAGGCTCCTAGTAGGTGATACTGACACTGCTGACCAACAGCTACAAGATGAAGAAGTAACCTTTGGTTTAGGCCAGAATGGTAACTCTATTTATCATACTGCTAGTTGGTCAGCTAGGACTATCGCCTCTAAGTACTCAAGACAGGTAACAACAGCTTTAGACGGTGCTTTAAGTGCTGACTACTCTGACTTAGCTAAACAGTATATGTCACTGGCAGACACCTTAGAGTACCAAGCTAAGACTGCTGGTGGTAACATAGGCATCTACGCTGGTGGTATCTCTAAGACCTCCGTACAGGCTGTGAGAGAGAATACAGATCGTATAAAGCCTTCTTTCCGCAGAGACAGGTTTAAGAACCCACCAAGCTATAATGGTGAAGACTACAACTCATCGTATGACTAAGGTAGGTTAACATGTCGTTTAGACCATATGACTTACTGAACTTAGTTAATAGGTTTGGTGAACCCCTTACACTTAATAAGGTGACTACCTCTGGCACGTATAACCCTGCCAATGGTACTGTCACTGGATCAGCGACTACTGACTACTCCTTTACTGGTTACTTCTACAACTATGATAATGGCATAGCTGGTAACATTGATGAAATACGCAGAGGTACTCGTAAGTGCCTTATTTCCGCTTCTAGCCTAGCTGTAGTGCCAGATGATGAGGATCAGATAACAGGCAATGGAGACACAGTTAATATTCTTTCTGTTGTTACTATCTTCTCTAATGGTATTGCAATATGTTACATCTGTGATGTGAGGGAATAATGGCTAATCTTCCACCAGCTACCCAAGCAACCTTTAAGTCTATAGAAGAGAAGATTAACAAGGCTGCTTCTAGGCAAGTTAAAGCTAAGGCTAAACAGATAGCCGACACTGTTGTAAGACAAGACATATCTCCTGTTTACTCTGGTGCCTATGTAGAGTCTTTTTCCATTAAGCCTAGAGGTGCTGGTGGTGGTAGAATGAAGCTACAGGGTGTTAGAAAGAAGTCTACTAACCCGCAAGCCCACAGAGACTTAGCTAGGGACAACCTGTACGCAGATATAGAAGCCCTTGGCAAAGGTTTAATGGATGGTTTTGTACTTAGGAACAGGTCTAAACATTCCCGTGCAGTAGAAGACGGTTTAGGTAAGACCCCAGCCTATAAAGTATTTGCAAGAGTGAGGTTCCTCCTTGGCTAGTATTCATTCAGACATTAGAGCCGCTTTGGAAAGCAAGTTAGCTAACATAGCTGGCATACCTCCAATAGCCTTCGACAATGTACCCTACGACCCAACAACTGGTACTAGCTTCATTAAGTCTAGCTATATTCCTGTCACACGTGTACCTGCTGTAAGAGGCTTAAACCCTTCTCAGCGTTATGGTGGCATCTACTCAGTCACTGTGTACTGTCCAGAGGGTAATGGCCCAGCAACTGCTGATGGTATCGCTAACACTGTAATAGAGAACTTTGAAGCTGCCACAGACGTATCACTAAACAGCTTTAACGTATCAATAGACTACGCTGAACGACAGCAAGGTTTCTTAGATACACCTTGGTACTACATACCGATTAATATCGGCTGGTACATTTATAACTAATTAGAGGCGTAAGCCTTGCTTACTAGGAGAATAACACATGCCTACCTTCGCACAGGGTTCACGGTCTAGCCTAAGCTATATCACTGAGTCCACATTCGGAACTACCCCTGCTGGTAACTTCCAGAACATCCCATTCACTTCACACGGTCTTAACTTAACTAAAGACTTGGTTGCTGGTACTGATATTCAAGCTGACCGTATGCCTCGCCATGAACGTCACGGTAACAAACAGTCTGCTGGCGATATTGTAGTTGACCTCCGTAAAGGTGACTTCGACCCATTCCTTGAGTCAGTCATGCTTAACACTTTTGTAGACTCAGGCACTAACGACACTCTTGTAGTCGGCACAACACCTAAGTACTTCTCCATTGAAGACTACTCTGCTGACATTGATCAGGCTCGTTTGTTTACAGGTCAGACTGTTTCCACTATGGGTATCTCTATTGCCCCTAACCAGATGGTAACTACTACCTTTGGTATGGTTGGCAAGGGCATGACTATTGGAGCCACAGAGAAGACACAGGACGCAGCAAGCACTAACTCTCCATTCGATGCCTACTCAGGTGACTTAAAGATTGGTAACAATGTAGCTGGCCTTGCATCCTCTGCAATCATTACTCAGATTGACTTTAGTGTGGCTAACTCGTTTGCACCTACATTTGTTGTTGGCTCTGATGAGACCCCAGCACTTGAGGTTGGTCGTGCAGAAATTACTGGTTCGTTCTCAGCATACTTTGACGATGACGCCCTGATTAATCGTTTCCTTAATGAGACAGAGTCAGCTATTGAAGTGTCTGTCAACGACCCAACTGCTGCTAATGCTTACACCTTCCTCTTCCCAAGAGTTAAAATCAACTCTGCCGATGTAGGTGTAGATGGCCCAACAAGCCGTATCATTAGCCTAAGTTTTACATCCCTATTCGATACAGCAACTTCTACTAACTTGAAGATTACTCGTACCGATACATAGGTAGCGAAGCTAACGCTTCTATCTAATCCCTGCTAGCTAGGGCGGGGGGCATTGGTGTCGGGTCTGATGCTCCCCATTTTATATACTAACCCGACATAACCCTGACCCAAGGAACCTGACAATGGACTTAAAGAACTTAACACCTACCAGTGATACTGTGGACGTTACTATCGTACACCCTACAACACTGGAACCTCTGACTAACGATGATAAGTCAGAAATGACCATTACTATGTATGCACCTCACTCTAAAGAGTACAAGGGTATCCTGCATCATCAAACTAATAAACGGCTTAAGCAAGCCCAAGGAAAGAAGAAGGTCGATATTACGGCTGAGAGTATTGAAGAGGCTACCCTAGAAGTGTTAGTCAAGGCAACTAAGTCTTGGAATATCACATACGATGGTAAGAAGCCTAAGTACTCTGCTGACACAGCCAAAGAGATTTACGAACAAGTGTTTTGGATCAAGGATCAGATTGAGGAGGCTGTAGCTGACTCACTGGATTTTACCAAGGGCTGATTGATGACCTAGTTGAGTTTGCTGAATTTAACTTCAAACTTAATCAGCGTGATGAATCTGGAACCACCGAGAGAGAACACTTGGAACAAGTACAAAGGCAGACAGGATTAGAACTTAAAGAATTGGATGGACCCGACTTCCCAACTCTTGTGGCTCATATCTGGTCTGCCTTTATTTCATTAAGCAACTCAAGAACTGGTGGCTTTAGTGGCCCTAACCCGATAACATACGAACAAATAAAAGCATGGAAAGAACTAACTGACACGCCTATGACAGCTTGGGAAGTAGAAGCGGTTAAGAGGCTTGACGGAGTTTATATGAGGGTAAATAATGGCTGAT
>Ga0196887_1000609_pt1 | contig 16634 bp, 21 predicted proteins | sample VirMetDEL_Mar_31_FD_169094 | JGI IMG/M metagenome (GOLD analysis project Ga0196887, IMG submission 169094) | Aqueous microbial communities from the Delaware River and Bay under freshwater to marine salinity gradient to study organic matter... | ecosystem: Environmental > Aquatic > Marine >... | reverse complement strand
TCACTGCCTCACTGCCTACTAGCACTAGCACTACCTACTCCCTACCCCCTCATATAAAAGGTGGGAGGGGTGGAAGCCTTTTAAGAGTTGAGACCAGTCCTAGTCCTAAGAAAACCCCTCCAATTTTCTAAACTTTTTAGATAGTCCTGACTTTCCTGCGGAGTACTTTCCTGAGGAGCAGGGTAGGTAGCTCTGCTGTGTCCTGACTGTAGGTAACAGCAGGTATCTGATTCTGGGCTAGCACTGCGGCATCTGATTCCCACCTTCTCCCTAGGAGGCTCTGAGGGTATACTGGGTTCTTTGGGGTCTGCTCTAGCTGGGGCGGACTACCTCCCTGACTGGTAGGAGTGATAGCTATGGAGCTAGGAAAAGAATTAGAAGTAACCCTTGCTAGCTTAGGTGAGGCGGAGCCGAACTTAGTTAGTAACCCTACTAGGGTAGATAGAGCTGAGCTATTAGCTAACTCTTCTAGTGGTCGTAGTGGTATTACCTCTGGGGTAGAAGAGAAGGCTATTAACCTCTTAGGTTCAGGAGTGTCTGCGGAGCAGACCGCATCTGCGCTGGGGGTATCTCCTTCTAGGATAGCTCAGTTATTAGCAGAGAAGTACTTTGCTGATAAGGTATCTGAGTTACGTTACCAGAACTTACAGAGACACAATACAAGAGATAATGCTTACGACTCTCTGGAGGATATGTTACTAGAGAAGTTAGAGCGAGCTATACCCTTACTGATACGCCCTGAGAGCATACTTAAGGCTATGCAGGTAGTTAATGGAGCTAAGCGCAGAGGGTGTAATGCACCGCAGACTGTAACTAACCAACTGAATGTAGTAGCTCTGTCCTTACCAGCTGTTATAGCGCAGCGCTTTCAGACTAACTTAGATAATCAGGTAGTGCGTGCAGGTGAGCAGGACTTACTTACTATGCCATCTGGGAACTTACTTAAGCAAGTGGAAGCTGCAATAGACTCAAGAGTTACTGTAGAGGGTATAGGGGAGTTATAGTGTTATGGGCTATCGTACTAGGGCGGAAAGCCTCACCTTAGAGTATGTGTTAGCTAAGTTAGAGGCCAAGAAGCATCCAGATCAAGCACAGCAAGCAGTGCAGCATAAGACTGAGTACTCCCCTGCAGATAAGAGAAAGGCAGCAACTGTATTGCAGCGCTTACTTAACTTACCTGAGAGGAACGAAGTAGTAAGTATTGTGCCCACTCTCACTGAGGTAGAGGATTTATAATGAATGTAAGTAATAAGGAGACAATACTAGAGTCCTTAGGTGGAGCTGAGGCAGGGTATGTAGGCACAGAGCTAACTAAGTCTGAAGCTAAGGCAGATGAAGTGCAGGAGCTAGGAGCTAGCAGTAAGGAGATACAAGCACTTGCTAAGCAGGACTTAGATTTCTTAGCTGCTCTTATTATGCCTCTTGTCTTTAAGTACTGTTACCCACCAGTCTTTAAGGCTGTATGGGAGTGGTTACTGTCTTACGTACACACACCAAGAACATTCCCGCAGTTAGCTCTTGGGTTGCCTCGTGGGTTTGGTAAGTCTACCCTGATGAAAGTCTTCCTTATATATGTAATACTATATACAGATAGAAAGTTCATTCTTGTAGTAGCAGCAACAGCTAGCTTAGCTAAGAATATTGTATCTGACGTAATGGACATGTTAGATGAACCTAACATTAAAGCTACCTTTGGTGACTGGAAGTTAGGAGTAGAGAAGGATACACAGGAGCTTAAGAAGTTTGGCTTCCGTGGACGTAACGTTATCATAGCAGCAGCAGGAGCTGAAACCTCTGTGCGTGGACTTAACGTTAAGAATGAGAGGCCTGATGTTATCCTTATGGATGATATCCAATCCAGAGACTGTGCTGACTCTCAAACCCAAAGTGACAGCTTAGAGAACTGGATGGTAGGAACACTCATGAAAGCTAAGTCACCTAGTGGCTGTATGTTCTTATTTGTAGCTAACATGTACCCTACCAAGCTATCTATCTTACGCAGACTTAAAAACAACCATACATGGATTAAGTTTATTGCTGGGGGTATATTAGCAGATGGTACTTCCTTATGGGAGGAGCTACAGCCTATAAAGCAGCTTACAGCTGAGTTCGAGAATGACTTAGCTATGGGGCACCCAGAGATATTCTATAGTGAGGTTCTTAATGATGAGAACACTCAAGCTAACAATCTAATAGACTTATCTAAGCTGCCAGTAGTTCCTTACGAGGAAGGAGATATAGCTGGAGGTAACTTCATTATTATAGACCCTGCAACAGATAAGCTAGGTTCTGATGAAGTATCTGTAGGTTACTTTGAAGTTCATAATGCCTACCCTATAATGATGCGTATGAAGGAAGGTAGGTTCTCGCCTGGGGACACTATTAGGAATGCACTTCACTACGCTCTTACTTACAACTGCCGTCTTATAGTAGTAGAGTCTAATGCTTATCAGTACTCTCTACTGTATTGGTTTGACTTCATCTGTGCTCAGATGGGAATACAAGGCATAGAGTGTGTACCTATATACTCAGGCTCGCAAGCTAAGAATACTAGAATACTGAATATGTTTAAGTCTTATGCTGCTGGGGAGATGTTTGTTCACTCAGAGTGTAAGCTAGAGGTACACTTACAGATAACTCAGTTTAATCCACTGAAGCGAGATAACACAGATGGTCTGTTAGATTTACTTACTTATGCCCCAAGAGTTATAATGGAGTTTGGTGAGTTCGTAGTTGCAGGCAGTATAATTGAATCACAGGAGTTTGATGCTATAGAAGTCCCTGACTTTAATAGTTCATTCTAGTTAGCACGTTGCTAGCACGTAACCAATCCAGACTGTCCTTGGGGGACTTATGTTTAAAGAGTACCATAGTAAGCCAGTAGTGCGCTTAGCTTATGAAGTAGTTGATACAGATAGTATTACTGAAGTAGCAGATAAGCCAGCTACCTCTACTATTACTACTGCTGGTAGCCACCTAGAGTTCAAGCACTATGAGCCTGTAGCAGTAGGTGATTACATAGTGTACCTAACTGATACCGATGTATACCACTGCTCTAAGGCTGTATTCCTTGAGCGTAATATAGTGCCAGCAGAGGAGTAATATATGGCAGCTTCTACAGCAGTACCTTTAAGTAAGAAGTCACAGAGAGCTTTTCTAGAGTATTACAGGTCTCTGCAGAGCTTACAGAACGTAACCAGAGATACATCTCGCTCTCGCTATGAGCGTATTGACAGAGAGTACCAGCGGGAGACAGACCTTACAGAAGCTCAGCAGAGAGCTAAGGCAGCTAACCGTAGTGGGGATGCAGACCGTTTGCAGAATATGACTGTGCCTGTAGTTATGCCGCAGGTAGAGTCTGCCGTAGTCCACCAGACTTCAGTGTTCCTTACTGGGCAACCTATATTCGGAGTAGTAGCTGCACCGCAGTTTATAGATGAAGCCTTGCAGTTAGAGACTATCTTTGAAGATAACTCTATTAGAGGTGGCTGGGCACGGGAGCTTATGATGTTCTTCCGTGATGGCTTTAAGTATAACTTCTCCGCAGTAGAGGTAGACTGGGGGCAAGAAGTAACTCAGGCGATAGTCACTGACGTAACTAAGAGTGTTACTCAAGGAGTAGCTAAGGAAATCATATGGTCAGGTAACAGAGTTAGGCGCTTAGATCCGTATAATACTTTCGTAGATACCAGAGTACCTGCAACTGAAGTCTATAAGGATGGTGAGTTTGCAGGGTATACTGAGTTTGTATCTCGCATTAAACTTAAGTCCTTTATAGCTGAGTTGCCTGATCAGATTACAGCTAACATAAAGCCTGCGTTCGAGTCTGGTTTAGGCTCTTACACAGGAGCTAAGGATGCTGGGGCTATGAACTACTATATCCCTTCTGTTAATCCTGATGTATCTGAGGATGACTATAAGGCAGGAACTAATTGGATTAGCTGGGCTTGCCTTAAAGATGATAAGGAAGGTATACAATATAAGGATGGTTACGAGCTGACTACCTTATATTGTAAGGTACTTCCTTCTGAGTTCGAAGTTAAGATACCTAAGTCTAATACTCCGCAGATATTTAAGCTCTACTTTGTAAACCATGAGCACATTATATACTCTGAGTTACAGACTAATGCGCACAACTACTTGCCTATACTAGTAGGCTCTCCGCAGGAAGATGGGCTTAGCTACCAAACCAAGTCGCTAGCAGATAATGGTGCACCTTTCCAAGCTCTAGCTAGTGGTCTCATGAATGCTAACATAGCTTCTAGAAGAAGGTCTATAACTGACAGAGTGTTATACGACCCATCTCGTATAAGCGAAGCGCATATTAATAGTGCAAACCCTTCAGCTAAGATACCTGTACGTCCTGCGGCTTATGGTAAGCAGATATCAGATGCTGTCTACCAGTTTCCTTACAGGGAAGATCAAGCTGGGCAGAACATGCAGCAGATAAGCACAGTTCTTGGGCTAGCTAACACACTTAATGGACAGAACCAAGCATCTCAGGGGCAGTTTGTTAAAGGTAACAAGACTCTGCATGAGTTCGAATCTGTTATGCAGAATGCTAATGGTAGGGACCAGCTTACTTCTATCTTACTAGAGTATCAAGTTTTCATACCTATGAAGCTTATACTCAAGCTTAATACCTTACAGTTCCAAGGTGGCACTACAGTATATAACAGAGATAAGGATGTATCTGTAGAGATAGACCCTGTTAAGCTACGTACAGCTGTACTTGAGTTCCGTGTAAGTGATGGACTTGTGCCCGCTAGTAAGTTACTTAACAGCGACAGTTTCGCTACTGCCTTACAGGTCTTTGGTTCTAGTCCGCAGATAGCTGCTGAGTATAACGTAGGTCAGCTCTTCTCTTACTTCATGAAGACACAGGGCGCTAAGATAACTGAGTTCGAGAAGTCTCCGGAGCAAGTAGCTTACGAGCAAGCTATGAGTTCTTGGCAGGGACTGATGCAGCTATCTATTGAGAAAGGAGCTGACCCTAAGGCAGTAGGCCCACAGCCTCTACCTAAGGACTACAACTACAACCCCCAGAATAACAAACCAGCTCCCAAGGAGCAGCAAGCACCTAACACACAACAGCAAGGACTAACCTAATGGCCACACCTATACCTAATCGGTTTACTTCTTTTCTCATGACTGCTGAGGAAGTCACTGAAGGCTCTAAGCTAACCATTACTCAACAGCAGTGCATACAGAATCAGATAGCCACCTTAGCTGAGATGCAGTTAGCGCTGGAGTATGACCACACTAATCCTGTGTTATTCGCACAGCAACATGCTGACTACGCTGGTGGCATTAAGGCTCTAGGGTACTTACTGACACTTAATGATGTAGCCTGCAACCCACAAACAGTAGAAGACTAGTAGACCTCCGTACGTGTGGCGACCCTGCTTTTGGGGCTTATTAGGTACTGGGCCCACTTGTCATTATGGTTTATTAGAGACTAGCGCAGCGGCTCGACATAAACCTATTGACATGGGGAGTACCTAATATAAGCTCAACAGCAGGCAAAGCCGCTGAGAAGGATGGATACTAGCGCAACTGCAATAACTAACACTTACATAAACACTTACACAAACCTAACCTAAGAGAATCCCACTATGTCTATACTCGATATGTTCCGTAGCACACCTGCTCCAGCAGCTACTCCAGCCGTAACCCCTGAGCAACCAACGCAGCAACCAGCTCCAGTAGGTAACATACAAGATCCTGCTACAGTTGCAGCTAACTCTACTGTAGCTACACAGCTACCTATAGGACCTGCTGCTGACCCAGCTAACCTAGAGCAACCTAATTCCCCGCTTGCTGATTATACCAAACTTTGGGATACTGTCCCTAACACAGCATCACCAGCAACCCCAGTAGCTCTGAATCAAGATTCTGTAGCTGCGGTAGTTGCTAAGACTGACTTCTCTACCGCTGTAACACAAGACCAGTTAGCAGCAATCAGTGCAGGTGGCGAAGGCTCTATACAAGCTTTCAGCCAAGCAATGAATGCAGTAGCGCAGCAGGTAATGGTTCAATCTACAATGGTAAACAACAAGTTAACAGAGAAGGCTATTGAGCAAGCAATTAATGCTAAAGCAGCTGAGATGCCTAACTTGATGCGACAACAATCATCAGCAGCCCACCTAAAAGATTCAGACCCCCTATTCTCAAACCCTGCGGTACAGCCAGTAATCCAAGCAGCTCACTCCCAACTATTAGCTAAATTCCCAACAGCGTCTCCAGCTGAGATAACTCAGATGACTCAAGACTACGTGATAGCTATGGGTAAAGCATTTACACCGCAGGCAGCTATGCCTAAAGACCCTAATGCAGGTGACTTTGATTGGGATTCGTTCCTAACCTAAGTTTACGTCAAACAAGTTCTAACTTATAAGGCTCCTGCTACTAGGAGTCTGTCCATTTAATTATTAGCTAGATAGCTAGTAGGAGATTTATTATGTCAACAGGTATTTTTAATACTGGTAATTACACCACAGATCTAGCTAAAAAGTCGTTTGCAGCTATGATTACTCGGCTCATGCCTAACGGCTCAGCCCCACTATTCGGCTTAACATCTATGCTTACGGCAGAGACAGCAGCTCAGGTAGAGCATGGCTTCTTCTCTAAGACAATGATTTTCCCAGAAGTTAAGATTAACTTCGGTGCAGGTTACTTAGCAGGTGATACTACTTTTGTAGTAGATACTACTGTTAATATTTTGCCTGGTATGATTATGCGTATTGAACGCACCGGAGAGAATATCATCATTGACTCTGTTACAGATGCAGTTACCGTAGTGGTGACTCGTGCAGTAGGTACTGTAGTAGCTGCCGCTATCTTAGATAATGATGACTTCTATCAGGTAGGTAATGCTTACGAAGAAGCATCTACTCGCCCGCTAGCTAATAACATTATACCTGTGCGTATAACTAACCTTACTCAGATCTTCCGTAACACTTGGGCAATCTCTGGCTCTGCGCAGTCTACTCAGGTAATTGCAGGGGACGCAACTGATGCGGAAAGTAAGCAAGATGCGGCTGCCTTCCATGCAGTTGATATCGAGAAAGCTATCTTCTTCTCTCAGAAGTCTAGTGGCACTCGTAATGGCCAGCCTTTCCGTACAATGGATGGTTTGATTAATATGGTTGAAGAACCTACTAACTATCCACCTAGCTACGGCGGAGCAACTAACAGCTTCACAGCAGGCGCAACAACTAACTGGACTCAGCTACTAGGTTTCTTAGATCCAGTCTTTGATCAAGCCACTGACCCTAAAGGTGCTCCAGAGCGTATCCTGTTCGTAGGTGGTACAGCCATGCTTGTGATTAATGAAATTGGTCGCCTAAACGGTACCTATCATTTAGTAGATGGTCAGACTAACTTCGGTCTACAGTTCCGTACTCTTACTACTCCTCGTGGTAAGTTCCGTATCGTAGAGCATCCTCTATTCAACACTAACGTAGTGTGGGCTAAGATGGCAGTAGCTGTGGATTTACCTACCTTTAAGTTAGCTTACTTAGCTGGTCGTAAGACGCAGAATAAAGAGTTTAACACTAAAGGCGATATGGCACAAGATAACGGTATTGATGCAGTAGGTGGTACACTTACTACAGAAGTTACAACTGTTATTAAGAACACTCCAGCTAATTCAGTAATTCGTAACCTTACTGCGGCAGCTGTAGGCTAACTCAACCTAACTAGCAGCTCTGCATAACCAGAGCTGCTTACTTTACATACCCCATAACTTCCTATAAAGGTAACCCACATGAGTACACCAACAGCCATAGAACTACTAGCTAAAGCCAAACTACAAGCCAAACAAGCAGGTACAGAGTTAGAGGAGAGAGAGTATAGCCACTACAAGTCCTCTCGCCCAGCAGTTCGCTTAATAACAGATTTAGGTATTCGTATCAAGTTCGTTAACTTCGAACTCCTTACTGATGACCCAGATGTAATTGAGTACTTAGATGCGCAGATTGCACGTAATGGAGTGCCAGGCATTAGTAAGAGTAAAGACACAGTTACCTTAAGCGACCGTGATCCTATGGTTAAGCTTGAGAAAGATATGCGAGCTAAGCTAGAGCTAGAGTACGAACAGCGTCTAGTTGATGCAGCTAAAGGTGTGACTCGTAACATGGGTAGTACAGAAGGAGCAGTTAAAATAAATGCTCTTTCAGCTAAGGGCACAGCCACTTAACTACTTAGTTAGACATTAACAAAGCCTACTTAGCTTGAACTGAGTGGGCTTGATTAATTTCTACCTTAACTAAATTACTTAGGACTAGCCAATGACATTTGACGAATTAGTGCAGGAGGTCTACCTTCTTACAGACAGAGAGGACTTAGAAGCACTAACTAAGTCAGCTGTTAAGGCAGCAACACTTAAAGCACACCAATCAGATTACTACTCTAAAGATATCTTCGAGACAGGTATTGAGTTCACTAACTGTGACTATCGCCAGAGCTTAGATTACATCTCACTTCTATCTAACTTCCGCTCATTTAAGTACTTACGTAGAGTGCAAGACCAGAATGATGATGCAGGTAAGTTCTTAGAGATTATATCTCCAGATATGGTACTTGACTCTTATGGACAAGGAAGAAAAGATATAGCTTATGTAGCTGGTAGGGTATTAGAGATACGCTCAGCTGTAGCTTTTGATAAAGCGCTACTAGGTTGCTATGTATTCCCTATAGTAAGAGACGGTGCTTACAACTCTTGGGTAGCTGAGCAGTTTCCTTATGCTATTATATATGAAGCTGTACGTACCTTATTCAAAACTATAGGTTACGATGAGCAGTCTGCTACCTTCTCCCAACTTACTGGAGAGGCTTACCAACTACTTAAGATGTCAGGCTTATCTGATGTCGGGTACTAATCACTATTACATAGGAGCGCACCATGGGTGAAGCTAATATTTGGCAACCAAGGACAGTAGTTAACTTCTCTGCTGACACTAAGCAAGCAGAAGAGTCCTTTACAGCTATAGCAGGGCAGAGTTTATTTTTCCTTCAGAGCCTTACTTACGCTGTAGGTACGGGCTCTCTTAGTGTGCATAAGAACGGACTGCTTCTAGCTAATAATGTAGATTGGGCAGAACAAAGTGCAGGATCTTTCTCCTTAGTAATACCTTGTGTGGCAGGGGACAGGGTAGTAGCAACAGCCCTTACTGCTATCACAGGTGACGTAGACGTAAGAGACACTGACATATTTCTACCTAACTATCAAAGCTTTAGGGACTATGCAGGCACTGAGACTACAGCTTATGCTCAGGGTAAGGTTACTCATACCGATGGAGGTGAGGGGTTCTTTGGGTACAAATCAGGGGCTTCTATAGGTTTTTATGTAGATAATAACAATACTATCCTAGTTCCTACAGGAGGTAATGGCTCTGCTGCTTGGGTACGCTCGCCGCTTACTGCGATACTGTACGATACATTATCTGAAGCTACGACTAGACAAGACTTGATTGTGGGTTCGACCGTTAGTATTGACGACCGTGGCTTAGGAAGGTTCAACGTAGTAACTGGAGCAACGCCAAACGGTTATTATATAGTGGCAGCAGCTAACGGACTGCAACTATCTCTAGCACTAAATCAAACAATTACAGCTAGGATGTTTGGTGTAGTGGGAAATTACGCTGCGGATGATACAGCAGCAATAGATGCCCTAACTACCTTCTCTTCTGAGAGGGGAGTAAGTATTGACTTTGAGGACTTGATTTGTAGGTATACAGGTACGCTGAACTTATTACCTAGCATTAAATTTAAAGGTAACGGAGCGCCTAAGATTGCAACTTTTCCTCAGTTTGGGGGAGATAAATCAAAACTAAGGGCTGGGTTTAAGCATCTTATATCTGGGGCAGCTATTATATTCGATGGTACTGGGGCTGTAGCTACCTACAACACAAATAGAAGTGACTCTTACTCTTCATTTAAGCCAATGGCAACTTACTTGTCCCACGCCCCATACTCATTAAGCGGTATAGCTTTTATCCAAGATATGGACGTTTTCGATGTCGGTGGTACGCTAACTACTGCTGCTAACGACAATAGAGCCGTACAGTACACGGCAGGTATGGTAATACAATCCACCCTCTCATCTAACTTTGACTTTACATTGTTCGGTTACTGGACGGTTGGTGGTATGATAATCCACAACCAAGACGGAGGGAGCATAGATCCTGACTATAACGGATTTAATAACAGTATACTTAACGGTGGCTTAGCTGTAATCGGGCATGACACAGCAGCTGGAGCGGCTGGGGAGGGTATGACAGGCAACAGGTTTGTAGAGTGTGGAATCTATGGTGCAGATCACCATAATAGACCAGATGGGTACTACACAGTACCCGTTGTGTATATAGATGGGTTTCTTGCTAGCTCCGCAGGAGGCACTAGAGGCACTACAATAACTGGGGGTAATCTACGGGGCTATGCTAATGATTCGGTAGTTACAGACCACTGCGATGACTTCTCTTTAGTGAATGTGGTAACTGAGTTTTCAACACTGTCAGGAGTAGCAAACGCTAACGCAGAAGGTACATTTGTCGGTACTATTAACACTAAAAGGTTTAGTGCTGTAGCTCTACCTGCGACAGGAGGTATTGGTATGTCTGAGTATGTAGCTCAGATAACTGGGCCGTTTCAAGTAATGGGGGCCGGTGGGTTTGACTACGCGATGTTTGGACAAGGCGGTGCAGGTGTGCGGTTGTCTGGCTCTGCGGGGGATGGTAGAGTTCAGATAACTAATAATTTTGCTTCAACAGTCTCTGGTTGGGTTATGCGCAGAGACAATGCCGTTGAAGGGCTGGATTTCTTGCTTGATAATGTAGTGTTAGGTACTATTAGCGCTGGAGGCGGGCTTAGAAATTCACTATTTGGTATGGCTAATACTGCACAAACTATAGTAGCCGGAGCTATAACACTAGGTACATTCAACTATATATCTCTTGCCGGAGAAGGGGGCGCAGCAGATACGTTAATTACTGTAAATGGAGGTAGCTATGACGGAGAGCTACTAATTTTAAAGTCAGCTACCTCAGCAGTACCCATAACAATATCAGAGAGCGGAGGTAATATTAGATTGAGTGAGTTGGGTGATTTCCTGCTTGATAGCTCTCAAGACCGCATTACGTTACAGTTCGATGGAATAAACTTTGTAGAGCTGTCACGAAGTGGTAACGGTGAGTAGCTTAATTAGCTTTAGTAAGTAGCAACTAATATAGAGCGTATTCATATGAAGTTAGGTAAGAAGCAGGAGCTCTTTATGAGGCTGCTTCCTTCCCTTATAACTAAGGCGCACAGTCTTGGCTATGAGGTGCGAGGAGGGGACTTATTCAGAGACTATAGAGTCCATGGAGCTATGGGAGTTAACAAAGGTTATGGCTACCGTAATAGCTGCCATAAACTTAAGCTAGCTATCGACCTTAACCTGTTTAAGGAGGGTGAGTACCTAACTACTACAGAAGCTCACAGTGAGTTAGGTCTGTGGTGGGAGTTACAGCACGAACTGTGTCGCTGGGGTGGGCGCTTTAATGATGGTAATCACTATAGTTTAGAGCACAAGGGGAGTAAATAACATGAGTGTAATCCAGCTACTATATCAGGATGTTCCTAGGTTACACCCCATGCCGTTTACTAACCTGTATAAAGTCAATTCCGATATGGAGGTTAGATATAGTATAGACAAAGTAACTAAGAGTGTTGTAATAACTAAAGGCTTTCTGACAGATGGAGCTAGCATACCACGAGTACTGTGGTCTGTTGTTGGCTCTCCCTATCAACCTCGCTTCATAGCTGCCGCAGTGTATCATGACTGGGCTTGTAAGCACAGTTTCAATGTAGCAGAGATGAGCGAAGTCTTTAGGTTAATTTTAAAGTCATCGAACGTAAGTTCACTTAGAGCTAATGCTATGCACAAAGCAGTGTACGCATTTAAAACTATTTTTTAATAAGAGGTAATAGATATGTCTGGTGGAACTGGTAAAGAAAGAGAGAAAGTTAAAGCTGAGCAAGAGCAAGAAGAGTTAAAACAGCCTCAGCCCCTTCAGCAGTCTGAGTCAGCAGCTCCTAAAGAAGAAGCAGGCTAACACCTAGATGTGCCTTAATCTTTGGCTATGTACCTTACTTTTACTAGTAGGGTGCAGTAACCTAAATAGAGCTACAGGGATTTACACTCTACCCACCTGTAGCTTTACTTTCTTAGGTTACTACATACCTGATAGTTTCGGCACTATCTACTACATAGCAGCAGCTATAAATAGTTTAATGATAATAACCTTATTAGCTAAGTATGCGCCGAGAAGCTTACTGTCATTGACACTACAGAGTATTAGTATTAAGTTTATATTACTTAATGCCTTTGGTTGGGTTATGTATATGTTATACCAACCAGCTATATACTATAATATGCTAGCTACTATCCTATACTTATATACAATAACAGAGCTTATGCCTACTGATGCTAATAGAGTTACAAGAGCTACTACATTGGATAGCAGGAAGTCTAGCTTTCTTCTTTATTCTACTAAGAGCCTATCTAAGTTATAAGTCCTCTAAACGGAGAGCCCTCCTTAATGAATGCAATAGCACTGACAGCAACACAAGAGATAGTAAGTAACCCTAAAGTAGCTGTCAGTGTATTCACAGCTACTTGGTGGTCAGGTACAGCGACCTTACTGGAGTGGTTACCTACGGGGTTAGGTATGTTGGCTACTAGTGTTGGTATTTGCTTATCTATAGTGCTTATCTGCACACATATAAAGAAAGCTAAGTTGGATGAAGCTAAACACAAACTGGAGATGGACTTACTTAGCGCTAAACTGAGTGCAGCCAGAGACAAGACCAAACAAGAGGAACCAGACTAATGGCCCAATCCTTCTATACTATAGACCTACAAGACACTACCTTCCCTATGCTATCTGAACAGCAGACTAAAACTATTATAGGGAGTACTGCGGGGGAGGCTCCTAGTAGACAGCAGAAAGTAGGTGTAGCTTACATGCACAATGTCATGCCCTCTAGGTATGGTTTAGATGCTATCAGCTATATCCAACTATGTCCTAGCTTACCTGACCTACCTACGGGAGCTACATTTCAGGATGTTCGTGTAGTGTATAGCACTACTAGAGAGCGCACATACCTAGCTTGGACTTCCCAAGGCGTAGTTTACGCACTAACTCCTTTAGTTACTTGGAAGTTAGTGAATACTACAAGTAATGCACCAAACCCACAGACTGTAAGCTTAGGTGCAGTAAATGGAGTTACTTATATACTATACCCTAGGTCAGCTGTACTTACTTACGACTCTGCAACCAATACGTTAGTCGAGGTACCTCTCTTAGGTATTGACATATCTGATATAGTAGGACTTACTGCATCCTCTGGTTACCTAGTAATTGTATCCGAAGAAGCTGTAGCTTGGAGTAGTGTACTAGACCCTACAGACTTTGTACCTTCTCAGGTAACTGGAGCTGGTGGAGGTAACGTAGCTGACATAGCAGGCTCAATCATATTCATAACTGCTAACTCGCTAGGCCTGCTTATATACACACTATCTAATGTAGTAGCTGCAACATATACAGGTAACGCTAGGTTCCCATTTAAGTTTCGTGAGGTACAGGGGTCTAAGGGAGGTATTAACTTAGATAGAGTTGCTTATGAAGCTAACTCAGGAGAGCAGTTCGTATACACTAAGGCTGGCCTACAGACTATAACCTCACAGCAAGCTACTATCATACTGCCAGAGGTCACTGACTTCTTAGCAGGTAGGCGCTTTGAGGACTATAATGAGACTACTAAGTTATACGAACTAACTGACGTAGCTATAACTAACACAATGAACAAGAAGATTAAGTTCATAGCCTCCCGCTACTTAGTTATATCTTATGGCCTACCTAGCACAGACTTCACCCATGCTCTTATATTAGACACAGCACTAAACAAGTTAGGTAAAGCTAAGATACCCCACACAGATGTGTTTGAGTTTGTAGCTGACCAAACTGAGATTAGTAAGGAAACTATAGCGTTCCTACAAGCAGATGGTTGCGTGCAGTTACTTAACTTCTCAACTACAGCAGAAGCTAATGGCGTAGTTATATTAGGTAAGTTACAAGCTACCAGAACTAGGTTGCTAGGTTTATTAGGTGTAGAGGTAGCTAACATTCCAGCAGGTTATCCCCTAGAGGTGCATGACCAGAGAGTTATCAGAGGTAAAGACTTCACTAATATACCTAGTGCTATACGATATGAGGACTCTCAATCTAGAGAGTATGCTTTCAAAAGCTCAGCTCATGACCACTCTCTTGTATTCACAGGAGCCTTTAACTTAGTTACTGCGTTAGTTCGTTACACTATCACAAGCAAGAGATAAGAGGTAGCTAACATGGCTGAAACCCCATCCACATATAGCTCAGGTACAGACTTAAGCCTAGGCCAAGTGCCTATAGAGATAACAGACCCTGTGCTGTACACTGAGTTACTTGATATACACAATGCTATAGAGACCTTACTTAAAGGTAGTGATGAAGCTGACTCTGTGTTCGCTGCCTTCATAGCTAAGTTCCGTAACAATACCATAGTAACAGAAGATTATACTATAACTCCAGATGATGGTACTATAGAGATAGATGCTTCAGCTAATGATATTAATATAACACTACCTAACCTAAGTGCCCCTGAAGCTGACTTAGAGGGTTATAGATTCGACCTTAAGCGTATAGATACAGTACCTACCTTCAAGGTAGTATTCACTGGTAGCCCAGAGCTAGTAGATGGGCACGCATCGGGCGTACGTATAAGCACTAAGAGCAGCTATACAGTCAAAGCTAATGACTTAAACAATGGGTGGAACATAATATGAGTTACGAGAATATACCTAAGAACGCTACAGAGACTGCTGTCTTAGTAGAGGTAGATAAGATAGTTCCTGTTGACGTAGCTACGTTACCAGATATCCCTGCTAAGAGTTTCTACTTTGAGGTAGCTGCTGGTAGAGTTACAGATAATGAATCCTTACATACCTTTGGCCGTAACCCTACTATAGATACTGCTGATGGATTCGCAGACTTATGGAGTGGTGGCGGAGTATACACAGGGTTTAATGCTACAGTAGCTGAGCCAATTAGTGTAGTATCTACCTCAGCTAACGATGCCGCAGCAGGCTCAGGAGCTAGGTTCGTTAGGGTGGTGGGCTTAGATACAAATAGGGAGGAGATAACAGAAGTTATAGTACTTAATGGCACTACCCCTGTTATCTCTGCTAACTCTTACATAAGATGCTCCTTAGCTTCGGTACTACAAGCAGGGACTTTAGGTGGTAATGATGGTATCATTACTGGTAACCAGAGCGTAACTGTAGCTAACGTATTCTTTGTGATGGAGGTAGGAGATAACAGAACACTACAATCTGTATACACCATACCTGCAAATAAGCAGTTACTGCTAGTTAGTATATTCACCTTTCTAGCTAAGAAAGGTTCATCTAGTGCTGAGGTTAAAATACTAATTAGAGGGTTAGGAGGTGTATTCCAAACAGTAACATGGTTCGCCCTTGACTCTAATGGCACCTCTTATGTCCCTAGGCAGTTTGATGTGCCCTTTCAGCCACTTCCTGCTGGAGCTGATATTAAGTTCGCTGCCTCAGTAAGCGCAAACAATACAGCTGTAGCAGCTGGTATTGAAGGTATCTTAGAAACACTGCCTGTCTGATTACCTTACTGACTACTTAGGGGGTTGGCGTATACTGTAAGCTAGACCAATGCAGTATAGGCCACCTACTATGTTCACTGTCACTACAGCTACCTTAGAAGAAAGCACAGCTATACTTAGCGAGCCTCACCTACTAACTCTACTAAAAAGCAAGCCTACCTTAACTCAGCTCCCTGCTTACCTAGCTGCTAGAGCCATCCCCTACAATATAATTCGATATAAATCCTATAAGCTTCTGTTCGAATACAAACCCCGCACTACGGGAGTTTATGAGATTCATATAGCCTGCCCTAAAGCCAGCATAGTAGCTAGTAGAGTCTTATCTATAGCTACTATAGTTTGGTTGTTCTCTAACTTGCCTGACAGTAAAGCCTTAATAACTAGTTGTCCAGAAGGTAAGATAGCTAATATGTGCAGGAAGGTAGGAGGTAGAGAGCTACACAGAGTAGGTAATACCGTACACTTTATTATAACAGCAGACTGCTACCAGCAGACTACACACACTACAGACTAGTAGCTAGGCTACTTGGGAGATTACTATGGATTTTGGTGGAAGTTCAGAGGTTTCAGCTACTGACAGCAAAGAGACATCAAGCTCAACAACAGCTACATCTGGCTCAAAGACGTCACAGCTACAGCTTGAGCAAGAGGCTATTGATAAGATAATTGGCGATGTGCTTGGTAGCGAGACTGGCTTAGCTAGTATATTTGCTAGCGAGAATGTAGCAGGGTTATTTGATAGCTCTGTATCAGCTCAAGCTTCAGGTGACTTAGTAGCTAACTTAGTAGGTGAGCTAGCTAAGATAACTGGCAAGACAGTTACTGACGTAGAGGAAGAGAGCCAGACTGATAGCCGTACAGATGCATCTGAATTTAACCAGACTCATAATATAACTGCTCAAATCTAACTTACTATAAGG
>Ga0196887_1000604_pt1 | contig 16719 bp, 21 predicted proteins | sample VirMetDEL_Mar_31_FD_169094 | JGI IMG/M metagenome (GOLD analysis project Ga0196887, IMG submission 169094) | Aqueous microbial communities from the Delaware River and Bay under freshwater to marine salinity gradient to study organic matter... | ecosystem: Environmental > Aquatic > Marine >... | reverse complement strand
GGCAGAGGGTTCTCCGCTATGTCCCAGTTAGGCTTTAACCCTAGGTTAGTTAGTCTTCTGTCTGCGATGTATCGGATGTAGTCCTTGACTTCACTAGCCGTGATACCTTCCACACTCCCCATGTCAAACGCCAGATCAATAACCTTATCTTCAAGATCAACAGCAGTTCGGTACATTTCGTATACAGATAATTTAAACTCGTCATTAACGACCTCTGGATTTTCTTTTAGATAGATACGAAACAACTCAGTCATTCCGTCTACATGCATGGTTTCATCGCGGATTGACCATTCAACAATCTCGCACATGCCCTTCATTTTTCCGACACGCTGAAAGTTCAATAGCATTACGAATGCTGAGAACAAACTCATGCCCTCGTTGCACACTGTCTGCGCTAGGGCTTTAGCTAAGCCAGCCTTGGTGGACACATCGAAGTCCTGCATGAACTCAAGCTTCTCTGACATTTCCTCATACTCAAGAAACGCAGAGTACTCAGACTCTGGGAATCCAAGCGTGTCATTTAAGAAGGCGTAAGACCTCATGTGGATAGACTCTCGCTGAGCAAAAGACATCATCATCATTCGGGCTTCGTTGTTTTTAATGTTGGGTAAGAACACCTCAACGTATGATCCTCCAACAACCACATCAGACTGAGTAAACAAGCGAAGGATTTGCTGGATGAACTCCTTCTCTGGTGCGCTAATCTTCCCAGACTTCCACTGGTTAACGTCCTCCATGAGGCTGGCTTCCCACTCTCCCCAGTGGATCTTGTCATGCTCAATAGCACGGTTAACGAGGCTGGGATACTTGAATGGTTTGTAAGCTGTACTGATTTCTAAAAGACTCATGATTTTATCCTTGGCATGATAAGCACTCGTCATCATCTTCGTAGTCTTTCAATGCCACGCGTGTGGCTTTTATTGACACAGTGTCGGCTTTAGCCCCTGCACTGGTACGAAGGTAATAGAGTCCTTTTAGTTTCTTGTTAAAGGCCCGAAGGTGAACCTCGTTGACATATGATTTATCTGTCCCTGCGGGGAAGAATAGATTTACTGACTGACCTTGGCAGATGAATGGCTGACGAGAGGCTGCATGATCTACAACCCAACGCTGATCCAACTCAAACGCTGTCTTGTACACATCTTTGTGCCAATCACTCAGCCAATCTAAATGCTGAACAGAGCCTTCATTTAGAATGATCGACTTCCACTGTGCTTCAACCCAATCAACATCTGATTTATGCGCTTTGATTACCTTGTCTAGGTACGGGTTCTTAACTAAGTGAGAACCTACGCGAGTACGGTGGGTATAAGCATTGGACTTCCACGGCTCAATCGAAGGTGAACAACCAGCAAGTATTGAACTGTTCGCGTTGGGTGCGATAGCTAACAAGTGTGTGTTACGAACCCCCTCTATGTCAGGACACGACCCACGTTCTTCTGCAAGATATACAGTAGTAGATAATGCCTGTGCTTTGATGTGGGCAAACATATTCTCATTCAGAGTGTTAGCCATAGGGCTTTCCCACGGCACGTCCTTACGCTGAAGATAGGTATGGAAACCCATCGCACCTAGACCCAGTGCGCGTTCCTGCGTAGCTGAATAGACAGCCTTGCGTAACTCTTTGGGAGCATGGAAGCAGAAGAAGCTTATTACATTGTCAAGCATGGTGATTAGGTCAGACACCATTGTTGTGTCCTTCCATTCATCGTAATGCTCTAGGTTCACAGATGACAGACAGCAGACAGCAGTGCGGTCTTCAGAAGTCGGTAGATGGATCTCGTTGCAGAGATTACTACCGTGGATCTTCAATCCTTTGTCCAGCATAGCTGGTGGTAGTTTACGGTTAGCTTCATCGATAAAATTTAGATAAGGCTCACCTGTTCTAAACCTTGTCTCCAACAACCGCTGCCACAGACCACGCGCAGACGTTGACTCTCGGACTGTCTGATCGTTTGGATCGATCAAGTCCCACTCAGCATCAGCCATAACAGCTTCGATGAATGAGTCAGTGATGTTCACTGCGTTGTGAATGTTAAAGGCTTTACGATCTGGATCGCCACCAGTGGGAACCCTGATGTTCATGAACTCAATAATGTCAGGGTGAGACACATCAAGGTAAGCCGCGTAGCTGCCCTTGCGGGTTGTGCCTTGGCGATACGCGGTCATGTCTGCATCCACTGTTTTTAAGAATGGTATTGGACTAGGAGCCACATCACTAGTACTCCGAATGCTGCTCCAATGACCGCCCACTCCACCACCCTTAACGCTAAGCCAGCGCAACTCTGACGTATGATCGATAAGGCCATGCAAGCTATCAGGAACGTAAGTAAGGAAGCATGATATAGGTAGTCCACGGATTTTTTCCCCCTCCCTAGGGGCATTAGATAGGATAGGTGACGAGAACATGAACCAACCTTTGGATGCGTAGTCATATATTCTCTGCGCTAGGTCATAGTCGTTCTTGCAGAATGCGGTAGCCGCACGGGCGAATGCATCCTGTGGATCTTCCCCTTCTAAGCAGTAGTAATCTTTTAACAGAGTTCTTGCTTGTTCAGACATGCTGTTGTTACGACTATAGTCAATTACAATTGTCATTTATCCACTCCGTAGTTTCCGTAATGCCCTTAAATCCAACGAGGGTGGCATCTGTTTCAGTATTGATTATGGTAGGTACGCTACGAACTTTGTAATGGATAGCCCTGTCAATGTCCTTACCAATGTCAATCTCTTCATAGTCAATTTCTAAGCTATTCAAAACTTGACTGACAGCTTTGCATGGGGCGCAGCCTTCCGTATAAAATTTAATAATCATGCATCTTTATCCTTTTCTTCTTCACGGGTCTCAGGCCCGAACAATAGATCCATAAGATACAAACCGAATATGGTTAAACCTGCGTAGGTTATAGCCTGTACCAAATCACCCAATGCATTAAATAGATGTTCCATCATGTTCTCCTTCCAGATCTAACCATTCGTGACCACTAGGCCCCCAAAGTTTGATGCGGTGATTGCTTTCGTCATAGTCTTCATACCTAAGTATCCGAGCCATGCGTGTATTGAGTAACGCTTCTTGCTCTGTCTGTCCCTGCTTCTCATACAAAGCGGTAACAGCTTTCCACATCTGTGCCACGTTGCCGCAGTCGCCTAGTGCAGCCTCGGCTTTTTTAGGGCCAATGCCTTTGGCTCCTGCGTAACCGTCAGTCTTGTCGCCCATCAAGGTCTGAATCATCCACGCGTGGTCAGCACTAAATGGTCTGATCATTTGTGGGCGTTTCATTTTCATTGGGTTAAACAATTTACAAGGGACAGTCAGAAGATCTTTATCAATAGTGATAACGACTGAGCCTTTAAGTCGCGGGTTGCTGCCATGTATACCCATGACATCGTCAGCTTCAAGACCCTCAATGCGACTGACCTTGTAGTTATTTTCTAGGTGTTCGATCACTGCGTTGTAGGCGACAGGCTTATCTGTACCCTTGCGATTAGCTTTGTAATCGCTGTTAATAACCTTCCTAAAGTTGCCGCCATTCTTGGGACTGAGTGTGAGGATAGGCATCTTGGCGCGAGACCCGTGCATCCATTCGCCAATCAACTTGTCTGCGTTACGAATTGCCTTGCGGCTATCGATTATTATTTCATCGTCCCAAAGTTCTTGAGCCGCAATTGAACTGCGAAATGCGATGATGTCACCGTCTATAAGTCCGTACATTAATGGGTATCCTTCCAGTTATCACCGATGTCATATGCACCAGCGAGTTCACAGTTCATGTTTAAGTTTTCACCAGCCTCTTTGATTGCCTGTGCGAACAGCTTGCCAATAGAATCGGCATGTTTTGGACGCACTGACATTTGAACTTCGTCATGGACGTTAGCGCAGTAGTCGAAGGTAAGTGATTCGTAAGTGATAGGGTCAACGTGTCCTGCATCTACGCAGAGTTTGAAATGAAAGTGAGCCAGAGCCTCCTTCATAACAACAGCACCGTCACTTTGCAGCAACGAATTTAGTGCCGAATGCTCTGTTGGGGAAATGATAGGTCTCCCATCAGCACTCTTTAAGTAGCCTTGCTCACGGGTACGCTTCTTACACAACTCAGTAAGAGGCGTTAAGCCAACGATCCCCTTGGCAAGATCGTCACGGATACGCTTGCCGATACCCGGTAGCCTACCCTTCTTAATAACACCCTTGGCTTTCCATGCAGACACATAGATCTGCCCTATATTAGGATTACCTGAACCATAGAGCAGAGCATAAATTAGGGTCTTGCTGGAATCACGATCTGGCATTCCTGCTGCTTTCATCGTGCGGCTGTGGGCATCAGTCCCGTCTGCCTTATCACCGTAGATTACGGCTTTGGCGTAGGCCCCCTTGTCCCAGAAGAAAAGTCTGTTAGCTAATCCTCTAAGTTCCAGACCCTCGGCATCGCAGCCTACAAGTTTGTCACCTTCGTTAGCAGTCCAGACCTCTCGCATTCTTAGATCTTTCTTGTCCACCTGTGCAACATTCGGTGAGAAATGGGACATCCTGTGTGTCCTAGTTCCACACTGATTGACACGACCATGTATGCGACCACCCTTCTCCAACTTCATCCATGCGTTAGCACCCTCGGACACCTGACCTAACTGTTTACTGATACGCAGATAACGGTTTAGAGCAGCGGCTTCGGGGTAGATTAAGTTCTTGAGAGTGGACTCATTGATCTGTGGAATATTAGTAGGCGTCAGCTTTAGTGGTTGCCAATCTGAGTGGGCCTTACTAATACGATAGGTACATTGAGGACGCGAGCCGGGGTTGAATGGCTGAACAGTAATCTTGGTATACGGGATTCCCTTAGTAACACCACGACCCTTGTTGCTTACCTTGGGTGTGGTTACTTCTACTTGGTTCCATAACCGCAGCTTCCAATCCCACGTTCCCTTCTCTGGAATGATGACGGGTGGGAATATGTCCTTTAGGTTTTTCTCTATGTCAAACTTCTCACCTGAGAGTTCAATATAAAGTTCAGTTAGCTTTGGTATGTCTAACTTAAACCCATGTTGCTCCTGTAGATGGAGACAAAATGCGACCTTGTGTTCCAGCTTAATGGCGGGTCGCCAATCAACTTGCTTCTGCTTGAACCAACCCAGTAACTCTTGCTGCAATCGTTGGTAAACTTTAATAGTTACCAGCACATCTTGATTACAATAAGTTCCCATCATGGGATGCCACTGTGAGAAGTCTGAGAAGTCCATCTTAGGGAACCCAAGGTCTTCACCCCACGCTGCCAAGGCATGGGAACGTCTATCTGGGAACAGCATCTTAGATAGAACCAGCGTGTCATACACCTGTTCAAATCTAAGAGTGTTCGGTACGATCATGTTGATCGCGTGTAGGTCATAGCCTAGGCCATTGTGAAAAACTACGCGGTCTGCTGTAGCCAATCTCGCATAGCCTTCACTAAGCGGAGGGTAGCCCGGCTGGTCTGCATAGCATGTAATCTCTGAGGTCTTTGGATCACCTACTGACAAACACCAGTGGGTTGTAATGGTATCTAAGAGACCATCGGCCTCTAAATCTGCGATAAGAACATTCATATGAATCCTTGATTAAAATTTTCTACATGTTTTTAAAACGGAACATCGTCTGGATCGAAGTCAGTAAAGCCTGACGGTTTAATAAGTGACTCACTAACAGGAAGTAACCGACCAGTTATCAGGTTGAACTCATTCAAATCTGCCTCACCTAGGTCACCAAATTCTCTGTTCTTCAGTAGTCGAATACGGGACTGATCAGGGTTATCGCCCTGCTGGTCACGCTCAACAGCGATGATGTTGTCTGACAGTTGTTCAAGTGAGGCTGAGCCACGCATATCTTGTAGCGTTACTCGACCACCCTCGTTGTATGACTTGCGTCCACCGTCTGGTCTCTTTAGATGGGTGATAGCGATAAGGCCCACACCTGTCTGCTCAACAAGACCACGCAGTGCAGTCATTAATAAGTCAATGTCCTTCCTCTCCCCTTCACCGCTAGACTTCTGACCCGACACCACGATTGAAATGTGATCCAGTATTAGGAAGTCACACTCCAAAGAGGTAGCCATGTATTTAAGTTTGCTGATTAGGTTTGCGGAATCTATTGATCCAAAGTGGTCATAGAAGTATTGGCTGGACACAACAGAATCCAATGACTTTTGATAAGCCGCTGGAGTAATGCAGTTTGGTTCCTCACGCAGCCGACCTAGTGGCACGTTATTGTCGATAGCTATGTAACCGTGAGCAGTCTTGGTGTAAGACTCTTCAAGGAACACGTTGCCAACTTTAAGGCCATGAGTTTTGACGAGGTGATAGCCGATCTCTCTTGCCAAAGTAGACTTGCCGATGCCTGATCCAGCAGTCATGAGAGTTAACTCGCGTTTGCGAAGACCATGCAACTTTGCCTCTAACTTTGGGTACGGTATTGAAAATCCTGGAGCAACTACTGACAGCAAATCATCCATCGAAATATCAGCACCTGACAGGATACCGTCCGGTCTAAATGCCTTTGCCTCGTAGACAGCTTGCATCAACTCTTTGCCACGGTGAGCCACTAGCATTTCGCCAGCATCCTTTAACGGCAATGAGGCTATGAAGGCTTTGCCCGGACTGAGTAACGCAGCACATTCATGAGCCGCTTCAATACCCGCAGAATCTTGATCCATCAGGAACACTACATTTTGGAACGACTCAATGAATTCAAGCGCGGATTTGATATCACCCTTACTTGACTGTGCGCCTGACTTTACTGACACCACAGGCCACGATGAATTAGTCACGGTTGCATAAGCGAGGCAGTCAATCTCTCCTTCGGTAATGACGAGGCGTTTGCCACCCATCTTCCAAAGGTGCTGCCCAAACATCTGGGCTTTCTTCATGTCACCTGTACTGCGAAAGTCTTTACCAGCGTAGCGTAATTTCTGTGCGACTGTGTGTCCCATAGCATCACGATAGGCTGCTATCTGTACTGTGTTTCCCTTGGCATCTTCGCCTACGGAATATCCGAATTTCTTACAGACCATGTCATCAAGGTTTCGCTTGGCTAATGATTTGTAAACACCCGTAGGTAGTAAGTCTAATTTCTTTGTGGTCATGCTAATCGCCTTCGGTTTATCATTCGGGGGTGTCTTACCACCGCAACTGAAACAGGTTCCCCACCCCTCAGAGTTGACTGAGTAACCATCGGTGCTGGAGCATCCGCTTATAGGGCAGGGCTTGTGGGTTTCTATCCATTCGGACATAGGTCTTCCTACTTGTAAGGTTTGTCTTCGATAGGTTCAAACCAGATGTGAATACCGCAGGGTTCATCACCAACGCAATAGCGTTTGCTTGCCAGCAGTTCAACGATCTGATCATCATCATTCCAAAACCTTTCGGCCTTGGTCATTACATCAAGTGGGCCTTTGATGTAGTTGTCTATGTCTCCACGCGGGAATCTCAGCTTGCCTTGCTTGGGCTTAGTTACTACACACTCCATCCACAGTCGTAGTGGTCTGTCAGTGATAGTGAACTTGGCTTGATTGCAGATAGGCTGAGCGTCTGTGCGAAACGCTTCGTAGTTCTTGCCATAATATGCACCGAACCTCCCTATCCGAGGACGGGAGGCTGGCACTGGCTGAACGGGTAAGAGGAAGTAGGAGGCATTGACGGGTATATTAAAAGTCGTCTGGCTCTGCTTCATTTGATGATCCTGATTGGGGTTCTTCTTGAGAAGTTGCAGGAATGCTTGACGCGCTAAACTCAGTCGAGTATCCCGACACATCATCGAACTCGTCACCACCGCCACTGTCGTTACCGCTGCGTTGTGCAAGCAACTGGACGTTGCGTAACTGCATGGCAATACCTTTCATGCCGCCAGCGGTGTATGGGATTAGCACGGCAGACACACGAATGGTGTCACCACTACTTACGAAAACATCTTCGGGTAGTTCTTTGCGTTCTGCATCGACCATACCGGGCTGGAACTTTGATTTGGTAGTCAGCATAAACATGCCACGCAAATCTTCTTTGCCTTCCTTTTCGTCTGCGATGTCATCACCTGACTTGATCGGAGAGCGATATGTTTTAGGTAGCTTGCCCCACTCAGCAATAGCTGCGTCTTCAACAGCCGTGTTGATACGAGCGATAGCTTCTGACACACCCTCTTCATCAGGGTTCATCATTAGGGTTACTTTGTACTTGCCATCTGAGAACTCATGCCCTTGGTCTGGGCGAGCGATCCATGCGTACTGTGCAGTGCCTACTGGAGATAATACTTTGATGAAATTTTTCTTAGCCATTCTTGAGATCCTTTAGATATCGTATTGATTTTGTAATTTGTCTGGGTCAATACCCAAACTTTTAAGTTTTATACAAAGGTCAACCGGGAGTGGGTGACCGTTCATGAGGTGAGTCATAACTTTAGAAGCGAGTTGTGAATCACCGAGCCTGAGTAGTTCAAGCATTGCTGTTACCTCGACATATGGTTGTAGCAAGAGGCACGTCTATTGACCAGTACTCTAAGGTTATGAGTTTACTGTACTTTTTAGCTGAAGAAATAAGGTGAGTTTAGGAGTTCATCAATATTAAAATCACCCTGTGCTGGTGGCATCGGTAACTCGACATGGGGAGCATAGCTGTGAATGTGGTCACGGAAATCCACTAGGCAATTACCCTTGAATATTCTGTGTGCTTCCTCACGAATTACTTTATGCAGTACATCCACGGCATTTTCACCGCAGTCTAGCTGACCGTGATGGACGCCATAAGAGTCATGGATAAACGCAGTCGAACTAACCCCGTAATCATGCTTCAACCTGAGTGCTACACACTGCAACAGTCCAGCATCAAAACTGTGAATCACATTAGGTGAGGCAGCTAGGTGGTTCTTACGCTCGTCAAGCCCCAGCGTGGCATCTTCATCCCACAAGCTAAACTCACCCATTAGCGTCATGACTCTCGTCTTAGACAGCTTATGATAAGCCTGTGTGCATTCCACACCTGTTGGTGTAATCCATTTCAATGGGATTTCTTGTGCTGCTAAAGCTTTGGCACAATCTTGGAAGTATTCCATAATCGTTGACGCGGCTTTGACGCTTGTCTTCAAGGACTCAACTATCAGATCCCGCATGTATGCGGCATTGATCCCCTTGCGACCAGTGAGATCTTCACAGAATCCATCCTTGACTAGCTGGGTTGCTATCCCTCTAGGGGTAACTCCATAGGGCGTTGTCATAACTGCCCTCTTAACCGTTTTTCTTGTGATCTTTCCCATCCACGCTAGAGCCTCCTGTCGGCCCAGTAGAGCGTGTTCATTATTCAGCTTGATCACGGCCTCCATGACTTCTGAATACAGGTCATACCGCTTCTGTAGGCTGCTACAGTTCGTCTTGATTGCTCCGTCTTTGTCTTTGCCCAATAGACTTAGCAACTGCATACCATTGGTCACTCCATCCATCGCGCACACCGTCCGACTCAGGAAATGTTGTGGGTTATCTAGCTGTGTAGCAAGAGCATACTCACGGGCAACCGCCAAGAAAACATATGGTTCATCGATGGAAGGATCTGCCCACAATCGTTCACCGTCCAGAGGGTTTAACCCGGAGTCTACGATCAGGTCATGATTAGCATCTACCCAATCTATACGCTCAGCCCACGTTGATTTGTCCTGCCCTGCTGTGTTGGCTAGACTGATCTTCAACCAGTAAAGACCTCGATCTCCTAATGGTTTTGCATGGTGGAATTGTAGTAGCCCCTTGCAGATCTGGTCACCTTGTGGATTTAGATCTTGGGCCATTGGGTATAGGCGGGTACGGAAATCAGCGAAGTGGGGGTATGTGTGTCGTGAACTAATTCTTTTCATTTTTTAAGTCTCTAGTAAGTGTGTTCGCCACGAAGGCTTCGGGCCATGTCCAGCTTTCGGATCAGGCTTTCTCTTTTTGATTGCATCTTTGCATTATCTTCATGGATTACACTGATCTTCAGCTTCCATTCACCACGCTCGACTTGATCCATTAACTGCCATTGTTCATCTGACAGCTTTTCTGGTGGTTGGATATCCTCAATTGATGGCATCCCGCCAAGGTCACCACCGTCTGCTCTTACCTCAAGAATAATGTCTAAGATAAAATCGTTGACTTGCCACTCTGTTGATTGAACTGTATTGATAGCATCTAGGAACTGGTCACTTAATGCATCTGGATGTGCAGCGGTGTGCTTATACATACCTGACCGCATGATCTTATGTTGGATAATTTCATAGCCCCCGGTAAAGCCTGTCAGCCTTCCCTCGTCATTGTAAGAATGCTCCCAAGGATTGGGCTGCATCCTCATGGGAACCATGTAAGGACGGTTTACTTCTAGCTGAGCATTGATGTCGGTAATGGCAGCTTGGGCAGCTTCACTAAGGAAGATCCTTCGCTCGGTCTTGCCCGACTTATAGATCATCCGATCTTCAAACCAACCGCCTCCATTGCGAACCATCAGATCTAAAAGTTTCGCTCCGATATGCACTCGCGTATCGGTAGGCCAATCCTCATTTTCAATCTGATCCATTTTGGATTTCCACCGCGCCCAAGTTCTGCGGTTGATTGTTCCACCAACCTCTTTGATCAGCCATGCAGCAAAATCTACACCTCCATCTTCAGCCGATAGGATCTTACTTTTCTTCTTCCACTTATTGAATTCGATCTGTTCTTTCACGGCTTGGCCTATGCGTAGGTTTAGTCCTGTTGCCGCACGACCTTGATAGCTTTGACCGCTGGCTTTCTCCGTCAGGATAGTTCTTGCGGTCACCAGTGCAATCTCTTCTGCACTTAGCCAACCGATCAGCCACCACCATTCTTTGTGCTTTCCCTTACGACCAGATGCTATCTCCTGCTTGGCTTCTTCGATAGCCGATTGGAAGTGTGGGACAGCATGTATCATCATTTCTTTGAGAATGATTTGACCGGGCGGGACATCACCTAACTCGCTTGATTCATGTTTAACAGTACCATCGCGTGAGTACTTTACTGTATTAAATGCTGCGCGATACCGATCCTTTCCACGGTCAATGGCGGCAGCTTCCCAGTAAATTTCTCTCTCCTTCTCCGTTATCAACAGAGTTGAGGTTTGGTCACTAACTGTCTGTATACTGTCTGTCATGTGCTATATACCCTAAAATCGCCCTGACATGTACTAGTCATGGACTTATTGACAATGGTTTACTGTACAAAAAAAATACCCAATCAGGTAGGGCGTTTGGTTCAGTAAAACGGAAAAAACCACAGGACACTAGAGATACAGCGGGTTAGCGCAATGTATCCCCAATGCCTGTGGATGACTTAGTGTATAAAAATATATTCTTTATATTTCAATACGTTATGGGTTAATAAACGAATACTGTCTGTATTCTGTCTGTGTAGTAAACTATATACTGTCTGTCAAATCAATGACTTACAGCCGATTACCCTCGTAAGCATCAACCAGACTCTGGTCTAGGGTGCTAGGTAATTCTCCTGCTATGCCGTTACGCATCTTCGTACCTTTGGCAATGGCGTCCTTCGGGCGCATATGAATATATTTCATACTCATCTCTTCATTGGCATGGCCTAGCAAATGCATCAACTCTGAGGGAACGATACCCTGCTCGGTCAATCTGGTGGCATAAGAGTCACGCAAACTGTGGACAGTGAACTTACCGTAACGCCTGACTAACTCAGGATCGTTAAGCCCGGCCTTGTCGATTCCATTTCGTAATGCACCAAGGTAGCCTGTCTTAGGTTTCTCGGTATCGAAGGCATGGGGAAACACATACATGGAATCCCTGACATCTTTGTACTTGTAGCGAGATTGGATAACCTCACGAAGACGATCCGTCATTTGTAGCATGTCATAGCGTTTGGTTTTATTACGCCAGATTTTAAGCCCGACCCAGTTAACCGTGTCAACTTCGTCCCAGCGAATAGAACGACCCTCTGCTGATCGAACACCTGTGTCCAGATAGACGATTAACAGTTGGAATGTATCGACCGCCCAAAGACGTTGGCGTCTTGGTGCTTTGTCCCATGTACAATTGTTCAAGTACGTTTTGGTCATGGGGTTAAGCGTATCGATAAGCCTCTGTTCTTCCTCTTGGCTGGCTGCTCGGAATTTCTGGGTGACTTTTAACTTGAGGTCTTCAAAGTCTAAATCATGATTTATCTTGATAGCCCATTTTTTCCTACACGCTTTTTGGATCGTAGCAAGATAGTCCAGATCTTTATTGATCGTGGCGTTGGCATAACCTTCCAACTTACGGTTGGTCATGATCAAATCTAAATCCCGGTTGGTCATGCTAGACCACTTGCGTTTAGGATCTAAACTGTAAGGCATCACCTTGTTTGGCACACGATAAAGTTCATCTGCCGGGAACGTCCCAGTGAGTTTCTTTTGGAAGGCTCTGGCTTGGTTGCCACCTGTGTCCGACATCAAAGTTTGGCGGTCAACGTAACGCTGAACAACCTCACCAATAGTGGCCTCGTCTGTTAGCCCGGCAACTTTATGTGTTCGCTCTTTCGACAGCATAATCTCAGCGATCTTCATGGCCTCCCGTTTGTGGGGACAGCCTGTGGATTTTCTTTGCCCGTTAAGGCTAAAGTTCCAGTTCTGGCTAATTACCTTTCCGTCTTTATCCGTCCTGCGGAATAATGTAGTCATATTTTAGTCCTATTTTTTATTAACGGGTATTATTACCCATTGATAATTCTATAACCCTTTTTACTAGTTCCTAGTTTACTGGATTATTACAATCACCTACTATCATCGAGTGGCAGATTTCCAGACTTGGGAAGGCTGCTTGCCATTCCCACTGGTTAAACAGCGTGACTGTCCCTTGCTCTTTACCCATAGACAGATGGGTGTCATTAGCTGACCACCAAATATCGCCCTCGTCAGTTAGACCAGTTTGTATCACTACATTCTCGCCTTCTAACTTTGAGAAGATATCTTGTATTTTACTTTCCCATCCACAATCTGCTTTGCTTTCCGACATTCTTTATTTCTCATTTTTTAAGGTTTGGTAGTCTGTCGGTTCATCTGATGATGTGTCGAACAGAATTTCAAACATAACCGGGTCGTAATACTTTAAGATCTCTCGCGCGAATACTGTTGGTCTAACACCCAAAGACTCAGCGAAAATTCTCAACTTCTGTGGTGGAATCTTGCCCACCCCTGCTTCTATCTGACTAATGAACGTGTAGTAGTCCAGTTCACATTTTGATGCAAGTTCGCGCTGCGTATAGCCCATTTGATTGCGTAGGCTCTTAATCATGAGACCCCCGCGCTTCCTGTTGGCTTTACTTGCGGCATCTGTTGCTTTTGAATGTGTTGCCATGATTGTATTCCTTTCGTTTGCTATTCGTTTGGCCCATTGGGGCCTTGTGCATTTAGATTATTGCCAAAGTTCGTTTGGTTAAACGTGACGAATGTACCCATCGGGTCAATAAACATTGGGGCGGTATCGCTCATCCTGTCCGTGAAAACGAGACTCCAGTGGTAATTCCACTCAGAGTGCCACTTCAGAGTCCGACATCTAAGACTATTGAAACGGTACGCTGTAGAACTAGGAGGCCCAGTTGGGTACTCCGTCTTAGCCGTAATTTTTAAGTTATTCATTTAGTTTCCTTCTTTAAGACTACTTTAAGTCTTCGGCTTATGGAGGGGGATTCTCTCCCTTCTCCCTTTACCGTTGTCTTTAAGTGTCTCTACGGTCTTGGCAAGAGGCACGTCTATTGACCTAATGTCTAATAGTGGCTCCCTGCGGTGCTTTGGGGTTACCCGTAAATTCTTATCAGAACTACGGAAATGGCGACTAGTGTCCAGAAAACTGGGATTAAAAAGCCGTAAGAATTGTACATAAATTACTCCCTTTCCATTTGCCCGTGGGCGCTGGAAATCATACAGTAATAATTATTCAATAGTCCAGTAAACAATTAATTAATACTCTACTGGATAAACCGACACAAAACATGTCGCAAAAAGCCGCCACCCATTATCTGAGTGACGGCTTTTAACTACCTGTCTTTGTTACTGGCTTACATTCTTGGTGAAACACCCCTCACAGATAGCACGTTCTGTTTCAATCCCACCACCTGAACCAGAGCGGAAAGTATTCCCACAAGGAATGTCTGCACGATCACTGCGTTTCCGTGTGTAGGCTACATTCACTGACACAGTCTTACCGCATCCCTTAAAGTTATCCAACTTCAAATTGTAATACGAAGCGTATTGTTGCCAACTATTATATGGCTTCATATTATTGTATACCCGTATATGGCTTCATATTGCTTGTTAGCATTGGTTTGCTCACGCTTTGGTAGTGAGACCCATAGATCAATTAGAGCCTCGTAGCAAGCCTCCTGCTTGGCCTCGTGGGCCTCCCATTTACGAATTCCTACTGTTCCATCTAGCATGTCCCCGGCATCAACGAGGGCGTTATATTGACGGTCAACTTTGTACAGCTTATTTAAGGTTGTTTGATGTGCTCTGTTTACAGCTTTTAACATATTAAATGACATGGTTTATACCTTCCCGGCTAAGCGAACTTTCATCGCAATATTGGCTAATAATCTTTTGTCTTCGGTGCTGGTATAGCGTTTGGCGTTCCGGCTACCGACTTGGTAATGATGCGTCAACGTCATGGCCTCGGCTGCGGTAATCGCACCCTTGGCTAGTGCTGCTTCGATAGACTTACGGATTTGCTGCATTGCTTTATATGACATAATTTACTTCCTTTTGTTTTTACTGTTTGGTTTACTCGCCAACCCTCGTAATGAAGGCTGACTGATAAACGCTATCCTCTTAATTGAACTTCCCAATACTCACCAATTTCATAATCACCCTCGGCTATCGCGGCTACGCTGTCGTAGTAGTCATAGCGGCCCTCAATCCATACGCTTGCATGGTCACACTTGGCTAGTTCTGCGTTGATTGTTTTCATGGTTATACGCTCTCCTACATTGCCCCAGTACAGAACTTCGGGGTTATCTTGTTTACCGTTTTTATCCAGTGTCCAATATCGGATTTCCCAGCCAACCGCGTGGACTAGTCCGTAATTAAGGTTGGCTTTACACTCGTTATAAACCCGGCTTTTTTCTGCAATGATTTGTTGCATAATTGTTAAATCGGTCATGGCTTTTCTTCCTTTCGTTTAGTACTTCGTTTGGTTTAATCAATAGCCCTCGCGCTTGCACCGGGTGGACTATTTGTTAAATCAAATCCTCTTGCCTTCTATCGAACCATCGCTACATATAAACGCATGTTCTAGGGCCGTCACTGGCTCCCCGGTGCGTGTATCTGTAAAGGTCGAAGCTTTGTATGGGTTGTAAGTGATATGGTCGTTAAACGGCTCTATGTCCGGCACAACATATTGGCCCGGCCATGCTCTACGCACCTCGACATAGGCCCGGTTTTTATAGGACACATAACCAGCAATGCGCTCAATGCAGCCCTCGACATATGCGTGAACGTATTTTTTACGCTCCCGGAGAACACGCTCCCGGCCTGCCTGATTAACAATGCACTGCACCGCGTCTTGGCTGTAATGCGGCACAAGTCGCACCGCGTCACAATGCCCAACCACTAGCCCGGAAAGCTTGTCTAGCAAGCTAATTTGTCCGGTGTGTAAATTACGGTAAGCGCGGATAATGGTTGCATCTAATTGCGGGAATAATTCTAATTGTCTAATCATGATTAATGGCCTATCACTAAGAACGGGAAAATAATAATTACGGCTAAACTGAGGCCGAAAACTAAAGCCATTGCGACTGCATCTGGCCCGGCTTCTGCTGGCTCTTGATACGTCCGGGTAATCTTAGGGCGTTGGCGTTTCTGCCTGTTGTTTTTAGCCATTGCTTTTAAAAGGTCCAATTGTTCCTGCGTCATATCGTTCATTTTTGTACTTCCTTTTGTTGTTTAAAAAATAACCTGGTACTTATTAAACTGACTTTTTACGGTTGGTTTACTCACCAGCCCAACCCGGCAAGACCGGGCGAGGCTAATTGATAAACGAACTGCTAGTTCTCGGTTTACTGGATTATGCCGCGACATAAAGAATGGGGTTTGCAGGGCGTACAAAGCCGCTGGTATCGCCTATCGCGTCACCCTTGGCTCTGAGTCCAACAATCACGCCTTGCTCGTCACCGGGCCTGTAATCGCTTAGATCCCCATCAATAACGCGAGCGGTGAAACCGTTGATTGTGTAGTGGGTAGGTAAAACGCCATTGCGTTTAGTGTTGAATACAACCGCCACGTTCCGGCCCCTACGCAGCTCAACTGCTGCCGCGATATCGTTCTCTTCCGATAGGCTAAAAGTTGACGTGTAGAATTCTGGTAACACGCGCCCCGGTGCTTTTGTGTAGTCGTAAAGCTCAGCGGTTTTAGCCGCCATATGCACTAGCTCAGCACAGCTAAAACGCATACCTAAATGATCCAGCTTGTATTTTTCCCATAGGATATCTGAAGTCGCGTTAAGTCTAAAAGCAAGGGCCATGCCCAACTTAATAGCCTTTTTTTGTGCCGCCCCGGATTCCTTTATGAGTATCGCCATAAAGAGCGCACGGTTTAAAAAGAACATGCGGGTTTTAGCGATACGAGCGGCATATTTAGCAGGGATATAAACCGGGTTCCCGGCTGACATTAAACAAGCTTCAGCGCAACCCGGTGAGGCGAAAGCGCAGGTATTAAAACCACTAAGGGTTGAACTGGCTA
>Ga0196887_1000603_pt1 | contig 16727 bp, 26 predicted proteins | sample VirMetDEL_Mar_31_FD_169094 | JGI IMG/M metagenome (GOLD analysis project Ga0196887, IMG submission 169094) | Aqueous microbial communities from the Delaware River and Bay under freshwater to marine salinity gradient to study organic matter... | ecosystem: Environmental > Aquatic > Marine >... | reverse complement strand
ACCAAAACTAATAGTGCCGCTTCCGTCAGTAACTAATGCCTGACCGCTTGTGCCATCCGATGTCGGCAGAGTAAGCGCAGTTACAAATGCCTGCAAGTTAGCGTCATACGCCAATACATCTGACCCAACTGCCACGCCTAGATTTGTTCGTGAGGTTCCTGCATTCGCAACATCCGATAAGTTATTCGCAGCAAGCAATGAACCCGTCGCAGGAATCGTGGCCGTAAGATCAACAACCGCGGCACCTGATCCAGCGCCGTCGCAGTAAATAAACGCCGTGTTGCCATTAGCTACCGTTACGTTAGCCCCGCTCCCCTGTGAAAACACCGCGGACTGCCCTGAGTTGTTCTTTACGACATAAAACTTTTGGCTGTCATTGGGAGCTACCGTAATTGTATTAGTCCCACTTGGACTGCCAGAAAGAACCAAAACACGATACTGACCATCGGACAAAGCCCCATCCGAGGTTGTCAAAGTATGCGTTGTTCCAGACAACGTAATTGTACCAACACCGTTGGTCAGTCGGTCCAAGATGTCGAAGTTGAGGTTAGTGGTATTGCCCCAAGTACCGGACTCATCGCCCGTCGCGATCTTTGTAATACCGCCATTTGTAGTATAGGTAGCCATATTTCCTTACCTTTACGCTGCTATTTCAGTCCAAGTTGTGCCAGGATTTGGTCCCTCTTCAGTCCAAGTATCTCCTCCAGAAGGAGACACAGGCGTCCAAGACGTTCCTGGGTTTGGAATAATGTTATCATAAACTAGCACAGAACCAACCGTTGCGCTAGCACTAAGCCCCGTGACGTTTAAAATCGCGTTTCCTTTAGGCTCAACCGATCCAACTCCAGAGGTCATTATCATGCCAATGTTGTTAACAGGAACTCTTTGGAAAGTGCGTAGTTCAATAGGGTTTACAAGCCCTGATGCCGCAAGTCCCGTCACTTGGACATTTGGAGCATCCCCAATTATAGTGGGCGCTGTCACCCCACCAACCGCTTCAACTCCTACAGCATTTACATCTACACCCGTGCCTTCGATGATCGTGACACTGCCGACATTTCCCGAAGCCTCAAGACCTGTTGCCGGGGCGTAAGCGTTAATAACAACAGTAACCCCGTTAAGCGCCGTTGTTCCAAGCAACGACGCCGTAAGTGTGACCGTAACTCCCGCGCCTTCCACAACAGTGACCGAACCAACAGCCATTGTTGCTTCAAGACCTGTTGTTGGAATATTCTGCTCAGTACGAAGAGTTACATCACCAACTGTACCCGTGCCGGACACCCCAACGGCACTAACATTATTGTTGCCTTTAGCAATAACAGAACCAACGGCACTAACCGAGCCGAGTCCCGTAACCGTAACCGAAACATTCTCACGAATAACCGCAACGCCAACTTGGCCTTGCAAGGCGTCAAGAGTAGATTTTTCGCCGCCCCAAGAAGTAGTGCCAAACCCTAACTCACCCCACCCGTTAAAAGTGTGACCCACACGGACAGGAACTGCTTCATTCCAAGCAGCCTCCCCCCATTCGCCACGACTCCAACCAGTGATGTTCGCCATAGGGTTGCCCCTTACGCGATACGAATAAGAGCGTTAGTCGCGTCAGCAGTTGGGAATACAATCTGGAAGTCACCCGCTGTAGAAGACTTGTCCGAGCCAAAGTCTAAAACAACAACAGTGTCCGTAGTACCAGACCCCGCACCCGTGGTGGTATTGTAAATCAACGCCCCACGAGCAGTAATCGTGGCAGACGTAAACGTCAGATCCGCAAAGTCTGTGAACGCTGTTGTACCAGAAGTTGTCGGTGTCACATTTGTAAGTGTGCCGCCACCCGCGGCATACGAACCTGAGTTCGATACTTCGTTAGTTGCCGTGTAAGCGGTAGTCGCTGCATTGAAAGAAGCACTGTTTGTGTACAGAGCCAACTTAAACGTATCGCCTGACGAGTTTGTAAAATTGTGACTACCAGTAAGCAGTTCCTGCTTAAAAGAAGTACACATATAGTTTCCGCTGAAAGCCATGATTATAGTCTCCTTATAAGTTCAGCCAGTTCGGGGTTTCCCGCGTCCTTGAGTGCATTATACACAGTTGTGCGGTCACTGCGAATAGCCTGCCGCATATAATATGCAACAAGCGTTTCGACGTGCTTCGAGAAAGCACGAGCTTGGTCCCGTATCCCTGGATGGGCAGTATCGGAAACCGAAATAATCTTCTCAACACACTGCTCCGCTAACTCGTCAGGAGTAAATCCCCGGTTGTCGGTAGTGTTTACCCCGATGACAGGAGCGTCCTTGTTGATATCTACCTTAAACTCAAACATTACGTTTTCTCCCGTAAGACTTTACCTGTACGGTACTCATCCGTAGTTTCTTTCGCCTCACCAAGCTGTTTGATTCCCACCAAGGCTTCTTTAAAACGAGAATTGTACAACGACATTATGTCCTGCTCGCCCTTCATATAAATGTAAGCCTCGATCAAAGATCCATACAACAGCGCCATTTCAGCATTTATACTGAGCCAAGTCGTTGCGCCATCAGCACCCGCAGTCAGACTAACGGGCCTATAAAAATAGTGAAGTTCCGCAGTGTAGTTCGCACCAACTGCAGGAGCATTTGGCGTTGGAGCCAATAGAAAGTTTTCTACGTCAAATACCCCATAATAACGGGGCGCACCAGTTGTCGTGTCGTCCGGAGTATAGGTCTGCAAAAAGCTAGGATCCTTAAACTCAATGAAAAACCTGTCCGCGTCTGGACCCCGCAAGCTCAATGAGAACGGAGCAAGAAAGTCCGAAGGCACCGCTAAATAAGGATTGCCCGCGGTAGTTGAAGCGGTAGAGTTCTTTCTAAACAAACTAAGCTGTACGTTCTTTAAGATCCGCTCTTCCGACTGCCTAATAAACAAAGGAAGGTTTGTGACGAAGGAAGTCTCATCATTCTCTGTATAATCTTGAATCGCTTGTTTAAGCTGCGCGTATGTAAAACTCATGTTGTCACCACCGTTACTGTTCCGACTGAGCCTTGGGCAACCAAGTTATTAGAAGGACTAAGCCCTGGAATATATGCAAAGCCCACAGGGTTCCAGCCCCACTGCACCGCACGTTGCTCGGCAAGCTGTGTCTCTGGGCGAGGATTCCTTAATGCTTGCGGGTCTGGATATGCTTTCGGCGGGTACAACTGCGGATGTTTAGGCTCGAACTCGTCTGGGCCAACTTTAGACCCCGTCCACTCCACCTTCATTTCACGAAGACGGTAACGGCGACCAGACCGATCAGATATACCCCAAGCATTTTTGCCACTAGCGTATGCCATTATACCCTCAAATAACTCAGACTAGGCTGCAACTTCAAAGGAGTCCGACCTTGGTCCTCGTCCGCTGCGCGTTGAAACTCTTCTTCGTATACCGTCTTCAACAACTGCACACGCTCCGGCGCACGTTTCATCGCCATATAATAGGCTAATCCCGCCACCATGCAGGGAAAGAACCGGAAGGGCATATCCGTAGTATTAACCAAAGCATCTGCATCCTGAATCCGACGCACATAATAGTAAATCAACTGATCCGTTGAGTTCTCTGGTACAGCCCAAAGATTAATTACAGGATCAATCTGCCTGTTCAACCAATACTGGCTGGTACGGCCTTGAGTCGTTTTGTTTGGAAGAGTTGCATATTCGCCACGGCTAATGCGCTCAACCTCAAAGTCTGTGCCATTTCGACGAACCACCACATCAAGGAGATCAACCACATCATCCGTCAACGTCTCCTGTGCTTGACCTTGGGTAAGAGTGATCGTGCCCTGCTTGACCGTCCACAAGTTCAACCCACGGTTTGCCCAGTCTGCAAACATCAGGTTCAAAGATCTGCGAGCCGTGCGAGCATCGTAGCCCGTGCGGACCTCTAATCCACACCGCTCATACGCTTCTTCAATAACCTCTCCTACATCGAGGTTAAAATCTCTTGAACCTGAAGTTGCCATTAGCTGCTTCCTTTAAACGACCCACCACGGCCAGCCATGACGCAGCCCCCAGCATTGTAACCTTTGACTTTGCCGCCGTACTTGTAACCTTTTTTGATCATGCCGCCGCCCATATAGCCGTTGAGCATCCCGCCATTTTTCTTCTCAATAACACCGCGACCTATCAAGACATCCTTCTTGGTCACTTTGCCGTCTCCACTTAGATCCTTCATAACATACTCCTTTAGGTTCTCAAAACACTCTTACCAAGCCGCCGTTAGCTTTCCAATTAATCCGTTTCGAAGATTTCTTCTTCTTTGCCGCTGACGTACACTGCGCCATAGTAGGGCGACAGGCCGGATAACCCTTACGCTTTTCTCCCTTTTGACGCCCACAGGGCTTGCCAGTCTTACAATCGACCCAACCCTTCCCGTCATTCTGGGAGAACCATTCACGCAATGAGTTCTTTTTCTTCGCCACTAATACGTCCTCGTACTCTTACGTCTATTTTCTTCAACGCAACCGCAACCAGAAGCGATCATCCCGCCGTCTTTGTAACGATTACGCGCTACACGTTTAGGATTGTCCACCGCAGCAATAAGACCGCCTTCAGCCTTTTTGTTAGTAGATTTTCCCCAGTTTTTTGCGCCCACCTTTCGGCACTTCGACAGGGCTCCCGAAGCGTAGGCGCTGGGCCACACCTTGTACCGACTTTTTACTTTGTGGTAGCAAGCGTCTTTCTTTGTCTTTTTTTCTGCCATTAGTCCGCTCCTGTGGAGGCTTGGATACTTGTTGGGCCATAGACATCCGACTTATACTCATGATGCTTTGCACTCCGTACTAGAAAGTCTTGCCACATTGGCTTTATCATATTGTAGTTTTCATCAACCTTATAGCTGACGACAGCCATATTGGCGTTCATGCCGTATAACTGAAAAGCACCCCAGCCTAAAAGCAAAGTGATTATCGTTGCGAAAACATCCTGAGAGTTGATCCTCATAGCCCTACCACATTTTACACGACCAGTAACGGGCCGTTAACTTGTCTAGCTTCTTCGTATCACACCCATGACGCGCACGGAAAGACTTACGACGTTTGGGATCCGACTTCTTGATGGACATCTTGGCATCCCCGAAGCGAATGATTTTTTCTTTTCCGTCCTTACACGCCTTCACAACAGACTTCTTCCCGCCAGAAATCTGGCGCTTGGGCTTGTTGCACTTCATCTTGGACTTGTCGATCTTAGCCATAACTACTCCACAATCACTGATATGGTAGTGTTATCGGGAATCGAAGCGTACACACCTTTTTTAGCTAGTATACCATCCCCAGGAAGAAATATTTCATCCATACCTTGAGAAGTTTCATCGACTCTAAGTAATACCTTTCCTGACGCTTCTGAAGCGTTGTCGTAAAGTACGACATGCCCTGTGGCTCCTGATTCATATGTCAAAAGCACACCTTGAAGCCGACAGCGCCGTTGAACCAACGCTGCCGAAGTCTGAGAGTAAAAGGACGTTACCTCACTGCCGACCATCTCAGCACCTACGACAAGATAATCGTAAGCTGATTTGCCGAACCCGTAAACGCATCAATATAAACGCCTGCAGTGGCAATGATGCCGTCGTCAGGAATGTTCATAACATGATGCCCTGTGGGAAACGTCTGGGTAAGAAGAACAGTTCCGTTAGTATCGCCGTTCTTAATTGTGAATGCGCCTGCTGCAGCAGCGAAAATTACAACCTGACGGAGACGAGAACGAGTCGGACCAACAATCGCAGCTGTTGTGCCTTGAACCCAATTATATGCGGTTACTGGACCTGCCATAAAAGCCTCCTATTAAGCGAGGTTATTGTTTTGCTGGTACAAAATTGTAAAACGAACTAAACCCGCATTTGTTGCAGCAGAGCCAGTAACAGTTAAACGAATATCCGCTGTGCCTGTGTCTTGCCATGCTAATGCAGCACCTGCTTGCGTAGTTGGATATTTACGTCCCGCGTCTGTTCCACTTGCAAATGTATTCAAAATAGTTGCTGCACCACCTACGGTATCACCAACACTCAAGTTTGTTGAGGTATTAGCCGCCGTGATAATATCAATAACGCAGTCAATAATTTGAGAATTTGCAGGAATTACAACGTCAGTAACTTGTGCAGCTACTGCTCCGCCAGATAGATCCACTGAAAATGTCTGAGCCATAACGACTTGACCAGTGTTCTTAATATTTGATCCAAGGGTTGTACCCGTGGTTTCTTTAATGGTCCCTGCTTTAATAGGACCTGAAAAAGTTGTCGTACCCATGTCGATCTCCTGTCTAGGTAAATGTCAGCCGCACCTTGCGACTGTCAGGGATGACTAAACAATACACCAGGTCTAAACAAAAAGAAAGAGGCGATCCGAAGACCGCCCCTGACTTTAGTTATGAGTGGAGACTTACGCCGCCCCTGCAGAACCGAAGACACAACGTGGGTCGCTAAAGCCGAAGCTGTAACGCTCACGCGCTTTGAAGCGCATGTTACCTGTGTCGAAGTCACCTTCCATGTTGGTGGAAAGTGGTGTCCGCTCAAAGTGGATCATACCACGAGGAGCGTCGGTCTTGACAAAGAACGCATCCGGATCCGTCAGGAAGTCGTTAACGGCATAACCGTCAGGCAACATACCCATGGAGCGAATTGCGTTAGTGTCGTTGTCGGCTGTGCCAACACGCAAGTTTGAAACCATCAAGCGTTCTGCAACGAATTGCAGCTGACGCGGGATGATCAACTTAGTGCCGCGAAGTGCGACCTTCAAACCACGTTCGTCCACAAAACCTGCGATGTTGATCAAAGCATCTTCAAGAGATGTTTCATTCAAATCTGCAGCTACTGCTGGCGTGTTTGCAAACGTGCCGCCGTTAGTAAGCGGGTGGTTTGTTGCACAAAGAGCAACGCCGTCACCACCAGCCGTAGCACCACCCGTAAAGGCGTTGTTAAGAACTGCAGCAGCCTTAACTTGCTTTGTGTGTGCCATCGAACGAGCCAACGCACGAGTGTAACGCGAACCAAGACGATCATAAAGATTGTCTTCGATAGCTTCCTCAGTGATTGAGAAGGCCAACGCCACTGTTTCGTGGTTGTAACGAGCAGTGTATGCTTCGTTAGCGTCGTCAAAGTTGATTGCAGAACCTTCCGATTTAGTCGGTGCTGCCCCAAAACCACTCAACATCACTTCCTCTTCGAATGCTCGATCAGAAGACTCTGTTGTGAAGATCTCTGCATGTTGGTTTTCGTACCGTGAGTACTCCATACCAAACAAAGCGTTGAGACCTGGTTCAAGCTCTTTCGCTAATTGTGCGCGAGAAATAGCCATTTGTTAGACCTCCTTAAACGCCAGTGGTCGATGGAGTACCAGCAACAATCGCGCCGTTGGCGGAATTAAAGCTGTTATTCAATCGAACGATTACAGGGATACCAGCAGCAGTGAAGTCTGCGTTGTCTGGGTCGTTTTGAATACCCATGATACGCAGCTGCAATGCAGCGGTTGCGGCAATAGTGCTGACACCCAACTTAGCAGAAGATATACCAGTGGTTGAAGAACCAGAAGTAGCTGTTGCAAAGTTTGCGTTTGCGAACACATGTCCACGCGCAGTTGCTTCGTTAGTAAGAGAAGCATCTGAGCAGATAACATATGTCTGCATTGGGTTGTCATACACAAAGGCTGTGACGGGATGATTAGTATCCGCGCCTGACCCAGGCCATGAGTTGGAGTAAATTTTTTCACCAGTTGTTGACGAAACGTATTCGCAACCCCAGAAAACACCAAGTAAACCTACTGTGCCGCCTGCTGCCGCGCCAACAATGTCAATAAAGCCAGTTGAAAGCGGGATAACAGGGGAGCCTTGATAGATCGCGTTAGTGTTGCCTGCGGCAATACGATACTCAGTCACACCAGTGGTGTTCGCAGCCTGTCCGACTACGCCAATCGGACGTAGTCCGAAGGCACCATTACTGTTTGCCATTTGAGCAATCCTCTAAAGTTAATTGGAGTCGCGTTCACGACCACCAAAAGTTACACGACTTTGCCGATCATTGTGGATCGGCATTGAAGGATGTTGTTCCTTCATCAGGTCCTGGTCTACAGCTGTCATCTGTTCGCGGGTCCGGCCCCCGTAGTACTCGTTTCTTTCGCGAGCTGTCTGTACAGGCATACGGCACAACATCAGTCCACCTTGACCAATGACACCTTCATACCGACCATCGTCGATAGTTGGGGCTTCATAGTCAGGATATTCGTCTTTACGGACGGGTTCCCATCCTTCACGGAGCTTGGAGTTGACATTCATTTTGTCTTCCTCGCCTCGCATAGAGACTCGTATCCATCGATGCACAAATCCCTCTGGGGCATCTGGTGCGGATAGGTGACTGGGCGGTGCCCAAGGTTTTCTGCGCGTTTCTGTTTCGCGTGTTGCGCTTTTGCGCGGTGTTCTAGTATCAGTCATTATCTCAATCCTTTACATACTTTGCGTATTCTTCAAGAGGTACGCCTAGCTTCTTTGCAATCGCAACTGCGGAATGCGATAGCTTGACTGACCTGCGCCCTGATTTCGTGCTGCGGGATGCGGAGTTACCAGCAGAAGCGACCTGACTTCCTCCACCCGATTTGTTCGCCGATTGAAATTTGTGCGGAAACTCCCCACGCATACGACGATTAACTTCACTATAGTACTCATCGCTGTTCGGGTCAAACCCCTGTTCTTCGACAAGCTCTTGGTGAATAGTGTACGCAGCCGTGGTCATAATTTTATCCTGACCAAACCACTTGTTCTTGTCCTTCCAAGCAACAGCCTTTTCATCCGGCACAGGAGCCGCTTGTTGTTGTGGCTGCTGCTGGACAGGCGCGGCTTGCTTCACAGGCATCTTAGCCTGCTGTTCTGCCCGAGCTTTCGCAGTATTGTACTGCTGCTGTTGCACGGCGATGTTCGACAAAGCCTGCTGCGCTTCCAGCATCTTGTCCGTGTCGCCTGCCTCGTAGGCTTCCTTATAAACGCGCTTGGCACCTTCAGTCTGGGACTCAAGCCTGCTGCCGTACTCAGAAAGATACCCTGTATCCAAGGCCTTTACACGAGTCTTGAGCTTGTTGTTTTCCTCAATAAGCTGCTGAGATAAACGTACCGCTTCAGCCTTGTCACGCTCTTCTTGACGATATCTCTCTGTCAGTTTCTTGATGCGTGTCTGCACACCCTTACTGTACGAGTCTAGCTCGTCCTCACCCGAGGCCTGCTTGACTTTGTCTTCAGTCTGACTTTCAGGTTCCTCGTAAGTAACCTCAGTGTCGTTATCAATTTCAGTGTTTTCCGTTTCTTCGGTCATAACATACCCCTAAACATGTTTGATATCATCTGGCTCTAAAAGCGTGGCGATTACCTCATCATCATTGATGATGCGAACTTCCCCGCCATCAATCTTGAACCTAGATCCAGAGTACCGACCAATGCATACCCACTGACCCTCCTTGCACCAAGGCTCATTATCAGCCCCAAATTTACCTGGGTCTTTGTATGCCAGTGGGCCGAGCTTCATCACATAAGCTACAACCGTGGCTACAGACTCACGTTCTCGAATCTCATCAGGAATATACAAGCCGCTCGATGTCTTAGCCTTGCCTTGGTACGGCATAACTAAAACCCGCCAACCTGTCGGCTGCGGGAGACGTTCTAGTAACGGTTTGTCTAAAAGGGAGGGGTCTAGCACCCGCTCATTAGCGTCAACATATGCGCTCTTCAAAGACTCGGGGTCAGCTTTCGCTGATGCCTTTTCTTTGTTCATTTTCTGCGCAACGTGATCAGGAAGATATAAGGTCTTCGACATCGTCTACGTTTCTCTCCAGCAGGGACTTAATTTCTTCACGCGCAAGAGAGAGTCCCCGTATCTCCCCTACAGACATTTTGTACTGCTCCCAGTCTTTAACAGCACCGCTTGCAAGAGCAGCAGAGATATCTTTCTCCCGCTCTTCAAGTTTCTTATAGATGTACTTTGCCCAATCGACAACATCCATTATAGGTTGTCCTTGTATTCCTCTTGTAGGTCAGATGTAATCGGTCCACCTTCTACCCACTCATTACATGTGTTCTCACTACTACACACAAATTTGAGGAGTTGGCAATAGCCTGTGCTTCCTGACTCGTCTTCGATACATTCTTGCATAGACTCAGACTGGTTATACATGCCGCAAGATCCACAGCTTTCGTCGTTGCGAAATGCCACCGAAGTGTTGGGCTCTCTATACCCATGCTCATACTCCGCCATGTCCATGTTCTCCATGTTCACGTCCGGATCCTGAGTGGGAAGAGGGCAAGTCGTACCTTCTTCAGTTTCCTCCATTGTATCGACAGGCATACCGTCCGGAAGAATGCTGATCATAATTGTAGGCATATTGATTACTCCATGATCTCAAAGTGAGGCGCATCGATAAATGGACGACGGCCCTGTGAACGCCGTAAGTCTACATACTCGTTCATAGCTTCTTCTGCAGTGCCTTCATAGGCTCCAAAGTCATCGATGTGCCAAGCCGCCCCCCAGCGGATTTTGACCCCGCAATCCTCGGCAGCGTCTTTCATGGCATCAGCAATCTCATCGTAAAGATTCAACTCCCATCGACCCCCGTCGATATACGCCATTAAATCAACAGCATAACCTCCAAGATGTTTACTCTTCATAGTCTGCGAAGCACCTTTTGCGACCAACGCTTCCTGCTCTTTGCGGGTTCTTAGTCCGCAAATCACACTAAAGTCCTGTTCGGAACGCCCAATGGCTGCGCGTACAACGGCCTGCAAAGAGGGATCAACGCCTTCAAGGCGTTCGTTGCTGCGGTTTCCTAGTTTGTATGTCATTTTGTTAATCCTTGTTTTTTCTCGTAGCTACGAAGTCCACCTAATCCAAGCATACCCATCATAACCGTCATCAAGCTACCCATGTCAAACGTGGGTAGTTCTGGTATTTGAACGCCAGCGACAGAAACCCCGAAAACAATGAGTGGCTGCAAAACAAAGTGATAGGCAAATGCCGCACCGCAGACCCACCCAATAAACGGACGCCATCCGCCCTTAAAAACCGAACCGCTGGCGGCTTCAGCCTTGTTGACTTCAACTTGCGCCAGCATTGCCTCTTGCGCATGTTTGTCCGCCATCGTGCTGAGATCGTGCGCCAACTGCGCAGCTTGGTCTTTGTCTTGAATAAATTTGCCTGCCAGTTCCGTTGCTGGACCTATAAGTGTGCTTAGTATGCCCATTACTTTCTCCCCATCCAAGCGGTTGCGCCCATGAACGCACCGACTATGCCTGCACCTGAAATGTAGAACAAGTTAGAAATATCGCTCAATGCAGTGACCCGATCAAGAGGTATGAAAAACATTGTAGCCGTGAACACCCCCATACCTATCAGAGTCCACCGAGCCATGCGAAGCTGGGCCAGGTGTTTGCGCAGCGCGTCTTCTGTCTCTCGGATTTCTTTAGCCTTTGCCATCTCAGAGTCCGACACAACTCCATCGCCATCCATATCGTAGGCATCATACTTGCTTTGGTCTTCAAGTTTTTTAGCTGACATATTACACCTCTATGTTCAACTTCGTTCCTTGCGGCCTATCCGCTGTAGTCTTGCGACCAAACCTATCATAACTTTCCTGTAAATCAAATCTCTGCTTTGCAAGCGCCTCTAAGTGGTTGTGGTTGGCCCTATGAGCCTTTTCTACCCTCTGCTCCACCAAGTGCGTTTCTATGCGCTCACGCGCCCTCGTTTGAGCGTGTATGTCGCTGCCCACGTTAAACGGCATGTTGCTACTTATTCCTTGTGTCCCATCCGCCACAGCCGCCCCTTTTCATAACCCACTCGGCTATTCTGCGATGGTGAGTTATTATCACAACTTTTCCGTATTTGTCATATACAACGTAATCACCTCTCTTATTCCGGTACAACCTCAAAGCAATACACCACCGTAGTACTGTTAGTTATCAACACTTTAGCCCGTTCAAGCTCTTCCTTGCACTCGACCTCAGTTGTCAACTGTTCAAGCTGATAATACTCCAGTTTGTTATTTGTAAACATGAACCAAACTAAGAACCACATCACCACTTGCCCTGACTTCTACCCATGAAATACAGTACAATAGCCAGACCAGCGATGCCTGAAAGCACCAGCAAGATACCTACGGTCCACTCTATTAAAGCGCGTTTAAATTCCTCTTTCTTGTAAATCTCTTCTTTCCGTTGTTTTCGCATCTGGGCCTCGATCTGTAAAACTTCCTCCCAAGCGGAGGGTCCGTACTGAAAACTGATGAAGCTCTTGATTTCATTGCGCATTTCTGACATCTTTTTCTTTTGCGCAAAGATTTCCACAGCATTTTGCGTGTCAGAGCCTTTGAACTGATACCACGGCGGATTCTTGACTTGCTCTTCAGCGTAGGCAAAATCACTGCAAGCCTTGCCCCATTGACCAAGCTGACCAGAAATATCTTGGAGTTCACGGCCTACGGCAATGCCCTGACGAATCGCGTTGTATGCGGACGTAGCTAATCCAACCGCTGTAATAGGATCAATCATGTTTCCGTATACCTTGCTGGGCAGTAGGCGTCGGGGTGGACAACGTACCTTTTATCGTACCATTGACCGTTCTTTCCGCCCGATGCGCCACAGTCGTAGTAGCAGGCTTTATAAAACCAGCTGCCGTAGTTGTGTATGAAAGTGTGTCCGTACCCCACGAAGACCAACGCGCACAGCACTAGAACTCTCCGACAAACCTCTGAGGTCGGGCTATCGGGCTGAACCGCTTGTTAACCATACCACCAGAAGCATACTTGCTTTTACCCGCCTTGCTTAAAGCAATGGCAACCGCCTGCTTCTGCGGTTTTCCAGCAGCCATTTCAGTCTTGATGTTCTGGCTGATTACGTCCTTTGATCGACCCTGTTTAAGAGGCATTGTTTCAACCTCCTCGTCGCATCTTGTCACGTTGAACTTGGATACGCTCTCGATTCACGTCGTTACGGTTGTCCGCGATCTCTTCCTGACTTTCGATCCTAGCCGCTGCAGACGCCGCTTGCTGCTGCATTTTCTGCAACTCAATCAACATGTCGCCCTGATCTTCTTCAGTCTTACGCTGCAGATCTTTCTCTTTCAGAGCTAGCTCCTGCATCCGTATCTGAACCAAAGGATCGCTCATTGGATCGTTGCCTGCTGGAAGCAGCCCTGGCAGGATCTCTGCCATGATCTTCTCCATCTGTAGCGAAATCAACTTCTCCATCTGCCCCGGATCCTGCATGTCCTGCTGAACCTGCGCGATCTGCTGCTGCGCCGCTACCGGATCGATAGCTCCGCTTTGAGCCGCCAACTGTGCCTGTCCAATAATCCCTTCGATCTCCGCCATCACCATTAGGCGAGACTTCTGAGAAACGTGTTCCATAACGTGGGAGTAGAACGTGCCCATGACTTGAGGCGATGTAGACACCAAGGGAGTCTTCATAAACGCCATGTGCATCCGAATGTGCGCGTCATGGTCTTGCTCTGGGAATGTATTCAAAATCTCACCCATCAAAGCACGAGCATTCTCGATGGCAGGATCTAAAGGCTGCGGTTGCGGAGGAGGAGGGAGCACTTCATCGATGTTCTGAACCTCAAGGGCCTGATACATCCGACGATACGCCGCATACAGATTATGCACTTGTGGGTTTGACTGCGCAAGCTGTAGTTGGGTTTGAGCCAGTGTGACCCTCTGTGCCATCGAGAATATGTTCGGGTCGCTTACAGGAATAACGTCCACGCGCCCGTCGAAGTCTTCGGCCATAACCATCCGGTCACCGCCAACAACGTCATAAGGATACCCATCCGCAGGCATGTTGTCCCTGAAAATCCTAGCTAGAACACGGAACTCTTGACGCTGCGCATAATGTAGGCGCTTGTGGATAGCCGACATAACTTTCATGCCGCGTTCCAACATAGCCACTGTAGTCCCCACAGGAGCCGCTGTGTTGCCATCTCCAGTCTGCTGGTCTGCCAGTGACACAAAACGTCTTCCGCCCTCTATGAGGGCTCCTAGAAGCTGTGCGAGGGTGGCTGACGGCTCTTTGTACGGAAGCGGGATGATTGCGTCCCTGATGTTGCCACCAGGAGCGTCAATGTCCCGCCATTCTCCAGGTTGTAAGGGCTCGTCATCATTGCGAACCCTTACACCCCGAGCCTTGAACCCAGCTGGGAGGTTTGCCAAGGTTCCGGCGTCGATCAACTGGCGAAGAATACTCGTAGCCGCGCGGCCCAATCCACCAATCATGTGGATCAAACCAAAGCCATAGAACCCTAGACCAGGCATAAACTTGTAGTGAACGAAGTACTGCATCTTTTTAGAGATGCCCGTACCCTCTTCGAAGTTACGACGAATAGACAGGATGTTTCCCGAACCCTCGTCCAAAGTAACGATGTAAGGAATTGCAATGCCTGTCGGCTCCCCATCAGGAGCCATGTCCTCAAAACCCTCGATGTCCAAGTCAACGTGCATCTCAAGGATCGTGTACACTTCATCCGAGTAAGTGCGTGACGTGCCTTGAATGTCATCGATCTTCTCGCGGACCTCGTCCTCTTGGTTGTACTTGCTTAACTCTACGTCACGGTAAAACCCAGCCAACTGCATCTTGCGGATGTCGTTACCATCCATGCGCAAAACATGCGTAACACGCGAAGCGGTAGCCAGATCAGACGCAGCATACGGCACAACCAAATCTTGAGCCGGAACAAACTTAGAAACCGCCCGTTGTTTAGCTTCGTCGAAGTAAACTTTCTTAAACGTAGACCCCGAAAGCGGTAAATAAAACAGAAGTTGATCCATGTCCGGATCAAACTCCTCCATGACTTCCATAATCTGGTAGTTCATGAAGTCTTTTACACGAGACGCCTGCTCTTCACGAGCCACGTCCTGTAAACCCAAAACCTGAGTCTTGACTGGGCCACCCGCTGGTAGCAACTCTTTATACGCCTGCGCTTGGAACTGAGTAACACTCTCCGCGATCAACGGGTGAGTTACCCCCGATGCCCCTTGGAACGGCTGTGTACGCTCGTCGTACTTAACGCCAAGCTGGTCCAAACCCTGTGTGTACGTCTCTTCCCACTCTGAGCGGGACTCCATGTCGTCTTCATAGGATGCGCGTAGGTCGGAAGAGATCTCTCCGAGATACCCGTCATCTAAATATTCTGCTAAGTTTGCGTTGTGAGGAATCTGCTCCTCCATCACTTCGCCCTGCATCGCCTCAACTAAGGCTTGGATAACCGCTCCGCCTTGTCCGTCCTCGGTGATCTCCGCTCCGCCTGCGAAATCTTCTACTTGCGGAACCGAAACATCAACAGAGGCCTCTGTAGGAGCCATATCTTCGGAGGATATTCCAGAATCTAAAAGTGGTGGCAAAGCCATTAGTAATACTCCCGCTTGCGGCGATACTCGTTTTCGTCATCGCCCTCACCATGTAGCGAGATAAACCCACCTTGGCGAAAACGCATCAGTGCTAAAGTCATGCTATCACAAAAGTCATCGTGGTCGCCATTGGGAAATGATACAACTTCTTCGATAACCTCGTCCGCAAACTTCTTATCACTTGGGGCCCAGACTACACCAGCCTCGAACAATGGCGCAACCATGTGCATTCTGGTCACTTTATCACGTCCTTTGCCCGGTGAGAAGCCCAGCGCAGGAATCCCGCGGAGCCGCAACTCGTCAATAAGCGGTGTACCCGTCGCTTTTGCTTCGACCAGCACCATATCCGGCTCCCAATACTCATGTTCCTCAAACGCTTTTTCCTTCAACTCAGGAAAGTTCCACCGACCGCGCTGCGCATCCATCAAAATGATGTTGTCAGGCCCACCTTCCTCGGGCGTAAAGATGCCCCAGGTGGTAATCGCAGAGTAATCCGCAGACTCTTTCTTCGAAAAAGCTGTGTCATAAGACTGAAGAATGTATTTGACAGGTGGAATCTCTTCTTTCTCCCAGTCCTGCCACCAATCGCGCTTGATAATCGCAGATTCCGACGCCGTCGGCTGCTGTTGCCACTGCGCATTCCACTTTCCGACAGGCAGAGACGCCTTAATCGAAAGCAAAGCGTCCTTATCCCAGAACTCAGGCCACAACGGCTTGTCAGACGGCAGAATTGCAGGAAATTCCACAACCTCCCACTGGTCAGACATCACATCACTGCCCTGCTGGGCCAATAATCTGCCTGTCAGGTCCTTTTTACCCCATCGAGTCATGACCAAAATGATGGTCCCGCCCGGTTGAAGACGCTGACGAGGGCCAGAAGTGTACCACTCGTAAGCATTATCGAAAGCAGACTCGCTTAACGCATCTTGTTCCGAATGAGGGTCGTCAATGATAAGTAAATCTGCACCGCGCCCAGTAATAGCTGCGCCCACACCCGCAGCAAAGTACTCTGCACCCGCTGTAGTGCCCCACTTACCCGCGCCTTTATTGTCTTCCTTGAGATTCGTGTCTGGAAAAATCTCTTTATACGCTGGATCATCGATCAAATCCCTTACTTTGCGGCCAAAACGCACCGCCAACTCAGTGTTGTGCGTGGCCTGGATGATTTTTAACTTCGGATTACGGCCCAAAAACCACGCTGGCATCAAAAAACTTGCAAACTCCGACTTCGAATGTCGAGGCGGCATGTTAATTATCAACCGCTTGAGTTCTCCTCGCGCAACACGTTCAAGTTTTTCAGCAATTATCCGGTGATGACGGCCCTCGATGAAGTTTTCGTAGACGTGATGCG
>Ga0196887_1000600_pt1 | contig 16747 bp, 18 predicted proteins | sample VirMetDEL_Mar_31_FD_169094 | JGI IMG/M metagenome (GOLD analysis project Ga0196887, IMG submission 169094) | Aqueous microbial communities from the Delaware River and Bay under freshwater to marine salinity gradient to study organic matter... | ecosystem: Environmental > Aquatic > Marine >... | reverse complement strand
TATCTGGTGATGTAACAATTACATCTACACCTAATGCTACAATGTTATATGAAGTTCTCAGTGAAATAATGGGAACTACAACAATTAGTGTAACACCATCATCTAGTTTTGATTATACAGTTTCTTCTAATCACACTATAACAGGTGATGTAACAGTTACAGCAATAGCTAATGCAACACTTGAATATGCTGTTCCAGCACTTACAATGGAGTCAGATGATTTTGACTCTGCTATTGGTAATGTATCTTCTATTACGGATGCAGCAACATTAACACCAGTAATTAACTTAGTTCCAGATGATCAATCTGATGTTCCTGGTTGGTTAATGTTGTGTGTTAGGTCTGCTAGTAATATGTCTGGTAAGACTCCAGAGTTTGTATTTGACGATGTTGATTGTAGATTTACTGGTGTACAAAAACCATGCTGGCAATACTTAACAGATGATCGCAATACTTGGAGAGCATTTGACAATGTAGCTGCTGTAGGTACTATAGTTACTTGTTCTATGAATACCCCTTTTACTGGTGAAGTAGAATTTGCTACTAAACCAAGATGGCACTATTCAGATACACAAGATTTTATTGCAGAAGTTGCATTAAATGCTAATGCTCATGAGCTAGCTTCTAGTGTCGCAGCATCTGGATTACCAACTAACGTACATGCCTCGATTGATCCAGGCGCAACTAACGCTAACAGCTTTCCTCAACAAGATATAAACCTGTATGGTATACGTATCAGTAATGATGCAGCTACACCTGATGTAGGGGATAAATGGCCTATAGTCCTTCTGATGGGAGCACATGCTTCTGAAGATCAGGGCAACTATATGTTGCAAGGCTTTGTCGATTTTTTATTAGGTGGTTCAACACTAGCTAATAGGTTATTGGTGGAGTGGGATGTATATATATACGATGTTAACCCTCATGGTAGAGCATATGGTAAAGAGCGTTGGTCAGAGAATGATACTACTAATACGGATCTAAACAGAGCATGGGACGGTGTACCTAGTGGAACCGCCGTAGCTGATATTATTACTGCTATCGGAACAGATTTATCAGGCCCAATCAAGGCTATGATAGACTATCATGGTAACTTCCAGGCTACTACACCTTTTGGTGCGTTTTATGACTCTAGCAACCCTTATGATGTAGACTTCAAGACTAGAATGGGTACTAAGGTTACAGGAACCTACCCTTTCTATGGAGACAACGTAGGTGGTACATCTGGTGAATGGGCTTTAAATGAGGGTGCTTTATTCGCCCCTACACAAGAAGCCGAGTACTACCCAGATGGCCATCCCATCATTGCTACTATGTACGACAGTCAAGGGCAAGCTGTAGCTGAAACCTTGGATGAAATGAGGTTAGAAGAAGTAGGTACTTATGCGGTATCTGGTGATGTAACAATTACTTCTACACCCAATGCTTCTTTTGAGGTAGCAGGTAGTAGTGGAATAATCGGTGATCTAACAGTTACCTTAACACCTAATGCTACAGTAGCTTACAACGTAAACTCAGTGATTTCTGGTGATGTAACAATTACATCTATACCTAATGCTACTTTGGATTACAACGTAAACTCAGATATATCTGGTGATGTAACAATTACATTAACATCTAACCCAGCGTTAGAACATAATGTGAACGCTACTATAACTGGCGATGTAACAATTACAGCTATACCTAGTGCAGCGTTAGAAGTCTCTGGAAGTAGTGGAATATTTGGTGATGTAACCGTCTCCTTAACACCTAATTCATCTCTTAACTACAATCTAAACGCAGATATCTCTGGTGACATAACCGCTACACTCACTCCCAACTCAACATTAGCATTTTCTAATGGAAACGAACTGGTTGGTGATGTAACAGTTACACTTACTTCAGATTCTACTCTAGAGTTTAGTAATAACTTTGCAGTTATTGGTAATATACCTATTTCATTAACACCTAATGCAACTATGAGTTTTGCTGGTGGAAATGGTATAGAGGGTGATATAACTTACACCATAACTCCAGCTTCTGCACTTGATTACACTAAAAACGCTGAAATAGTAGGTAATATAACTTATAACTTAACACCTACTTCTTCGTTAATCTTTGAGTTTGCTTCAGTTATCTCTCCGGTTAAAAACCTAGAGGTCTTGAACGCATCTACGATAGTTCTAGATGTATACGTTAATATTTAATGAAGGATAAGATATGAAGTGGACTTATGACGATTCCAACGACAGTTTTGCAATAAATGTTGGAAAGTTTACCGCTCCAAGAGGAATAGATGTAGCTGATATAACTGAAGCTGTTTACATGGTTAAGTCTACTAAATTAGACACTGATGTATCAGCTTTAGCCTCGCTAACACTTGGTAGTGGTTTAACTATACTCGAAGGTGCAACAGAAACTGATGCTCAAATCAAAGTGAAGTTTAGTTCTTCAGATTTTGGTGTTGGTAAATTAGAAATTGGAAATAGGTACTATGCTGGCTTTGGTATAAAAACCTCAACCATGACTAAGTTCCTAGAGGTAAAACTAGTTGATGATAGACTAGAGATTGCTCAAGACTTTATTCACGATTAAACGAATAAAAGCTTGACTTTTGAAATTACCTGTAGTATATTACGCTTAATGATGTGGAGGTCATATGGCTGTTAAGCTTGCCCCTGCATCAAGAAAGCAGGAAATGTATGTAAACTCTACCGCAACTATCACTGTATTTGGTGGTGCTGCTGGTAGTGGTAAATCTTATATGGGTCTTATGGACTTACTTAAGTGGGTTCATCTACCGTCATTTCGCGGTGTTGTATTTAGACGTACTACCCCTCAGTTAAAGGGTGTTGGTGGTATGTGGGACACGGCACAAGAGATGTATGGAGAATTATTCCCTAAATTACAAGTAGCATCTAAAGATAGTAAAATAACGTTTCCATCTAAAGCTCAGATTATGATGAAGCATATGGAGCACGTTAAAGATAAATATAATATCCAAGGATGGCAAATATCCGAAGCACTTGTGGATGAAGCTTGTCAGTTTGAAGAAGAACAGATTATGTATATCATATCTCGACTTCGTAACACAAACGAAAAAGACTTTCACTCTCACCTTAAAATGACTTGCAACCCAGACTACGATTCTTTCTTAAGAGTATGGCTTGAAAAAGCAAAATACTTAGACAAAGAGGGTTTTCCTATTGAAGAACGTTGTGGGGAGTTAGTTTATTGTGGTCAGATAGCAGGGGCAATGGAGTTTGAACAATCTTTAGAAGAATGGAAAGAGAAACATCCTGCATCTACACCAATGACCTTCAGGTTTATTAATGCTACTTGCAAAGATAACCCTGTACTTCTTGAAATGGAACCAGATTACTTATCTAAACTAGAAAACTTACCTAGAGTAGAATGTGACCGTTTGTTACATGGCAATTGGTACGCTCGTGAAGAGGCATCTGGTTATTGGAAAAGAGAATGGTGTGGTGATCCTATATCACTTTATCAAGTTCCAAAAGGACTTAGAACTGTTCGTAGTTGGGATATGGCAGCAACCTTACCATCGGAAGTATATCCAGACCCAGACTTCACAGTAGGTCTAAAGGGTTGTGTTGATGCAGAAGGTACTGTTTATATTCTAGATATGAAACGATTTAGAGATAGACCCGCAGGGGTCATAGATAAGCTTTTAGAGGCTGGTATAGAAGATGGACAGGATTGTACCATCACTATCCCAAAAGACCCAGGAGCCGCAGGAAAGTCTGCTGCTGACCATGTAACTTCTAAGTGCTTTGAAAATGGATTCACTTGTAGACAGAAACAAACAAAAACTGGTAAAGATAAACGATTCGAACCAGTTGCTGCTTTAGCTGAAAATAATATGATTAAAGTAGTAAAAGGTGATTGGAATAAGTTATTCCATGATGAACTAGAAGCTTTTGGTTCTAATAGAGGCCATGATGATGTGGTTGATACTTTAGCAGATTTAGTTCACGAGTTATGTCAAAGAAGAGCTATTCCAAGTTTTTCTTGTCCAGATGGGTTAGTAAAAAGCAACCCGTTCCAAATAAATTAAGGAGTTGATCTTTGTCAATTAATCAAAATCCAACAGACGTAAAACTCCTTTCGGATGCTGCTAGGGTTGTTATGCCAGAAATAGGTAGCAATGGACTAGCTAACCCAATGGGTCTTATACGAGATGATTTCTACACAGAGTTGGAATATCCTCTAGCTGCAAAAACATTTAAAAACATGACGTATCACCCAACAGTATCTTCAGCTATAACAGTTATCGAAGATACTATTCGCAGGGTAAAGTGGAAAGTAGAACTTCCAGAAGATGCAGACGATACAATGAAAGAGCGTACAAAGTTTATTGAATCTTGTATGCACGATATGGACAGACCTTGGAGTGATTATATTCAAGAGTTCTTATCCATTATAATTTACGGTTTCTCCATTAACGAGAAGGTTTGGAAAAGACGTAAAAGAAAGAATCAAAAGTCTAAGTTTGATGATGGTTTATTTGGTTGGAAGAAATTACCTGCTAGAAACCAAGCATCTATTAAACGTTGGGTTTGGGATGAAGATGGTAGAGACCTTATAGGTGTTGTCCAAGATATATCACTAGTTAAAGGTGGTTCATTAAGATATAACCCTTCTGGTTCCTTAGTTGGTATTCCAAGTAATAAGTTCCTTCACTTTAGACACAATGCACAACTTGATAATCCCGAAGGTAATTCTCCACTTAAACAGGTATTTATACCTTGGAGTTATTTAACTACTATCGAAGAATATGAAGCTGTTGGTATTAGCCGTGATATGAACGGTATGCCAATGATTAAATTACCACCTGAATATATGTCTGCTAACGCTTCTGAAGATAAGAAAGCTGTTTTCGAATATATGAAGACTGTAATAAGAAATATTAATGCTAATGAACAATCCGGTTTAGTATTTCCTAAATTTGTTGATCCAGATACTAAAGCTGATGCTTTTGAATTTGAATTAGTAGGTACACAAGGGAGTAAAAGTTACGACACTGATGCAATTATAAGACGATACGAGCAGAAAATCTTAATGACTTTCTTAGCTGATGTACTACTCTTAGGTCACAGTAACGTAGGTTCTAATGCTCTTGCATCTGAAAAGTCAAGTCTTTTAGCAGTTAAAGTAGATTCTATACTAACTCAAATAACAGACGTAATCAACAAAGATCTTATTCCACATACTTTTAGAATGAACGGATGGGATGATGCAATAACTCCAACAATATCTAATGAAAGCTTTGAAGATACATCACTTGATGAAGTTGGTAAGTTAGTTCAGAGAGCAGTCTCTGTTGGTGCAATGGAAGTTGATAAGAATTTATCTAACAAGTTAAGAAGTCTTATAGAAGTTCCTACAGCAAACCCAGATGAACCTATCGACATTATCAACCCAAACAATAACAGTAAGGGTGGAGAGGGTATGAAAGAGGGTGATCCTTCTGGTACTGGAAAGGCACAAGGTAATAATAGTGCTACTAATTCTGACAATGCGAGTTAATTTAATATGACAGATACAAGAAATGATTTACTTAAAGCTTTTACCGAATTATTGGAGAAAGCTATAGGTGATCCAAATCAAGATGTAGAAGCTGAGATTGTCCATGAGGTAGTTACTAAAGCTGTTCAAGTAGAGCAAAGAAAAGCTCTGTTTGTAGTTCTAGAACCTTGTGGTATAGACAATCCAGACTTACACGGTGACATCTACAGTGAAGAAGAAGTCCAGAAGGCATGTGATAGCTTCAATAGACACTGTGGACAAGCTAATGTTCAACATCTTATCCAAACTGAGAAAGCTGAGATTAATGAGTCCTACTGTACTCCTGTGGCGTTTACGCTTGATACAGGAAAGTTTATTCAGAAAGGTACTTGGCTACAAACTTGGTATTTTCCAGAAACTGAAACAGGTGAATTCTTGTGGAAGAAAGTTAAGTCTGGGGAATTTACAGGACTAAGTATCGGCGCAACAGCAACTACCGAGGATTTAACAGGTGAGTGAAGTAAAACGTAAACTAACGAATATAGATTTTAGTAAAGAGGGTGCTCATGTAGCTCTAGTAGATAAAGCTGCTAATGGCCATGATGTACTTGTTATAAAAGCTCTCGATACTGAAGAAATTAATAAAGCTGAAATTCAAGTAAAAATGGATGTAGTGAACTTCTTAACTACGTTCTTCAACTTATGGTCATTCGAAGCAGCTACTTTAGCTGAAATTTTCGGAGTAGACACTGAGTATTTTGATGATGAATTCAGGTTTGAAGAGTTTAACTCTATTGGTGCTTCTGAAGTAACACTTCTTAAGTCTGCTAGTAAAGTTGAAAAGACTGAGGAATCCCTCGTCGATTATATAGGTACTCTAGAGATGGAAGACCTTAACACTCTCAAGGCATTTGCCGAGGGATTTAACACAACACTAAAGGAACATAGAGATATGACCGATATTAATAAAGCTGCTGAGATTCAAGTTGATCTCGAAAAAGCAGTAGAAGAAAAAGAAGTTATTCAGAAAGCTCTAGATGAAGCTAAAGAACAACTTGTCGAAATCACTAAAGCAAAACAAGAAACTTTGAAAACTGAGTATCTTGAAAAAGCTAAAGGTTTTGGCGCAGAAACTGAAGACCTGGGTTTGGCAATGGCAGATATTGCTGCATCTGAATCTGGTATGACAGTACTCAAAGCTTTGGAAGACGCTCATAAACGTCTAGACGAAGTTGTTGAAAAAGAAGCAGGGTTCTCTGGCAAAGCTGTTGAAGGCGAACCAGAAGAAACACCTATTATGAAAGCTATGAAAAACAAATACGACAACAAAGCGTAAAGCTAGGAGATTTAAATGTCATTAATCGCTACTGAAACTGCTCGTCTGAGCAATCTTGTAAAACACGAAGAAGGTGGTCAAAATTATACCTCTCGTGACGAAGTAACCATCTTGAGCGGAGAAACCGTAAATGTTGGTTCCGTATTGGGTAAAGTAACCGCCTCTGGTAAATACATTCTGTCTGATGCAGATGCTGTTGACGGATCACAAGTAGCTTCCGCTGTTTGTCTTCAAAACCTTGGAACTGTAGGAGCTGACACAGCTTGTATCGTAATTGTACGTGATGCAGTTTTGAACAGAGAAGCTCTTGTTTGGGATGCTGCTAACGATGCTGCTGAAATTCTTGCTGCTGAAGCTGAACTAAAAACTGCTGGTATTCTAGTACGTGACGGTCAAGCTAACTATACTTTCGACGTATAATATAACTAATAATTAAGGAATAAAATAAAAATGTCAAATGTAATTACTCTAGGTGATTTCAATAAATTCACCGATCTGACCGATGAGATTCAATTCGTACCTAATAAATGGACTCGTATTGGTGATCTAGGATTGTTTACTCCTCGCGGAACTTCACAATTGTCTGTAACTTTTGATCGTGTTGAAGGTCAATTGTCTGCTCTAGAAGCTCGTCAACGTGGTGTTAACCCTCAGTACGGTTCTAACGAAATCGTTAAAACCATGAGCTACGCTACATACTTCTACCCAGCAAACGATAAAGTCGCTCCTGAAGATATTCAAGGTCGTCGTCGTCCTGGTTCTGCTAACGAAACTGATATGGTTTCTGAAGCTGTTATGCGTAAGTTGGAAAACCTTCGTAAATCCCACGCACAAACTCGTGAGTACATGGAAGTTCAAGCTATTAAAGGCAACATCCAAACTCCTGGTGGCGTAGCTACTTCTTTGCATACTGACTTCGGTTTCACTTTGAAATCTGTTGACTTTTTGCTAGGTACTACTACTACAGATATCGACGCTAAAATCCGCGAAGTTATCCGTCACATCGAAGATAACGTATTCTCTGGTGGTAGCATCGGTGGTATTCGTATTATGGTTTCTCAAGAATTCTTCGACGCTTTGATCGCTCACGATAAGATCCGTGAAGCATATCTGCATTACCAAGCTAACAACCAAGTTGGTGGCGGTCAAGTTCTTCGTGACGACCTTCGTCGTGAATTTAGACATCAAGGTGTTATCTTTGAAGAATATCGTGGTTCTATCACGCTTCTAGATGGTACTGTTGAGCGTATGATTGCGGCTGATGAAGGTCACGCTTTCCCAACAGGTGTTGATGGTATGTTTGAGACTTGGTTCTCACCAGCTCACCACATGGATTATGTTAACACTGTAGGCGAAGAAGTATACTCTTGGTCTATCCCTGCACCAGATGGTAGTGGTATTGAAGTATTCAGTCAATCAGCTCCTCTTGCATTGTGTAAACGTCCACAAGCTCTAGTTAAAGTACTAACAAGTAACTAAGTTTAAACCTAGCATACAAGGGGTCTTTATGGCCCCTTAGTGCTTATTCAAAGAGGATATTATGGCATTCCCTCAAGACCCTCTTAATCCTGACGATTGTGCAGTTGACAGGGTTAGAATACTAGTTGGTGATATTGATTGCTATGACGTAGAACTGTCTGATGATCTTTATATATACTTTTTAGATAGTAACGAACAAAACGAAAGTAAAGCTGCGGTACAAGCACTAAAAGCTCTTGTAGCTAAATATGCTAAAGGAATGGAAGAAATAGTTGGTGATGTTGAGGTTAATTTCAAACAGAGATATGAAGGTTATGTTGATCTGTTGAAAAAATACCTTAAAGACCCTAGCTACGGTTTGATGGGTACAATTAATCTTTACGCTGGTGGCTTAAGCTTCTCAGAAAAACGTTCAGATGAACTTGATACTGATCTAAAAACTTCTCCTTTTGCTGTTGGTTCTTCCCTTAAAAGAGGAAAACTAGCGTACCAAGCCCCTTACTACAAAGATACAAACAACATAAACAATATAGGATAATAATTTGCCTAGTGTAAAAGTTAATGTAAAAATTAAATCAGATATGAAAGGCTTACATAAACTGAGAAAAACATTAGGTAAACAAAAATCTCAAATTGCTGAAGTCGGTCATTTTGATAATAAACAACATTATATCGGTGATGAAATATCAATCGCAAGTATATCTTTATTGAACCAAGTAGGTACAAGTAAGATTCCTCCGCGACCATATATGCAAGTTGCCCTAGAGAGTCCGGTTTTTATAAAAGCTTATAATAAGGCTGTTATGAATATAGCAAAGAATCGAACTACAATAGCTAAAGAGCTTCCTAAACTTGGGAGACTTTTACGCGACATAATGATGGGTGTTATACAATCTAATCCTTGGGCTAAACAAAACTCATTAGAAACTGTAAATAGAAAAGGTTTTAATCATCCATTGATAGAGACTGCAACTATGGTTAACGATATTGAGTTTAGATTAGTAAAAGATGTCGGTAGGAAACGAACTAAAGGTTTCTTTGGAGGAGCTTAGATGGCAAACGGTATACCCCAGTTATGTACTTTCTCTGGTCAATCTGTAATTAGAAAGAGAAGAGAAGGTGACACATATGTTGGTGGAAGGCTTTCAGAAGGAACGGTAACTGTAACTGAAGATATTCCAGCTTCTGTTCAACCTTTAACATCTGCTTATATGAGAGCAATCTCTCAATTGATGGAAGGTAAAAGATCAAGTGGTTGGATAGTAGTTTTTTGTGAAGTTAACACTTTTAGAGAAGCTAATGATAAAACTGGTACTCCATCTGATATATTAACTTATGAAGATGAAGAGTACGAAGTTCAAAAGGTTGATCATAGAACTGGTAGAAGATTGAGACACGACCAAGTATATGCTTCGAGGGTAGATTAATGGCTATAGATATTAAAGCTCTTGAAGATCAAATACACACTATCTTGGAACCTGTAATAATTAACACAGACCCAAATGCAATACTGATTATCGAACCTAATGAAGGTAATACACTTGATAGCTTCGTCAGTATGAAATATGAGCGTTTAGTTAAAAATGGTCTTACAGATATTGGTGAAGTAGATTCTGACGGTAATGTTACAGTAAAAGCTCAGTATGATATCACTTTTAAGTTTACCTCTTTTGGGGATAATGCGAAAAATATACTCGCTGACTTAAACTTTGCTTTAACAGATAACATTATTATTCACGAATCTTTAGTTGCTATTAATCTCTTTCAATTTGGTTCAACTATTAAAACCGATGTACCAAACTTCAGAGACACAGCTTGGGAAGAAAGTGACCAGATTACTGTATCTTTTCATTACGCACATGAAGAAGTTGTTCATGTAAGCTTAATTGAACAGGTTACGATAGATGGTATATATAAAGATATAACAGACGTAATTGTTTTACAAACAACACAAACTATTAATGCACCTTAAAGGAACACAAACAAATGAGTGATATTGAACAAATCATTGATGTACAAGTATCTCGTGAAACATCAGCAGTAACACAAGCTGGTTTCGGAGTTATGATGTTTTTGGGTCTTCACAAAAGATTCAACGAAAGAGCTTTAGAATTTTCTTCTACTGCTGATATGCTAACTGCTGGATTTGAAGTTACAGATAAAGAGTACTTAGCTGCTTCTGTATACTTTGGACAAACAGTATCTCCAAAGAAAATCTACATCGGTAGACAAGCTGCTGATGATGTACAAACTATCACTGTTTCTGCTGCTGGTGGTGCTGGTGAAACTTACACTGTCACAATTGATGGTGGAAATGGAGCAGAAGTATTTACAAGAACCACATCTGGTTCTGAAACTGCTGCTGTTGCCGCTGCTGCTATGGATGCACTTATTAATGGGTCAGGTACACTAGATGTAACTGCTGATGATAGTGCTGCTGATGGTACTATGACATTGACTCCTACTGTAGCTGGAACACCGTATACTCTGTTTACTTCTAGTAACATAACAACATCACTAACAGTTTCAGAGACTTTTGCAGACGCTCTTGCGGCTGTAGATGCAATTGCAGACTTCTATGGTATTGCAACTTACTCACACTTAGAAGCTGATATACTTTCTGTAGCAACTTATGCAAACTCTAATAAGAAAATCTACGGTTACTCAACTAGTAACACTACAGATAAAACTACAGCAATTACAGCGATTATGGGTCAACTTCAAGCTCTATCCAATGATAGGGTTTTCGGTACTTGGGATGAAGAGGCTGGTGTAGCTGCAACTGACGCTACTGAATATCCTGAAGCAGCTTGGTTCGGTAATAGATTACCTTCTGCCCCTGGTAGTTCTACTTGGATGTTTAAAACTCTATCTGGAATTTCTGTAGATTCACTCACTAATACTGAATCAACTAATATCCGTAGTAAAAACGGTAATACTTATGAAACCATTGGCGGTGTTAATATAACTCGTGAAGGTAAAATGGCTTCTGGTGAGTATATTGACATTATTCGTGGTGTTGATTGGTTGGAATCTAGAATGGAAGAAAGAATCTATAGCAGATTCGTAAATCTCCCTAAAATTCCTTACACAAATGCTGGTATTGCAGTAATCGAAGCTGAAGTTAGAGCACAGATTCAAGAAGCAATTGACGCTGGTGTTATTGATGGTGAACAAGGATTTACTGTTACAGTTCCTCGTGTTGCTGATGTTAGTGCTAACGATAGAGCTAACCGCATATTACCCGCAGTTACATTTGTTGCTAAACTTGCAGGAGCTATCCACAACGCTACTGTAAGAGGCACTGTTACTGTTTAAGTAGTAAATTGATTGGAGGCACGAATTGCTTCTCCCCTAGTCTTAACCGACAACATATGCCTCCTACTGTAGGGGAGAGGTATTTTACTTATAATCTCAATTGAGGAATATTAACGTGGCAGTAAAGACATATAGCCCAAAAGACGTAACAGTAATTGTTGCTGGTACACAAATTAGCGGTTTTGCAGAGGACACTTTTGTAACTGTAGAACGTGATTCTGACGCATTCACTAAGATTGTTGGTGCTGATGGTGAAGTATCTCGTTCAGCGAGTGCAGACCTTTCCGGTACAATAACCATTACACTCTTAGGAACAAGCTCTAGTAATGACATCCTATCAGCTTTAGCTTTAGCAGATCAAATTTCTCTAAGTGGAGAATTCCCTGTTCTGATTAAAGATGAACTTGGTACTACATTACATACAGCTCCATCTGCTTGGATTCAAAAGGCAGCTACTAAAGAATACGCAGCAGAAGTTGGAGAGAACGAATGGATTCTTCAATGTTCAGAGCTGATTGAATTCATCGGTAGTAACTAATAACGTTTGAAGTATTATCCTTGGTAAGATATTTAAAACTGCCAATTTACTTTTTGCTTGGAGGCAATTTAATATGGTTATAGAAGATAAAGTTTTAGAGATTGACGGTACAGAATATAGAATCCAACCTTTCCCAGCTTTTAAAGGTTTAGTTATACTTAAAAAATTAACTAAAATTGTTGGGCCTAGTATAACTACATTAGTTAGTTCTGCTGATGGTGATGGAGTAGATATTGAAAATGCTGAGAAAGCAATTGAATTGTTGGTGGAAAACTTTGAAGGTGAAGGTGTAGAGAATTTAATTAAAGAATTAATTAACTCTGTGTCAAAAGGTGGACAACCTATCCAATTCGATATTGAATTCATGGCAGACTACGGAAAGTTACTTAAACTTGTTACAGAAGTTGTGAAGGTCAACTATGGATCGGTTTTTCAACTAGGCGGTTTTCTCCAAAACTAAAATCCAAGGGTTCTAGTCAATCGTCATTACTCAAAAAAATATCAAAACAGTCTGAGTTAGATTGGTTTCTTTGGAGACCAATTCTAGCCAAGGTTGTTACCCTTGAAGAATTAAAAACATCATACACTACAAAAGATTTATACGATTTACACGAAGCTTTGGATATTAAACAAGCTATTGAAGATGATACAAATAAAAAATAATATTTAAGAGGTTTTAATGGCTAAAAGTGTTCAGATTGCAAGTGTATTTACAGCTTTAGGTTTTAAGGTAAATAAAAAAGACCTTGATAAACTACAAAAACAACTTTCTAATTTAAAGAAACAAATAAAGTCTCTTCAACGTGGTTCAAGCATTAATATTGCTGTTAACCATAAGAGTCTAGATACTGCTAGAAAGCAATTATCAGCTATTAACAGAGAACTTACAAAAGTACATAGCAAAACAGTTAACGTAAAAGTTAACAGAACAGGTAATGGTCATACTAATGGAACTAGTATGGGAGCATCTAAAAGTGTATTTAAAGGTGCAGCAGCAGGTTCAGCAGCAGGTTCACAACTTGGTCAATTTGGCCCTGGGGTTGGTGCTGCCGGTGTTGCAGCCTTTGGTGGAGCATCTATATTCCAGACAACAGCTAAGTTAGATGCTATTAAAAACGCATTAGGAGCTTCTGCTGGTGGTGCTGCCGAAGGTGCTAAACAATTTGAGTGGTTAGAGGGTGTTACTGATAGAATCGGTATTAACTTCTTAGATAATGCTAGATCATATCAAAACTTCTTAGCAGCTTCTAACGCTGTAGGTTTTAGTACTAATAATGCTCAAGATGCTTTTACAGCGACTGCAAGTGCTGCTAGAGTATTAGGACTTAGTGCCGCAGATACAAACGGTGCTATGAGAGCAATGACCCAAATCTTGTCTAAAGGTACAGTGCAAGCTGAAGAATTACGTGGACAATTGGGTGAGCGTGTTCCTGGTGCAGTTGGTATGATGGCCAAGGCTGTAGCAGAGATGCAAGGTAAGACAGAAGTTACTGTTGCAGAATTAGGTAAGATGTTAGAGCAGGGGGAAATAATATCTAAAGATGTTATGCCGTTCTTCTCTAAGCAGTTACTTAAAATGGCATCTGCTCATGGAGCTTTAGAGAGGGCACAAAAGAGTCCTCTAGCAAATTTAGAGAGAATGAAAAACTCCTTTGTAAAGCTTCAGAATAGAATAGGTAAAGCAGATTTTGTAGGAGAATTATCTGATTTATTTATGACTCTAACAGGTTCTATGGATGGTACTGGGGAAGGTGCTACAGCTTTCGGTGAGACATTAGCCATAATAGTTGATGCGTTTACCGCACTAGTTAATATTGTTGCTCAAGTCCCTGGTTGGTTTATTGTTATAGCTGCTCTGTTTTTCCCCTTCACAAGATGGTTAGCTATCTTATCTGGTATTGTTCTTGTAATAGAAGATATCATGGTAGGCTTTAATGGTGGAGACTCTGTTATAAAGAGTATGGTATCTAACTTAGGTACTATGGAAAAAGTTGCACTTGGTGTAGCAGGTATTTTTTCATTGTGGTTAGCTAGAAGTATTCTAATAAGAAATGCTGCCATTGCTACCGCAGCAGCTCATAAACTATCTGCTGGGAGTGCAGCACTAGGAGCTGGTAAGAGTATAGCTGGTAAAGCTGGACTAGTTGGTTTAGCCGCATTAGCAGGGACTGCTGTTGGTACTGTGATATACTCAAATCTTGAAGATGAGTCTAGAGTTAATGTAGGAAGAAATGTAGCAAAAACTTTAGCTTTTTTCGGTAATGATAATGCTCAACAAATGTTAGATAGTGAAGCTGCATTAGAGTCTATGTCCTCACCTAAAGGTCGTAGTCAAGTAGCTGTAACAGTAAAAGTAGAGGCTGATGAAGGTCTAACAGCTTCTCAAGCAGATACCGCAACAGACCAAGAATAGGAGCGTACCTTTGGCTAAGACACTTATAACAGGTGATATAGATGGCCCTGACGACAACATCAAGTTTGTTTCAGTTAATTTCGATGCAGTTACAAGAAGATCAGAAGATAATACTGCGACTGTAACTAAACACCCAGTTGAGTCAGGGTTTTCTGTGTCTGACCATGTAAGATTAAATAACTTACAACTCTCTGTTGAAGGTCAAATCAGTGAAGCTAATAATTCACTACTTAATAGGGTTTTAGATAATGTAAGTGACATAACTGTTGCTAGATCAAACTTAAAGAGTCTATTTAATACTAGAAAACCTGTAATATTAATCACCCCAGAAGAAACTTATGAGGATATGATAATAACATCATTAGTCTTTGAAAAAAGTAATCCAACAAGAGGGTTACTAACATTTCGACTAAGGTTAGAACAAATTAGAACATCCTCTTCAAAAACAGCACTTGTTTCAGCACAAAATGTTTCTTCTGATGTTAGTAAAGCAATACAAAAAGAAAATACAGAAGGTACTGTAGGAACTAACTCAGTAGATACTGATAAAGTAAGTTCTCAACTCTTTCAATCAATACAGAGGGGTTTGAATAGATAATAATGCCATTAGAAATTCCACTAAAAGCTATAGCTTTCAATTCAGTTTCTGTAGTATTAGATGATGAACAATTCATAATCCAAACGATTTGGAGAGATAGGGATGAAGTTTGGAAACTTAATATTCTTTCTGGTGACAAAGAAGATATTATAACCGGACTATCCATACTACCAACTAGACCGCTTACTTTAGAGTACAAACATAAGGTTTCTCCAAAAGGAATTTTCTCTGTAGAAAGTATAGGTGGTGATACATCTTCTTTTAACTCATTGGGGTCTTCTATTAGGTTACTATATCACACAGAGGAAGAACTTAATGAGTTACTTCAACAGAGCATATAGCTTAGTAATTGGAGAAACAGGGGAGCTAGGTGTCGCATTTGATACAGAACCCTCTGAAATTGATAATAACCCAAAACCGTTACACATTACTTTTAAGATTGAAAAGTCAGATAAAGTTGGTGAAAAGATTAAAGCCAAATTTGTAATTTACAATATGTCTGATGCGAGTATATCTAAAATAGCTAAGGATGAAAAAGTAACTTTCAAAGCTGGTTATATCAATGATACAATAAAAACTTTATTTGTAGGTCAAATAGCAAATATAAGTACCGTTAATGAAGGGGCTACGGTAAAAACTACTATTGATTGTATTGACGGGTATAAACCCTTAAGAGAGAGTTTTACATCATCTTCTTTTAAAGGTGGGTCTACAGTTAAAAAAGTCCTAACTAGAATTATCACTAAAGATTTAGGATTTCCTACACCAACATTCAATAATGGAAAGCTAGGAGGTTCAGAAGGAATAAACAAAGTATACCAAACAGGTTCAGCTAAAATAGGTGCATCTGCTTCTGTAGTTTCTGCTATATGCCAAGAGAACTTTCTTACTTGGGTAATTAGGGATGGGGCAGTATCTGTATACCCCATAGATGGTTCTACAAATGTTGTTGTTCCATTAATTAGTGCTGAAACCGGAATGATAGGTAGTCCATCTAAATCTTTGGAAAACAAATCTAAGCTGAAAAAATCTAAAGAGTTAAAAATAACTTTTAAAGTTAAAGTACTACTAGATGGTTCTTATAATACTGGGGACTTGGTGAAAATAGATTCAGAATTTACAAATGGTAGTTACCGTATATCGGAAGTCTCACATAATGGTTCTTATGAAGGTAAAGATTGGTTTACTACATTAGTTTTATTAGATGGGGTTAGATAATGGCAACTTCCTTTTCAGAAGGGGTAAAAAGTTATATAAATGCTGATAGAGCGTTAATTAATACCTCTATTCCAGCTAAAATATTAAACTACAATCCTGTAACGCAAAAAGCGGTTATACAACCTACGATAACTGCTCTCCTTAAAGATGGTAGAGTTATACCTTATCCAGAGCTTGAAGATGTACCAGTTATGTTTCCAAGCACTAATAAATCTATGTTAACTTTTCCTATCGAGATAAACGATACAGTTCTTTTAGTTTTTAGTCAGAGGTCTTTAGATAATTGGTTATCTACTGAGAACACTACACCAGTTAATCCTAGTGATTTTAGAAAGCATG
>Ga0196887_1000594_pt1 | contig 16909 bp, 19 predicted proteins | sample VirMetDEL_Mar_31_FD_169094 | JGI IMG/M metagenome (GOLD analysis project Ga0196887, IMG submission 169094) | Aqueous microbial communities from the Delaware River and Bay under freshwater to marine salinity gradient to study organic matter... | ecosystem: Environmental > Aquatic > Marine >... | reverse complement strand
GAGTTAATAGATGGTGGTTCAAAGATAATACTACAATCAGGTGATAAACTACGAGCAAAGTCAAGTGTAACAAACTCACTTGATGTTGTTGTCTCAGCAGTTGATACTATTAGTGAATAGGAGATAGAATGGCATACTTAGGAAATGTTGTACCTGCTAACTTTCAATCTCTACCATCTGTTGTAAGATTCAATGGTACAGGTTCAGAAAACGAATTTGCTTTAGGAAGAACAATAGCAAATGTACAATCTATAATTGTATCAGTAGATGGTGTTGTGCAGGACAGTTCTTCTTACACTGTACCTGATGGCACAACTCTTACTTTTGGTACAGGCGATGAACCTTCAAGTGGAACAGGTAATGTCTTTGTATACTTTCTTGGGTTAGCGGCAGGAAATGTAACACCTGCACCTGAGAACAAAGGTAACTTCAAGAATGGTGGTATGTTCAGAACAAATGCACAAGCCTTAGATACAGACATAACAATACTTGCTACAGAGAATGCAAATGTTACAGGAGACCTTACAGTTAACAGTGGTGTTACATTGACCATAAATAGTGGTGGAAGGTTGGCAGTATTATGAGTAGCTTAAAAGTAGACACAGTACAAAATAGAAGTGGTGGTGCAGTTACATTAACAAAGCAAGAAGCCTTTAAACACTATGCCCATTACAATCATCAGACAGATACAGTAGTAAAATCTTTCAATTTGTCTAGTATTAATGATGATGCAGAAGGAGAATACACTGTAACCATTGCAAGTGCCATGAATGATATAAATTCTGTATTTACTTGTTCGTGTAATTTTGATACGAATGGTCAAGGTGATGCTGCAGGTGGGCAATTACATTCTGATAATTCTAATGGAAATGAAGTAGCACCTACAACAAGTACATATAAAGTTAGAACAGATAAGAATGGAACAGCATCAGGTGACTTAAAGTATAATTATACAGCTTTAATGGGAGACCTAGCATGAGTACATTATCAGTAGATGCAATCACAGGTAAGTCTACCTCAACAAACTTAACCATTGGCTCAACACCTGTGGTAAGTGCAAGTGCCAATTCATTGACTATTAGAGGTGAGGGTTCAGCACAGACAAGTATTCAACAGGGGTTGGTTAAAGCATGGTTTCACATAGTTAATGGTGCAGCTAGTACTATAGCATTAGGTGACAGTTTTAATGCAGCTAATTCATCAGGAATTACAGATGGTGGTACAGGTATTTATAATTTTAATTTTGGGTCTAACATGGCAAATGCAAACTACTCATTAACTATGGGTTCTCAAGCAGCGGCAGGCTTTCCAGATAAACCTCAAATAAATTCACAAGCAACAAGTAGTTTTCAATGCCGACAAGCACACGCATCAGATGAAGTAGATTCTGCAATCTACAATGCAACAGTAAGTGGAGACCTCGCATAATGGCAAACGGAACAATAGCATTTGATACATTACAGACAAGTGGACAGATAACAGGTACAGCTAAGTCTGTGGATACAGATTATGTTGTGAATGGTAGTGCGAAGGCTTGGCTTCAATTCAATCAATCCACACTTGTTATCACAGGGAGTTTTAATATCACTGATGTTACAGATGGTGGAGATGGAGATTTTACACCTAACTTTACTAATAATATGTCTGCTTTGAATTATGCAGTAGTTTCAGCAGGTGGTATGTTAAATACAGATGCTTCTGGAAGAATATCTGAAACTAATCCTACAAATACTAGTAGCTATCAATGCACAACCACTAATAGTTCAGGAGCAAAAGGTGACCACACAGGTAATTCCAACGCAACATTCGGAGACCTCGCATGACAATAGAAACACCAGAATTTCAAGGCACACATCTTTGGGATAGACTGTGTTGGGCAAAAGAAAAGCTAGAGCCTTACAGAACAGAATACTGTGTTGTATGGGAAGACCCAGAGACACCTGATGAACCTGCAAAGGTTACACATCCTGACCCTAATTGGATGGCTTGTGCATTAAAGGGTGGCATCTTACCACCTGTAGAAGCCTATTGGGAACTTGCTAAAGATGAAGCCAAGCCTGACTTTGTAAAGCATACAAGAGGTTACTTGTTACATAACACTAAACCTATTGAAGCTATGACAGAAGAAAGAGCAATAGAATATCTTATTATGAAAGACATACCGAGACATGTATGGCAAGACTACGACAGAGCCAACAAACCTCGTATGCTCATTTGTACTAAATCACAACTGCCAAGCACTAGAGTATGGCGAAATGCTTGGAGAATTAATGAAGAACTAACCATACATAATGAAAAAGCTGCTTAAAGGAGAAACCAATGGCAACAACAAACATAGCAGATAAAGATGGAAATCTTATTAATGCAGCAGATGCAACTATACCATCAGATAGACATTTTAGAAATGCATGGACATTATCTGGCTCAACAATAACTGAAGATTTGACTGTAGCTAAAACTATATTCAAGGATAAGATAAGGGAAGTACGAAAGCCTTTACTTGATGCTGAAGATGTAGTTTATATGAAAGCATTAGAAGCTGATGATTCATCTGCTAAAGCTGCAAGTGTAACTAAGAAGACTAATCTTAGAAATGCTCCTGCTGCAAGTGCAATCACAAATGCTTCAAGTATATCTGCATTAAAAGCAGCTTGGGATACAAGCACATTAGGTGACAGTCCATACGCATAGGGAGTAACAAATGGCTTTAACGCAAATAACTGGAAGTGGCATTAGTGGTGTAACAGTCGGTAATTTCATTACTATGGCACAGCAATGGAGATTAACTACTACTACAAATGAAGGTACAAATGCAGACGTTACTTCAAATTGGGAAGTAAATGATGCAGGTGGTTATAGTGGTATAGGAACAGGGTTAACTGAAAGTAGTGGTATTTTTAGCTTTCCTTCTACTGGTATATATTTAATAAATTTTAATGCTCGTATAGTAATAGCTGATTCTGATGACGTTGCATCACTTGAGTTTAAAGTTACTTTAAATAATTCTTCTTATACAGCAGTAGCTATAGCATCAAATGGCAATAGTGGTGGTGGTGGCAATATTAATGCAAGTTCTAATAGTTTTATTTTTGATGTAACAAACATATCAACTCATAAGTTTAAATTTAGCACATCAAGTTTTGCAAGTAGTACAGCTTTAAAGGGTGATAGCACATCACAAGAAACTGGTTTTACAGTAATCAGATTAGGAAGTACATAATGGCATACATAGGCAAATCTCCTTCACAGGGAGTCCGTAGTAGATTTCAATACCAAGCTACGGCAGGTCAGTCTAGCTTCAGTGGCTCTGATGCAAACGGATTGACACTTACCTACACAGATAGTTTGTACATGGATGTATATCAGAATGGTATATTACTTGTACCCGGAGATGACTACACAGCAACTACAGGCACAACTGTTGTATTAGTTCAATCTGCTAGTTTAAATGACATCATTGAGATGGTAGTCTATGATGTGTTTTCTGTACCAGATGCAGTTAGTCAGAGTGCAGGGGGTAACTTTAGTGGCGATATATCTTCAGGTGGCAATCCTGTAAAAGTAGCAGGTAAAGAATCTATGTGGATTCCAGCAGGAGCTATGTATCCAAGTACAACAAATGGTTGCAGTGCATTAACACAAGTTCAAACAACGGCATTAAGACCAGACTTAAAAGTTTTAGATTTTGCAGCAGGAGCAGATGATTTTGCACAATTTAGTGTAGCTTTTCCTAAATCGTGGAATGAAGGAACTATAACATATCAACCTTTTTGGACAGTTACTGGAACTAACACTGGAACAGTAGTTTGGCAGTTAGGTGGTATCGCAGTAACTAATGATGCTACTATTAACACAGCCTTTGGAACTTTAGTTGCTACAACTGCTTTGGCTCATAGTGGCACATCAAATGATTTAATGGTCAGTGCAGAAAGTGGTGCAGTTACAATAGCAGGAAGTCCATCAACAGATGACGTTTGTTTTTTTCAAATAAACAATGACACTTCTGCTTCTGGACAAACAGGAGTTGTTAGACTTCTTGGGATTAAACTATTCTTCACAACAGATGCAAAGAATGATGCGTAGGAGTTATTATTAATGTCAGGTTTTGGATATAATGTTTTAGCTGCCGATGTAAATGGTTATACTGCCGCAGGTGGCACAATTACACACTCGGAAGGTTTTACCATCCATACATTTACTTCTAGTGGAACTTTTACTCCTCCTATTGGGGTGATTGTTGAATACCTCGTAGTCGCAGGAGGTGCAGGTGGTGGTGGAACAGCTGGTTCAGGTTGGCCCGGAGGTGGAGGTGGTGCTGGTGGGTACAGGACAGCAACAAGTTTTTCAATCTCAGCAGAAGATATTACAGTAACTGTTGGAGCAGGTGGTGCTGGAACAACTGGTGGTGCTGCTGGTACTAATGGAGCTAATTCCGTACTTTCAACTATTACATCTATAGGTGGAGGAGGTGGTGGCTACGGAGCTTATCCAGCAAAAGGGCAAGATGGTGCTGTTGGTGGTTCTGGTGGTGGTGGTGGACAAGGTTTTAATAATAATAGTGGTGCTATATCTGCTAGAGGTGGAGCAGGTGGAGCAGGAACAGCTGGACAAGGTAATGCAGGTTCAGCAGGTAATGGTTCATCATATATGGCAGGAGCAGGAGGTGGCTCTGGAGCTTCTCCTACATCTGGTGCAAATCAAAATCGTGGAGGAGTAGGCACAGCAAACTTAATAACAGGCTCTTCTGTAACATATGCCGCAGGTGGGGGTTGGAATGGTTCAGCGTATGCGGCAGGTGCAGATCAAGCTGGTGATGGGGGAGGATATGCTACTAATGGTGGTTCTGGAATAGTAGTTATACGTTACAATCCTCTTAAAGTCTTAGGATAAATAATTTATGTCACACTTTGCAAAGATAGAAAATAATTTAGTAACAAACGTAATTGTTGCAGAACAAGATTTTGTAGATAGCCATTGTGAAGGCACGTGGTTACAAACTTCTTACAATACAAAAGGTAATATTCACTATGGACAAGATGGTGAGCCTGATGGTGGTGTCGCTTTAAGGGGTAACTATGCAGGTGTAGGTTATACTTATGATGCAACTAATGATGTATTTTACGCACCAAGACCCATTTTTGCAAGTTGGACTTTAAATACAAGCACGTGGCTATGGGATGCACCTATTACATACCCTGATGATGACAAAATGTATTATTGGGATGAAGATGTATACCAAGCAGATAACACAAAAGGATGGATAGCATATGACTAAAGCAGCAGAATTAGCAAAGATGGGTGAAGTCCTAACCAATAGTCAGATTGGTGGGCGAAGGAATATTATTATAAATGGTGCTATGCAAGTGGCACAGAGAGGTACTTCTTTGGCAATGGCACATGATGGCACAAATTCTGATTTTTTAATAGATAGGTGGAGAACTGCATTTAACGCTACTGACGAATTAGATGGTACTTATGCACAAGTTGCTGACCATCCTTTAGGTGGTACTGGAACATCATTAAAATGGACAACTGGAACAGCAGAAAGTGCAATCGCTTCGGATGAGTATGGATATATAGGACAGATAATTGAAGCACAAAATTTACAACATCTTCGCTATGCAACTTCTAATGCTGAAACAGTTACATTATCTTTTTATGTTAAGTCTTCTATAACTGGAACATTTGCTGTTGGGTTTTACAAATCAGATTCTACCAGTAGAATATTTAACAAAACATATACTATAGATTCTGCTAATACATGGGAAAAAAAGACATTAACAGTGGTTGGTGATACAGACTCAGGTGCAGGAATTGTCAACGACAATGGTCAAGGTATTTGGGTGTCTTGGCATTTAGGTGCAGGAAGTGATTATCTTGGTGGTGATTCAACGTCAGGTTGGACTGACTATGCTAATAATAAATGGGCAAGTGGACAAGCAACAAATGCTGTTATGACAACGGCAGGTGCAACATTTCAAATAACTGAATGTCAACTAGAAGTAGGCGAACAAGCCACACCATTTGAGCATAGGTCATTTGGGGAAGAACTAGCTTTGTGTCATAGATACTGTAATGCTCTTTTAGAATATGGAACTGGTGATACTGATAATAACAGAATTTATAATGCAGACTATGCAGATGCTAATGGAATGGCAAGAATGGGATACCCAAGAATGAGAGCAAGACCAGATTCAACTTATTCTATTGCGAACGGAACAATAAGTAATGACTTTAGTAGCAATGGTTTAATACAACTAATGGATAATGGAGACACTAATTTTTATATTTATGACATATTACTAGAGAAGGAATTATAATTATGAAATTTAATAGTGCAAAATACTTGTATGATATGGAAGGTGTTAACAAAACACACGTTCAGCTTAATTTGGGAAATAATAAATATAAACATGTTCGTATAGACCCTAATAGTGAAGACTACCAAGCAATCCTTGAATGGGTAGCTGAAGGCAACACAATAGCTGAAGCAGACTAAGGATGAAAATGAGTATGCAACCTGAACTAAAAGTACAACTAGAATTAGATGCCCACGAAAAAGAATGTGCTATCAGATATCAGATGGTCAATGACAAGTTAGAAGGCTTAGACAAAAGAATGTGGCGAATAGAAGCTATGTCTATGGTGGGAACTTTAGGTGTGGTAGCTTTGGTTGTCGCAATAGTAATGAAGTAAGGATACAGTTATGGCAGAAGAAGAAACCACTATTCCAGAAGAAGAAACCACTGGCACTAAACCTATAACTAGTGATGAAGAACTTAAAAAAGTTGTAGGGGATATTGCGGCAGGAATTGGAACAAACATACCAAAAGTTGATGCTGTCAAGATGGGCGAAACAACGCCTGTAACGCTAACTGAAGATCAAAAGATGTCGGATACAGGGGGAGTCTTAGTAGGAGACGTAGCCGAAACAGATAAAACAGCAACAGATAAAGCGGCTAATGTAAAAGTAACTGCACCCACAAGAGAGATAGACCCCGAAACAGGAGATTATAAAACAACTCCCGGACAGATAGACAGCACATCTAAAAACGTAGAGATCGACACTGAGACGGGGGATGCTAAGATAAAAGATGTCGATGAGATGGCTACTGCCAAACTTGATACGACCACTACAGATGCTGCTGGTAATATAATACCAATAGAATACGTTGATATGACAGGTGTTGAAGGTACAATATCTGACGACAGTAAATCCATAGCCGACGAAGTATCTGACACAGTAGATGACGAGTCCACAGTCCAGTACCAACTAGGTCAACTTATGGAGTCTCTCGAAGAGGGTAAGCCTATGCCAGCGTGGGCATCACCTGCTATTAGAAAAGTTGGTGCAATCATGCAAGCAAGAGGAATGGGTGGTTCTAGCATGGCTGCCGCAGCGATTACTCAAGCTCTAATGGAATCAGGTATACCGATAGCCACTGCTGATGCAAACACATATGCGACAATGGAGTTGCAAAACTTAAATAACAAACAGGCAACAACTCTTCAAAATGCAGCCACGTATGCCGCAATGGACAAAGCAAACTTAAACGCAAGATTGCAAGCCGCAGTGACTAATGCTCAATCACTACTAGCCGTAGACACAGCAAACTTAACTGCTGAACAAGCTACAAATACAGTTAACTACAACGCTTTAACAACAGCTTTGTTTAAAGATAGTGCCGCAGACAATGCACGAAAAGAAATCAATGCAAAGAATGAGTTACAACTAGAAGAGTTCTACGTTGAGCTAGGTTCTCAAGTTGAGACAGCAAATGCCAATAGAGAGGTAGCAGTCAACCAATTTAATTCGGGCGAAGACAATGCCATGAATCAATTTTTTAGCAGTCAAGCTGACTCAAGAGATAAGTTTGATGCCACGATGCAATTTGCAATTGATCAGTCTAACGTCAATTGGCGTAGACAAATTAACACAGCCGACACAGCAGTGGCAAATGAAACAAATAGAATTAACGCACAGAATCTGTACAACTCAACCACCACTGCAATGAACGCTTTGTGGCAAAAGTACAGAGACAATGCAAGTTGGAACTTTTCAAAGTCAGAATCAGCCGAACAACGGGCCCATGAGATTGGGGTGATGGCTATGGAATTTGCTAACTCTAAAGAGACATACACGCAAGAACAAAAAGATACAATAGGTCTTGCTGTGGGAGATTGGCTCGCTACGTGGATAGCGGCAGAATAAGAGGGGAATAAATAATGAGTTCTTGGTATAGTGGAGTAACTAATTGGCTTACAGACTATGTTGCAGACCCAGTTGCAGAAGTTTTTGACTACACTGACGATGATTTTATAGATATAACAGGGGATGTGTATCAAGGTCTTACTGCAGGTGAACAGCTAGTCGGTGACATAACAAACTTTGCCGACAGTGATGCCTTTGGGTTTATCCAAAAGGGAGTCAAAGCCTACGGAACAGCAAGAGGAGTTATAGGTAAAGACAGCAAGGGCAACCAAGTAACAAGACTAGCTAGTCAAGCACCTAAGCACAGAGCTAGAACGCTAGGACAGATGGGATTAAGATCATCTGGTCGTTATGGTAGTTACTCTGCAACTCAAACAGCACCAGCAGGAGTTGGTTACAACAACCCTGATATCCGTACTGCCATGACTACCTTGATGAACAACATGTCAATGAATCAACAGATGCAATCGTTGCTGTCAAGCTATGCTGTTAACCCTACTATCGGTCAAGGTAGACAGTACAGTGCAGGTAAAACATCTTTAACTAGACCTAAAAAAGCAAGAGTATAATATGAAAATAAATCCAAATGCACCAAGAGTAGGTTCAGTTGCGGCTAAAGACCCTTTTGCTGTAGCACCTCCCGGACATTCCTTAACAGAAGACAATAGTAAATGGGCGTGGGGTAGACCTCCAAAAATAGTTGATCCTGAACAAGCGTTGAATAATGCAGTATCGTCACTTAAGAAACCTAGACTACGGGATGAAATGTTCAAGCTACTATTCACAGGAGTATCTGTTGAGGTTTTAGTTGAGGGTTACATCTTGCAAGCTTTTCACGAGGGTAAGTTTATGCCAGACGTAGGTATGCTTATCAAGCCACCTTTGGGTATGTACATTGCAAGCATGGCAGAAGAAGCAGGTATTCCATACCGTATGTTTGAAAACGAAGATGCAGATAAGCAAGGTATTATGGATGATAAGACTTTCTTTACTATGATGAAACAAAACAACCCACGTATGTTTGAGTTTATTAGAGAGAATATTAATGAATCAATCAGAGAAGGTAACATGCCATCTGAACCCGTAGAAGAAAACTTTATGACGATGGATGCACCTGTACCTCAAGGGATGGCAATGCCACAACAAGAGATGGCTATGGAAGAAATGCCAACTGAGGAGATGGAGATGCCACCTGAAGAAGTGGCTATGGAAGAAATGCCAACAGAAGAGGAAGCAACGATATGAGTTTTGGACTAGCATTTGCACAAGGACTTGTAGGGGGGTTCAGAAAGAACATAGAAAGAGAGCAACAAGCAAGAGCTACTGATGATGAAAGGTATGCAGGTCTTCAGGACATGTTGTTCAAGGGTACTATGGAAGCGGCTAAAGATGGTAAGCCTATGCCTAAATTTATAGGTGATAAATTAAAAGACGCTAAAAAACAAATAGATGATAGACCCGACATTGGTTTGTTTGGTACAGGTGTGGCTGACAGATTAAATATTGATATGACAGAACTTGCAGGCAACATAAATAACATAAAAAAATATGGGAGAACCTACGGAACAGGAGGTTACCTATTGGGTTTTAGAGCAGAGGATAAATTTGATGAAAAAAATAGTAGGAATTTTACAAGTGAAGTAGTAGGTCTTACTAGAAATGAAGAAGGATTAGCTAAAATACGAAAATTAAAAGAGGGAAGCCAAGCAGAATTTGACAGGTTTATATCAGCATTGCAAAGTGCTTCAGCAGTGCTTGTTGAAAAAGCTCAACTAGCAAACCCTAATAAAGATAAAAACTATCAAATAAAAGTTAGAAATATAACAAACAAGAACCATCCTTTATTTGGTATAGATAAAGTGTTTGATATTCAAGCAGGGGATAATAATGAGATAGCTAAAAAAGGTGCTTTAGATTTATCAAGAAATGTTATTATTACTTCAGAACTTGCTAAATTAAAAAAAGAAAAGAAACCCATACCAAGTTTTATGACTATAGTAGATTCAGGAGAAGATCAAAATTTGGTCGTTCCAATTTTTTTATCAAATCCAAAAGATTTAGCTCAAGCAAAAAAAATGTCTACTAACTTTAATATACCCCCTAAAGGTAATGTTTTTGATTATTGGCATAATAAACATGTTACTCTTCCGGGAATGAAACCAGAAGATAAAACGAGATATTTTAAATACTCATTGGCTTTTGGTAGAAAAATATCAAGTATTGAAAACCTTGATCCTGATAAAGATTTATTTCGCCTTCTTGCAGATGAAAAAGCAGCATTTGATGTATATCAAAAAATGATAAACGAAACTGATGGTAAAAGTATTTCACAGGTATACGCACTATCGCCTTATATGACTGGTCCTAATAAACATTTAGATATAGCACCTCCTCCTGCTGGAAGTGTGTATGGTATTGTCACTAATCCTTATTCTAAAGAAGAATACGCTGCAGAAAAATATTACTCAAAAAATAAATTAGATTCTGAAAACTTTTCATCTATGAAAGTTAAATATCAAGACGTAGATAAAGTAGAAAAAAATCTAGGAGTTCTGTACGGTAAAATAGAAAATTTAGATAAAAACGCATCTGCTCCTATGATGTATCAATCTTTTAAAAACAGTCTTGAAGCAGTCTTTAGTTTAGATGGAGGTATTGTCGGGGGTATTGTACAGGATGTAACTTCTTATAAAAATGATGACGAAAACAAAAACAAATTTGATGAAAAAGAATTAACATCTGGATATTTAAAAGAATTAGCTTACAGAGGAAATGATAATAGAAATGAAGAAGTTGCTCAAATACAAGCTTTGAGAATAACTCTTGCGTTCCAAATGGCTAGAGCAGCAGACCCGTCAGGTCGTCTTTCAAACCAAGATATAGAACAACAAATGGCTAAATTGGGAGGTAATTTAGCAACACCACCTGCTATGATGGCAGCTTTGCGTATTACCTTAAGAGAATTTCAAGAACAAAAACAAAAACTAGCTTTATTAATAAAATTTGGTCAAGGCTCAGACCCTGCAACAGATACTGATTTTAAATTAATTGATGCAGTTGTAGCTCACGATGCTCTCCGAGAAAACTACATGAGATTTAAAAATAAAGGATCAAACATAGTTCCCGACTCAAAAATATTAAATAAGGAGGAAACTTATAAAGACGGTGACACGGATATATTAAGATATTTACTTACTGAAGATGGTAAATTTTATATTGATCAAATCACTATGACAGAAATACCGATAAGTAGATTTAAAACACAATAAAAACTATAAGGGTAAAAAATGGTAGACGTTATCACAGATAATATAAAACCTCAAGTTGATGCCGCAACAGGTGGTGGCAAGAAAATGTCATTGCAAGACGATTATGATATGGGTAAAGATACAGGTGTTTTTGTCTACGAAGAAAACAAAAACAGGTATTTAAAAGAAAAAAATGTAAACGCAACCATGCCTGCTGTTAGTTCTGAAGATCAAACGGAAGAAGTAAAGGCTAATCAAAAAGAAACAGTACCCCTACCTAAAAAATCTAAAAGAGTAGAGTTTGCAGAGGATACAGAGGGAGTTACTAAACCCATATTGAGGTCTGTAGGCGAAGGAGAAGCAAGAGACCCTAGTGTAGCTTTTGCTCCTATCTATAAACAAAGGGGTATAACTAGAGACCCAAAAGAAAGAGGTCTTGCAGATACCAAAGAGATATTTAGTGATAAACTAGAAGATACTGCAAAGGCAGACGTAGAAAAACAAAGAACAGGTATTACTATGTCTGATCTTGTTGATTCTTTGACTGTTGGAACATCTAAAGATAATGACTTAAACGAATTACCAAGTAATGTTTTTGCAAAAGCTAAGACAGCGTTAAAAATATTAAGCCACCCACAAGCAGGTAGCACTGCAAAAGAAAATGCAGAAAAACAATTAAATCTTGCTTTAAAAATTGTTAACACAAAGAAAGCATCCTCAGAAAAAGATGTTACTATAGCTTTTGACAGAGAGGGAAAGTTTTCTCCTACTGATGAAACAAAGATTGATCCAACTCTTTTATCTAGCCAAGAAGCATATCAAAAAGGTAGAAGAAGTCTTGCAAAATTAATAGATGGAACGTTTGAAAATGTTTTTCCAGATAATAAAAAATTAGCATTTAAAGTTGAACAATCAATACTAGACAATGTATCTACAGGTCAATGGTGGAATACCACTATGGAAAATACTCTTGAAATACCTAGAGCTATGGGATTAAGTGGAAAAGATTTTTTATCTGAAACAATACAGTACGGTAGTGTTGCACTATTTGATAAGCTTGTAAATGGTAAAGATATATCTGAGTCAAACGCTGAAACTAAAGATGAGAGAGCTAGAACATCAGCAGAGTGGAAGAAGACTGCAGAAAAGTATCTTAACTTAACATCTTTAGCTACTGATATGAATAATATGATACATAAAGATTTTGAACTTCAACTCAAGGATAACAAGATAAGCCAAGAAGAGTATGATGATTTAGCATATTTTACATCAGTTGATCCTGACGGAACAGAAACTAAATCCAAAAGAGTCTTTGTATCTGAAGGACAAGCAAATACTATATTGATGGAATCTATAGATCAATTAAGTGAGCCTGAAACCTTTATGATGATAGCAGCAGAAAACATGGCAGGCATATATGGCTTTGCTAAAAACAGAGCTAAGTCCGCAGCGAAATATAAAAATAAAACATTACCTGACTTGGTAAAGAAAAGAAATATTGAACAGATTAAACGAGGTAACTTTCGTTATACAGGTATGTCAGATATCGAAGCAGCCAGAGCTATGAAATCAGACGGAGTAAAAATTAAAATAAACGAAAGTCTATTGAAGGATGCTTTACAGGTAGAAAAAATAGACAGGCAATACGCTAAGATGGTTAAAGAAAAATCAAAATTAGGTCAACAGTTAGATGACATGAAAAGATCAGGTATTCCCGATTATGATCTAAATTATATTAAAGTGCAAAATGATTACAATTCTTTAAAAGGTAAAATATTTAGAAATGCAGCAATGCAAAGAACTAAGCCTGTGTTTAGAGAGTCACTAAAGATTGCTCTTCCTGCAAGTTTAGCACAGTATGCTGCTACAGAAATGTTTGCAGTTAAACCCGGAGAGCAAGGTCTAAGTTTTTATGATGCTCAGGCTATAGGTGCAATAAGTCACGTTCTAGCTTTGGCTACTAAAGATGTTACGGGTTTGCAGTTTTTAAGTCCTTACATGTATGGTGAAAAAATAATTGTTAATCCTATAAAGTATTTTGTAAATCAAGCAGGCAATATGAAAAGTGCTTTGGGTGATGTTTTAGAGGGGGGAGCAACTGCAATAGGTATTCCCGGAGCAATAGGTGTGTTAAGAAGTGCCGACATGAAAGCCTATAACGAAATGGTTTTTAAGACACGAGGAACTTACCTTAGTGCATCTGAACGAAATGGCATGAAATACATTTTTATGATGGCTAAAGATATGAGTGAAGAGAATCTAGCTAAAATGTTAAAGGCATCTAAAAATAACGTAGAGTTAGATGAACGAGTAGCCGCTGGGTTTGGTAAAGATACCGAAGAATATAAAATTATAAGGGAAATAACTAGAACACCGTTTGCAACAGCAACAGGATTAAGTTGGTTAAAAAGTGCTGAAGCTTTGAATAATGGGTTTCTAGATGTGAGGGATTTAAAAGACGGTAGAGTTCTTGATAATCTAGTCGCTATACAAGAAGCTAAAGAACAACAGTTAACTCTTGTCACACGAGCATTAGAAAAATTTAAAGAGAGAATAGCTGATAAAACTACCGTAGATAATACTGAAGCAGTTAATCAATTCATAGAAAAGTATGAAACTCTTGTAGCTAGAGAGACTGCTGACATGATTAAGAAAAGAGCTAATCTTAAAGACAGAGTAACAGATTTAAAGGAAACGGTATTTAGTGACCCCGATGTTCCAGTAACGACTGCTCTCTCAAAGTCTCTATCTGATGCAGGCACAGAGCTACGTATGAAATTAGATAAGACTTTATCACGAGGAGAAGCACTCGAAAAAGATGCACAAGAAAACTTTGAACTTTTAAACGAAAGAGCAAAAATAATAGAAAGTAACATGGGTGACTACAAACACGCTGACAGAGCTGCTCTTCTTATGGAAGAAGTTATGGAATCGTGGATAGAATACTACCATGCTAAAGGTAAAGTTGGATACAAAGCAGTAGACGAGATGGCTAAGAAAGAAGGTAGAACTATAGATATATCTAGTCTACTTGTAAAATTAAAAAACTTTGATGACACTAAAAGTCCACTGACCAACTTTTTTTCTAGGAACGGTCAGTTCTTTAACAGCAATTTAAACAAAAGATTAAGAACTTCTTTAAATCAAATGGCTGCACGGTCACTGGATGGCATGAAAGAAACAACATTAAAAAAACTTATGGACATGGCAAAGACTGAGGGCAGTAAACATTTTATTAATCCTGATGCAGACGCACTAGATGTTGCTTTGTATTGGAGTCAAAAAGGAAAGTTGAAAGCCTTTAACGCACTACCTAGTGAAGTAGAAGATTTGTATGCTGCCTTTAGGGATTATGGATACAGAAGGTCTACATCTAACTCTCAACTATCTACAGATTATTTTAACCAAGCCGATGAGATTAGAGACTTGATTCTTACTCAGTCTAAAGGACATTACGATAAATTTGTAAAGGCAGCTAAAACCTATAAAGATCAAGTATTTGATAGACAAGATGGAGTAGGACCTCTTAGTGATTTTCTAAAATCAAAGACGGGAAGAGTAACTGAAGCTAGAAAAGAAGACCGAACTTCTTTTTATAAGAACAATTATAAAGGAGTCAAACCTAGAGACTTATTTAAATCATTTATAGGGGATATTGAAACTTACATTAGATCAGGTAAACAATCTGATGCAGGTAAGGTAAAAGATAATTTTGAAGACATTGTAAGGCAAATGTCCGAGAACATAGATGGAGTTCCTACTTTTGATTTAGATAGTAAAGAAGGTAGACTTAGATTTGAAACCATGCAAAAAGCTATAGTTCAAAACATATACTCCAACTGGGGTCAAAAAGTTGTGGATAGTTCTAACAAACTACAAGATGTTAAAATTAAAAAACAACTTTTAAACAATATGGGAGGTTATGATTTTCAAACATTAAATGCTGACAGGCTAAAGGACTTATCTGCAAATACTAAAGTTACAGTAATAGAAGGTGGAAACAAAAAACCTGTTAGCCTATTAGATTTTACAAAGTTAATTGAAGAACAAAAAGATATTGTAAAAGTGATGGAGACTTCTCAAGACTTAAGAGACAAGTACAAAGTTTTTAAAGAAACTGGCAATGAAACAATTAAAAACATAGCTTCAGAAGTTATGGATAATATTAACATAAGAAATGAGACTATTGAAAAATTAAGAAAGTTAACAGCATTAGATGAAGATTCATTCCTTAAGGCTATAGTGAAAGGAAGATATACCAAAAATAATATTGACCTCTTGCGTGAACAAGCTGCTAAAGAAGGAGTCAAAAAAGAAGACTTTAATGAAGCTGTAGCTTATATGCTTACAAATGGGATAATAAACTCAGGTAATTTAAAAACTATACCTAACAATTTTTTATCAGGATTTGATGGTTTACCTAAACCTCTAAAGGGGTTTGATAGTCCTGAAGAAATGCTAGCCAATTTGCGTAATGATAATATAAAGCCATTACTTCAAGAAATTATTGGAGATAATCATGTAGCATTTTTAGATGACATTGCAGATTACTTACAAAGAGAGAAAGCTTCTCAGATAGATATAGATAGATTAGTAGGTTTAACACGACCTATGGGTACAAACGAAATTATAAGTAGAGCTTTTAACATAGCTAGAGGAATGGTTAGTCCTACATATGTAGGTGCTGAATTAGCATTTAGATTAGCCAGTAATGCCAATATAGATATGATTAAAATGGCGGCCAAAGACCCATATGCCGCCGAGCTTATGGCAAAGATGATGGAATTTCCAGAACAAATATCTAAATTAGAATTAAACACCTTTAGGAGATTGTCTATTGACTTTGTTCTTACGGAATATGCTAGGATGGATATGGTTATCCCTGATTATTATTACGACCCTCAAGCTTCAGACACATTAAACTAACTAAGGAGAACAACCAATGAAGATATACAATAACGGTCAACGTAAAGGCATGATGTACGGTGGTGGAGCAACTATGCGTAAACCAATGATGTACGGTGGCATGGCATCTGCACCTAAAAAGAAAATGCAGATGGGTGGACTTGCTGGCGAGAACAGAAAGTCATCTGCAGGTCAAGCAGGCATGATGAACCCAATGGGTAGCATGACTGAGAAGAAGAAGTTCAGCATGGGCATGATGTACGGTGGTCAGGCTAAGTTAGACATGAACAAAGATGGTAAGATATCAGGTAAAGACTTCAAGATGATGAAGAAGAAGAAGTAGGCTTATCTCTCTGTCTCGATATCTTACGACCCTTAAAGAAAACAATTGTATTGATAGTGGTGTTGATAGTTATAGCTACGACTAGCCACGCTTCCCACCACTCCATTACAAGAACCTACCTGACTTATCCATAACCTCTTGTGCTATTGATCTCAGGTATCTTATAAAGTCTCCCACCTTGTTTGTACCTTCGTACATAGG
>Ga0196887_1000578_pt1 | contig 17133 bp, 21 predicted proteins | sample VirMetDEL_Mar_31_FD_169094 | JGI IMG/M metagenome (GOLD analysis project Ga0196887, IMG submission 169094) | Aqueous microbial communities from the Delaware River and Bay under freshwater to marine salinity gradient to study organic matter... | ecosystem: Environmental > Aquatic > Marine >... | reverse complement strand
CCTCAGTACCCTCAGTACCCTCAGTACCCTCAGTACCCTCAGTACCCTCAGTACCCTCAGTACCCTCAGTACCCTCAGTACCCTCAGTACCCTCAGTACCCTCAGTACCCTCAGTACCCTCAGTACCAACACTAGCGCCACCATCGGAATCTACAGTTGATTGATTAGGGTCTACTACTTCTGTAGTGCTTGTAGTGCCTGTAGTACCTGTAGTGCCTGTAGTGCCTGTAGTGCCTGTAGTGCCTGTAGTGCCTGTAGTGCCTGTAGTGCCTGTAGTACCTGTAGTGCCTGTAGTACTAGTTGAAGAACCTCCTGTAGTGTCTATATCGGCAGGAGCTGTAGAGTCTGATTTAGTAGCTTCTTCAATAATAATGTCTACAATATCAACAGCATCAACTCCAGAGTTTAAAACAACATCAATTACTGAAGCGTCTTCTTCTATGGCAGTACTATCGCCTACAGTTTCTGCATTACTAGGGTCAAAAGTACTTTCAGGAGGTTGCTCTACAACTTCTTCTACAGTTTCGTCTATTTCTTCAAGACCTTCAACATATCTTATCCACTCTAATCTCAAAGCTTCTTTTAACTCTGGATCAGTTTCAGCTTCATAAGCTTCTTTAAGCTGTCGTGCAAGAATATCATCGTCTTGCTCTTCTATAATAGAACCGTCATCAACAGCCCCAACGTCCCTAGTAATAACAGGATCTCCGTCAGTACCTCCAGCAGCGTCAGTACCTCCAGCAGCGTCAGTACCTCCAGCAGCATTAGTACCTCCAGCAGCATTAGTACCTCCAGAAGCGTCAGTACCTCCAGCAGCGTCAGTACCTCCAGCAGTAGCAGGAGTGCCAGCCCCAGCGGTACTAGCGCCTCCGCTTTCAGCACCACCCCCGCCACCGTCAGCAGCACTACTACTGTCCTCAGAAGTTTCTTCAGTAACTGTTTCTGTTTGTGTAAGATCTGGAGCTTCTACTTGTACTTTTACAGTATCAACAACTTCACCAACTTCCACAGGTATTTCGTCTATAACTACTTCGTCAACTACAGTTTCTGGTACTAAATCCTCTGCCCCAAACACCTCTCCTGTCCCTAACTCTGTAGTGGTAACAGTTCCGCTTAATTCACTGTCCCCATTTAATAAATCATCATCGTCAGCTAAGGAGACTACTTCCTCTACTTCTGCTGCTCGTTCTGCAAAAACACTTTCTTGATACTCTAAAAGATCTGCAACTGTAGCGGGGTTGCCTTCCCTGTCCGTAAGTTTTGTAATATCGCCAACAAGAAAATAATCGCTGGGTGTAAGATCCTCAGGATTAAGACCTGCATTACGTGCCGCATTTTCTATGTCTTCTCTTGTAATTACTTGGACATCAGCTTCTGCATTACCAACGGAATCTATAGGATCTACTACGCGAGTACTTTCCGTAGAAGAACCTGTAGTAAGTTCTGGTAAAGGTTCAGCTTCAGTTAGTACAAACTCTTCTTCTGTTATTATGTCTTCTGGTGGAGGCGTTTCTTCTTTTTGTTCTTCTTTAATTGCTTCTACAATGTCTAAACCAGCTTGAACGCCGTCTTCTAAAACAGTATTAAGAGCATCTTCATTAGTAATAATAGCTTCAGGGTTTTCTGAATTAACTACTGATTCATCCTGTACAAAGTCATTTAACTTTATAATGTCGGTTATTGCGTTTCCAGCAGCTTCAAAGTTAAAAATTATACCGCCATCAGCAGAGGGTACGCCCCCTAAAGGATCAGTAATAGTTTTTACTATATTAGCAGGTAAGTCAGCTAAATTAGAAGCCATGCTGGCTAAGTTAGCAAACGCTCCTTTAATACCTGCGGAAACTCCTGCAACAGCGCCTGTTCCTGCCGCAAGACCTTTAATAAGACCACCAATGCCTCCAGTAACAATAGTAGACAATAAAAACTTAGCGCCCATCTCTAAAAACTCATTAGGGCCTATGCTGGAAGGTTCTCTTACTTGCTTGTAACCACCTAAAGGTACATCATCAAACTGACCATAATTTAATTCATAGTAAGCACCATCAGGAGAATCAACGCCCAAAGGTACATCAGCTTCTTTTGCAGCGGCAATTATAGCATCATTATAAGACTGCATGGACAATCTTTCAGGAGTTTCTACAACTGCTCTGTCAGAAGGGCCTCCAGCGCCTCCTCCTAAGCCACCACCTAAACCACCCCCAGCACCTGTACCACCCTGTGTAGGATTAGTATTTAGACCACCTAAGTCCACACCCTGAGAAGTGTTAAAGTTGTCCCACTCTTGACGTAAGTAAGCCCCGAAGTCACCACCGTATTCACCTATGGTGTCTGAGTAACTCTTTACTTGTTCTAAGCCACTTAAGGCTGTATTAGAACCCCAGTTGTCGGCTACTAAACTAGCATCATAAGTACCGTCTATTAAACCGTTTAAGGTACTTCTGGAAGTCCTGCTGTTGTCTGAGACTTCTTCCCACTCATTAATAAACCTATCTGTATTAGCTTGTTGTGTAGCATTACGGTCGCCCTGTACACCAAAGAAAGCCTTAGGGTCTGCTACGTCCCACCAACCTTTAGGTGCATTGCCCACAGATCCTATTGGGTCTACAACTCTTGTACTTTCCGTAGAAGAACCTGTAGTAAGTGTTGCTAACGGTGCAGCTTCAGTAAGGACTTGTTGAGTTCCAGAGTTACCCACAGAGCCTATTGGGTCACTAATTCTTCTACGCTCCATAGAACCTGTAGTAAGCGGTGTTAATGCGGGGGCTTCATACGCTACAGGTTTTATATCAGAGTCTAAGCTTCCGAGCATACCGTCTTCAGCTTCAATAGTTCTTTTTTGTGCAACAGGCTCTGCTTTAGGCACATACCTATCTTGATAGTAGTTGTACAAATCAGGAGTTCTATACCTCATCTGATACTTCTTGTAGGCAGGTAGGCTATTCCACTGTTGCTTAGTAAGTACTTTATAAGCCATTAGCTGTTCCGATTATTCCAGAGGTCAAACAAAGTTTTAAGTTTTTCTTCCACTACGTCCATACGGGACATTAGCCTGCCCAACGTGAGGACAAGCACAATGAAGCCCACAAAGATGGGCCAGATTGATCCAATAAGATCAATGTACTCCACATTAAGAGTCCTTATTTTTATGGATTAAGTTTTGTATTGTCTCCGTCTCAAGGATCCTGATGACAGTCCATATAATGCTCAAAGCAGCAGCCACAGCAGGTATCCAGCCCATTAGGGTGGACACTGTCGTAGTTACCGCCAGTGCGTCCACTGCGACTTTTGCTTCTTCCTGCATTTATCTTTTGGCCTTACCGATAACCAATGCACCAATCTCTAAGAACTTATAGAGCTTACCAATGAGCTTGTCGTCTTTAGGAGTAGGAGTAAGTGCCGTAATGGCGCTACAGGCCGTTACAAGGGCTGTGAGGGCGTTTAAGTAGTCTAGTAGTAGCATTACCACGGTACTCCTGATGCTTGCGTTGGGTTCTTCTGCGCTTCAATGTTAGCCGCCAGTGACGCTTCAATAGCGTCCTTGTCCACACCTGAACCAAAGCACCAGTCTAAACAGTCCTGCATTGTTACGTCTGCAAATGCGATATACGATGGATCTGATGGGTCAGGGCTAAATGAGCAAGTTCCATAGCTGCTGCGGTTATACATTGTGCCTTCGCTTTCTTCAGAAGCATCACAAGACCAATGCACTGTCACAATAGCACCGTCCATTTCCACGGGTTGAATGTTATATTCGGTTTGGGTTACTACCCAGTTAAATGTTGCCATGTGTTACTCCTCTAGTGCCGCGATACGGGCGGTTAATGCTTCTACTTGTGCAGATAGCTCTTGTATTGCTTTGGTTAGTACAGGTATCAATGCAGCTTCTGCAACTTCCTGAGAGCCATCTTCTCTATCGTCCCAAAGTTTAAAGCCGTCAGCGATACTGCTGTCAGCATCTATAGCCGCTTTGATTTCTTGGGCTATAAAGCCGTGGTTGGTGTCAGAGTTTTTAAAGACTTCGGTTGAACCCTCTTCATAGGCGTTAAAGGTTTCAGGTAGTTCACCTAAAGTCTTGTACTTGAAGGTTCTGGGTCTAAGTGCATTGATGAAGCTCAGGCCAGTAGTAGAGTCTACAATGTCTTTCTTGTAGCGTTGGTCGGACACTGTTGCCCAAGTTGCTACGCCGTGTTGCGCTCTGATGTCAGACGTATTAACTCCAAGTGTAGTGTATCCGCCTGCTGCCGAAACATTGTAACCCAACCCAATTGCGTCTGTAGCGCCTGTTGTGGTGGTATCTATATACGCACCAAGTAATACGTTTCTGCTGCCTGTCTGAAGATTCGTAGTATGAGCGCCTGCGGCAAATCCAATTATAATATTGTCTTGCCCTGTAGTAATTTGCCCCCCTGCGAGCGCACCAAGAAGCGTATTGAATGTGCCGTAGGTTAGCCTTTTACCTGTTTGGTCTCCTACCGCAACGTTATAACTATCATCCGCAATCGTTAGATTCTGAGTAGATAGGGCTTCGTTTCCTATAGCAACACTGCTACTTCCGTTTGTATCAGAAGTTAGAGCCGCATAACCTAGTGCAACATTGTGATAGCCAGTTTGTAAGGCATCCCCCGCAAGACCACCGATGAGGGTGTTTTGGATGCCTGTGGTTACCTTTTCACCTGCTAAAGCGCCCACGGCTGTATTATAGGAATCTGTTGCGCTTGTAAAATTTTGAGTGGCTAATGCTCGTCGGCCTATGGCAGTACTGTTCTGCCCTTTTGTATCCGCTGTTAGGGCGGCTATTCCTACTGCTGTATTTAAGTTGCCAGTATCCATGGCAGAACCTGCAAGACCACCAATGAGGGTGTTCTGAAACCCTGTTTCTACTGCTTTACCTGCGTCAAACCCTAAAGCCGTATTATAATCACCCGTAGTAATCGCAGTACCTGCTTCATCGCCTACGACAGTATTATAATTACCACCGCTTGCAATGCTGTTACCTGCGTTGACACCCAATCGGACGTTAGAAGTTCCTGCGGTTGGGGTGGATATTGAGCCGTCTGCGGCTATGCGCATGCGTTCTGTGCCGCCAGCAAACATCAGCAGGTCATCAGTCTCAGAACCGATACGAACTTTGTAGTTAGCAGTGGTGTTGGCGTCTTGGAACTCAATAGTTGATTGCGCGCCACCACTATAAAAACCAGAACCAACGCTAAAGCCAGTAGGTGCTTTAACTTGTAAATTCAGACTGCCATCATTGTTGGTTTTATTAATTAATAATCGGCCACTGGCATCGATGGTAGCCGCCCTAGATATACCGCTTGAGTAAGTCCAAAATTGCAGTTCACCCACGCCAGAACCTGACTTACCACCTGTGATTCTTGCGTAGTCCGAAGACCCATCTGTTGTGAAGTTAAGACTTGCTAGTCCAGTATTTACTAGATTTAAATCACCGCTGGCATCGATGCGCATGGCTTCTGTAATAGACCCATCATCGGGCATCGTGTGAAAACGCAACGATGTGCCCGGAGTGCCGCCGCCGCTGTTTAAAACGCCAGAAATTTTAGCTCTACCAATTGAAAACTCTAAGCCACTTTCAGCGTTGTAAGCGTTAGGGCCACTAATTCTGGCTACTACACCAGAGGAGGCAGACCTAACATCAAGTTTTTGAGCAGGCAAAGTCGTACCAAGCCCAAGTCGCGATGCCGAAGAATCCCAGAACAAGCCTTGTGCAGCCGCGTCATTGTAGAAGCTGATGTCTCCTGTGGCGTGGTCTAGTTCAAATCTTTTTGTCGCAAGCGTAACCGCATCGTTCAAAGTCTTTATTTCAAATTTACCTACGCCGCTGCGTAACTGAGTGTTCAAATCAGTTGTATCAGTTTCAAACATGCGGAGTTCGGGCGTAGTGCTACTTATAGCCGCTAAACCATCTACAGTAAGCCCATCCGCCGTGACCGCACCCGTGACATCAATGCCTGTGGCTGTGGTGGCTAGTTTGGCAGACCCATCATGATTTGCTGTGAAGTTATATGGATTAGACCCCACTTCAAGAACAGTACCACCTGAGTCTTCCGTGTAGAGTCTCTTGTTAGTTAAGTCTACGGCAAGCTCTCCAGCTACCAAATCGGAGGCTGTGGGAGCACCTGAGCCGCTTTTAGTTACAATTGTTGTAGCCATTGTTTAATTCCCTTGTTAGTAAGTGCCGCCTGAGAGCGTACCAGTTGTCATGTTGTCTGCGTTTAAGTTTGATAAAGTAGCTACTGCTGCCGCTGCTGAATCTGCTGCTGATGTTGCGCTGGATGCTGCGTTAGTTTCGCTTGTACCTGCATTTGTTTCGCTTGTAGCCGCCGCTGTTGCACTGTTAGATGCGTTGGTTTCGGAGGTTGCAGCGTTGGTCTCGGAAGTAGCAGCATTAGTTTCAGACGTAGCAGCAGCCGTTTCAGAGTTGCCAGCATTAGTAGCCGAAGTCGCTGCGTTTGTTTCCGAAGTTGCAGCGTTGGTTGCACTTGTTGCTGCCTCACCTGCCTTATCTGACGCTGTGGTGGCGCTACCCGCTGAACTGGTGGCACTGGACGCTGCGTTGGTTTCTGAGGTAGCCGCATTGCTTTCACTCGTTGCTGCGTTAGTAGCACTGGTGGATGCTTCCCCTGCCTTATCTGACGCTGTGCTGGCACTGGTGGAAGCGTTACTTTCACTTGTCCCAGCGTTAGTGGCGCTGGTTGCTGCATTAGTTTCGCTAGTACTGGCCGCTGTAGCACTGCCAGACGCATTTGAGGCGCTTGTGGCGGCTTCTGAAGCCTTAGTAGTAGCTGTGGCAGCACTAGCCGCTGCGTTCGTCTCTGACGTTCCTGAGGCGGTTGCAGAGGTTGCTGAATTAGTAGCACTTGTGGCTGCGTTGGTTTCACTGGTTGCGGCAGCGGTTGCACTATTGCCAGCATTAGTTTCCGAAGATGCAGCATTGGTTGCGCTAGTTGCCGCTGCGGTGGCGCTGTTGGCTGCGGCAAGTGCGTCTGCGTCTGAGGCAGTTTCACTGGTAGCAGCGTTAGTTGCACTTGTGGCCGCTGCGTTTGCAGAGGCTGCTGCTTCATTTGCTTTTGTAGTAGCAGTTTGAGCGTAGACTGCTATTTGACTGGCGTAGGCATCCGTAGAACTATCTCCAGATCCTCCGTCCCCTCTAAATATCGCCATACTTGCTCTCCGCTGTTACTAAAAAAATAAATGAATAAAAAGTGAGGTACTAACCCTAAGGCTTTCCCTCACACATATTTTTATAGATTAAGCGGCTACAGCCAATACAAAACCTGATTCTGGTCGTAACGTCTTAACACCGTAGAGCGTGTCTGCGGTATAAAGCGTACCCAAGAACTCTTGCTTGTACTGAGTCTGTGAGCGGATGCCCTGCTGTTCAGCCATAACCATCGTGTCCTTATGGACAAGGAAGGCAGCTTTAACAGTCGTGGTGTACGTCAAAGGACAGTTGCTGGTGGTGAATACGTCAATGCCGTACAAGTTACCAATCTTACCGTTCTGTACGCTGCGTCCGTCAACAAAGTCAGAAGACACATAACGCTCAACACCCATGATTGCATTACGCAGTGAAGGAGGTACAACAAATGAACGGTTGTCCATCGGTACGTCTGCATCGTCCATCTTCTGAATCAAAGCTCGGAAGCCAGCGTCAGTAAATGCGTTTACAGTACCTGCGCCTGCATAAGCTTCAACACCAGTACCGCCTGAATTAACAATAAACGTAGCACTGTTAGTCCAGTCAGAACCGTCACCGTCACCAAAGGACTTGCCCAAAGTGAAGAGGTCGTTGTCCACTTGCTTGGCAAGGGCGTACCCTGCGTCACCAGTGTAGAACTGTCGTAGTGAAGACAAAGCTTGTGCTTCGGTGATGTCTTCAATCATGCGAGAGTATTCAAAGTGCTTGTCAATAACGACTTGTACTTCACTCTCAGTGTCTGCCTGAATCGTTACAGCGGTCTTTGCTGCTTTAGCAGTAGCAACGCCACGGGTAGGCTTAGGAATGTGGATGGTGTCCCCTTTCTTACCAGTCATTGCCATCTTCTTAACGAGATTAGCAAGTACTAAGTTAGCTTGATAAGCAGCGACAATTTCGTCACTCCAAATTTCGGGGATAAACGTTGCGGCGCGAGTATTATCTACTGCACCTGTTTGGCTGGGCCATACTGAAGTAGCCATAATATTTTTTCCTTAATAGATTAGTTTCGTACCCTCCCCTCTTGGTAAGCCTTCATAATCTCATCGGACAATGATTGATACCGTTCAGGGTCTGTACGCATAAGTTTAATAATGTCTGCCCTTCGGTAAATCTTTCTCGTTTTCGTTTCAGAACTACCAGTGGCTGCGCCAGTTGATGCGTTCTTTACAGCTTGCTTACGACCTTGCTTTTCAGCATTAGCTGTTTGTTGTACAACCTGCTTACGTTCTTTCCAAAGGGTAAACAGTTCGTGTGCAGCTTCATAGTCGTATTGCTTGTCTGCTTGTACGTACAGTTGAGTCCGTATCTTTGAGCCTTTAATCCATTCCGCAAACTTATCATCCGTCAAAATGTTTTGCATATCGGGATGATCTTTCTGAAGTTGAGACAGGGCAGTGGTCTTTTGGTACTGCTTACTGATGTTCTCAGCTTCTCTGATCTTTGGGTGGTTATCAATGGCCCGTTTAACGGCCTCTTCTGGATCCGAGAAAAAATCCACCTCATCAACAGTTTCTTGTTGTTGTGGTGCTTGTTGGTTTGAGAGTTGTGTCTGAATATAACTATCAACAACCTGTCTTAGTTCACCTACTTCAGAGCTTTGACGGCCCAAGAGCTTTTCAGCTTCTTGGTGCATCCGTACAAGATCTTCTGCGGATTTACCTCTGTACTTGTCTGGGATTTCTGATTGAGTTTCCTGCTCTACAGGGTCATTTTCAAAATCACCAGCCTGTTCAGTTTCGTCTGGTTGTTCTTCGTCATCAAGACGCTCATCTAAGAGTGTAGCCATTATTAAATCTCCGTACTAACGTATTATGGAGTGACATGGTTTGTATAAGAAAGGTCTACTCCGAGTTTGCCTTTCTTTCTAGTTTTATCTTCTGTTCGCGTTGTTTAGCCCACTTCATAGTAGCACCTACAAAGTCCCCACTAATGGGGTCAAGTGAGCAACGAACGGGAGATATGATTCTAGTTGCAATTTTATTACATAAACCACAGGTGTGTTCTGTCTCGTCGGAGGCTACTAGGGCCTCCGTAACGTGATTGTCAGGGCATCTGAAGTCAAAAAGAAGACGCATTAAGCGGCTTCCTCCTGATCGTTGTCCTGTGGGTTATTGCGTTCTTCAATAACGCTTTCTAGCTGTGCTTCAAGGTTAAGAACATTAGCCATGATTGCAAGCTGACCTTTACGAAAGAATAAGTCTGTTAAGTCTTTAGTGACCTCAACGGAGTTGACGTTTGGGACGCTTCCTCTGAGATCGTTTAAGAAATACTCCCAGCCTGAGCTTCGGAACATTTCTTGCATACTTCTGGTATAGTCTTCAAATTCTTGATCGTTCACTGTTTCTCCTTTAAAGGACAGATTAAAGTTGTGTACTTAATGTACAGGTATATTATACCATATTTTAGACAAAAAGTCAAGTATTATTTTAGTAACCTTTTTTCATAGGTTTCTTCTTAGGTTTAGCTTTACCTGCTGCTTTCTTAGCGGCAGCTTTTCCTTCCTTTGTGTAGGGATACTTCTTCCCTTTGACCATTGGCATTATTTCTTCCCCTTTTTAGCTGTCTTAGCTGCTTGTTTAAAGTTCTTAGAGGTAGGAGCGCCTTTAGCGCCCTTCTTTCTCATCTTCTCATTACTACCCGCAGCAATACGCTTACGTTTAGCGTGGATGTTGTCGTAAAGACCTGCCACTACCATTTCTCCTTATTGGCCCAGTAGGCTGCTGACATCTTACCTTTTGCAATATTCTTAGCATGACGAGCTTTAAATGATTTGCGTCTGGCTTTCTCTTTCTCAGTTGTAGGGGCTTTACCCGCACCACTCACACCTTGCTGTCCAAACCTAATTGTCTTTGTTGTGTCACCTTCTTTGGCAACGACTACGTGGGACTTAGTTGGATGGTTAGGCGTTCTCTTTGGCTTGTTGTAACCGCTTACTCCCGCCCTTTCCAGCTTTGAGTCTTTCTTCTTCGGCACTTTCTAAAACCTCCAGTCTTTCAAAAAGTAAAGCAAAGTTACGATTAACTTGTGCTACGATTTCTTCTAGTTCTCTGTTACTGACCATTTGGCCCTCTCGGTTGCATTGGGATAGTGTTGTTAGGTGCAGCTTTTTTCATAGACTTCTCTTTTAACAGCATATCAGCTACTTTAAGTCTACGTTCAAACTCTTTGTCGTCCTCAGTGCCAGACTTCAAGTTAGTCGTCACGGCCTTCATGCGATCAATCTCAAGCTCCTGAGGCATAAGCTGTGTTTCCATAGCAATCTTCTGCGCCCTTGCCTGAGACTCCTGAGCTTGCCCTGAGAGGGCCGCTGTCTGAGACTGCTGGAACTCCATCTGAGCCTGCTGCGTGGCTTGTTGGGCCTGCTGCTGCTCTGGAGTGGGCTGTCCTGCTTGCTCTAGGCGTTGCATCAGCTCTTCACGGTTGGACAGGTTCATATTATCAATGATCGCACTAATCAAAGACGTATACAACGGAGAGTCTGCCTTCATGGTTTGCAGTAACTGTACAAGCTGTGTTACTTCGTACTCACGCGCCATGATGCCCAAAGTGGACGTAGCATTAAACTTATAGTCAGAGACAGGATAGTGCTCTGGGTCAAACTGCATGTATCGGTGTGCAGCTTTGGTTACAAAGGGGATTAGGAAGGACTCTTGGAAGTTAATCAGTGTACGCTTATGGCGCTTAATAATAGCACCGAGAGACATACTAATACCAGCAGCCGTTGCTTCACCGTTAATACTCCCTGAAATACCCGCAGAGTCTATGGCTCCTGTAGCGGTTTGTACCATCTTTTGTAATGCGTCAGCCTGTGCAAAGGTAATCTGACTGACCTGCCCAAAGTTAAAGGGCTTTAGGATCTCGTCTGGATTACCATTGGTGAGGATAAGCTTACCCGCACGTACCTCAGGCTTAGAGCCTCTGGGGATACGTGTAGCGTCCATAGCCATCATAGGATGGACTGTAAGGGCCAGAGCGTCAATACGTGCTCTAATCTCTGCGTCCAGCGCCTTTTGGCTGTTGTAGCCCTTCTCACAGACTCCACGACCCCAGAAGCGAGACGGTACAACGTCCCATGGGAATGCTACGATGGGTCTGTCCTGCATCATGTAGGGGTTTTCTTCCGCTTTGAGAAGAATACCACCATTGGCTATAACCACAATGGCCTCTACGTAGTACTCTTCTGAATCAGTTTCCAGCTCACCGTCCATCTCAACGATTTCTTCAGCAACGTCATCGTCGTCATCCTCATTACTCTTAGCTAACTGAGCCTGAGCGTCAGCCAACAAGTAAGCAGGTACTAACCCGTAGTACTTAGTAAGACGTACTTTGTCGTCTGCGTAGGTGGTTAGGTCTTGATCTGGCTCAATGTCAAAGTCTGGGGCTGCTGAACCTACGTGACACTTCTTGTAAACCCCAGCTTCCTGTAGTTGCTCAACGGTGTGTGCGGAGACAAACTCATCCACAGCAACGCCTAAAGCGTCCTCCACGGAGGTGGCTACGGGGTCAATAAGGAAGTTCTGAGGCATTACGGGGCGTAGGCGACAGACAGTCCTGTCAACAATGTTAACACCCACAGCGGTTAAATCCCCTCCCATAATGGGCTGGGTGGCTGGCATCATTTCTTTTTCATCGGAAAGAACAACTTCCGCAATCCCTGTACCAAATACAGCGGAATTAATAAGACACTCCGCAACAGCTTTTCTAACCTTAGTCTTCTCAAAATCCTTATGAAGATTATTGCGGAGATAAACAATGTCAGCTTTGTCAGGATCATTAGCATCGTCAGTGATGTCAAAGAACTTTCCTCTTCCAAAGGTTGCTTCTTCAATTTCCGCAACGGAACTCTCCACGGCTTGTTGTAGGGCTGGGCTAATGATACGGGAGCGTTCTGAATCTCTGGTTACGTCTTCCTGCGCCCAAATGCCACGCCAAAGGCGATAGTATTCATCAAACTTCTGTGCATAGTTAGCTTCAAAGTGATCCCGCCATGAGTCACATTTAGTAATGACCCAATCCTCCAAAGCCTCATCAATCATCAACGGCTTGTGTTCTTCGTTGTAATCTTCCATATATTTAATATCCTGCTACGGAGTCTAAGGTTTCAAAATCATCGTACTGCTCAAAGTCACCTGCGTAAGCAACTTTGGCTAATTGATCCACGTAAGCTAAGGCGTCCACTAAGTCATCGTGAGTTAGCGGGTCGGGGAACTGAAAGAGTTCGTCCAAGAAGCGACTATTCCATTCTCCCTTGCTTAACTGTATAATATTATTCTCAAAGCGACCCTGTAAGGCCCACATGATACGGTCAGTCTTTTTCTGGTTGCCATGGGTTAGTTCCTCAACCCTAAAGAAGAAGCCGTTACGCTTCATCATGTCCGTTAGGGGAGACATAACCGCTTGCTTTGCTATACCCCTCTCAATACCCACTGAGATTGGCTTGTAGTCCCTGACGGCTTGGAAGATCTTCTGTGCTGTATCGTCCAAAGTCCATCTACCGTAGATAATGTTCTCTACGTACCAACCGTCTTCATTCACAAAGACTACCGCAATGGCTGTATTATCAAGACGAGTGTTTTTAGACTTCTTCTTAGATACGTCCTGAAACCCCGCCAAATCCACTGAGATGTAACAATCGTAGTGTTCTGGTTTTTTGTCTGCAAAAGTAACCCAGTCCTCTTTGAACATCTCTGAGCCTTTGGCTTCAAAGGAAGCCATAAACTCCTGCCTAAAGGCATAGCTGGACATGGACTTTTTAGCTGTGTCTATCTCTTCCTTCTCCAGTAGAGGGTTGTCATAGCTGGTAAAGTGCCATGCTTTGTACGTATCGTCATCACTTAGTTCTGCGTACTGATACAAGTCATAGAAGTGGTTACGCCCCATGGGGGTTCCTATAAACAGCGCATGGCCCTTTTGGTCAGCTAGGGCTGGTCTTAGGATCTGTTCCCATACGTCAGGCTTAATGTCTGCGTACTCGTCCAAGACTAAGTACCTTAAAGACACACCACGCATAGTTTCAGGTCTGTCCCCACCCTTCAGGGAGATCATAGCACCGTTTACTAATTTTATTTGTAAATTGTTAATGTGACTGGACGCTATGACGGGCTGCCCTAAGCTCATTAGGGTTTCCCACATAATGTCTCTGGCCTGACCCTGCGTAGGGGCAACATAAAAGACAGTACCTCTGTCAGTCTGTAAAGCATTAACAATCAATAACCATGCTGCAAGTCTGGACTTACCTGTACGTCTACCCGCAGCTACAATCTTAAAGCGTGTTGGGTCTTCCCAGACTTGCTGTTGCCACGGCAGTAAGTTAATATTTAGCTCAGACACTAATAAGACCAAACCACAGGGACACCCCTTCTGTCATCAACATGAATAAATGTTTTAGCAACCCCTACGCCCTTAAAGCCCATCTCCATAGCATGTTTAATAAGTACATGCTTTTGATTACCGTCCTTTACAGCTATATCAGCAGCCACACCTAAGACATGCTGACCCACAGTCTTTTTCTTAGCTTCCACACTATGAGTCCTGTCTCTATAGCCACTGGTGATAGTAAAGGGGAAACCACACTTTTCTCTTAGTTCATCCAAACGATGAATAAAAGCAATGGACATTTCATTCTTACCTGTCTCTTGACAGTCAAACTCTTCATAAGTAAAATATTTAAACTCTTTACTCATATTCTGTGTATTCCCCTTCCATAACTTCAGGATTATCAGTAATAGTTGTCTCGGAACCTAATCCCGTTATGTTGATGGATATGGAAGACCTACCTCCATTAAGCTTATCCTTCTCAAAGTAGCTTACGGGTAACATCCTGTCCATCATTAACTTCCATGCTGCTGCTTGATGCTTATGGTCATCGTCCAAAGCAGCATTCATGATACTGTCCAACACTTTCTGTGACTTAGGGGAGGCTAACATACGAGCTTTGTACTCATTAATGATAGCAGCGTCACCTTTGGGCCTACCTACGGCATTTCTACCACCCTTCTTGTTAGACTCAACAAGGACTTTTTTAGGTCTACCCCGTTTTCTTTTGGGTATTTCTTCAAGCAAAAGTATTGCCTCCTAGTATTGCTATGAGATACTTTAAGATACCTAAGGCAGCTTTAGAATATTACTTTAATTAATTTCTTAAAAGTAATCTCTTTATGCTTCCTTAGTATACCTGTATATTATAGCACATTTTTAGTTAAAAGTCAAGAACTTTTTAGTAGAAACCCTAACTATTTGTCTTAAGCCGCACCTGTGCGATGCTTGTTGTGTCTTCCATTAGCCCACCATTTGACCATTTAGTCAACCATTGACAAAATCTATGGAATTCAAGAAGTTGATCTACAGAATTACATAATAATTAGTGCCTATTAGTGTACTAAAATGCTTCTTTTTGGTGCACTTTAGTGTTCAAAATGGCCCTTTTTAGTGCCTAGGGTGGTACTACTAATAATAACCAATGGCTGCCCCCCTCCCCCGCCCCTAAAAGTAACCCCATTGGAAACTATTGGCACACTTCTTGCATGGCTTGGAGCCTGTGGATAACCTGTGGATAACTATTGGCACGCTTATTGCATGGCCCAGAGCTGGCATAGGTCTTGCATAACGTGCAAGAAGTATACCATTGGTAACATTGGCACACTTATTGCTAGGCGTGTGGGGCTAGTGGGGAGCCTATAGTAGCCTATAGTAGCCTATGGCAACCGTCAGTCCCTATCATAGATTGGCAACCATTGGAAGACCTATAGACTACTATTAGTTTGGTTTATGTCTAAACATATAGTTAAAATAAATGTTGCAATCCTATTTACACTTGATCCATTAGCGATATAATAGGCTCAACAACAACGCAAACACACATACACACGGAGTGACACACATGGCAACAATCACAAAGAAAGCGGCAAAGCGAATCAATGAGCTTTTAGCAGACGCTAGATTATACGATACACTTGGAAACATGAGCGCAGGTGATGGCAGCGGCGACTATTACCGCCACGCGTACAGAGAAGGCGTCGCGATTCGCGCCCTGTTCGATGAGTTCGGGATCGAGGGTGACGGCCTAAGTTATTTCACAGAGGATAAAGTCGAAGGACTGAGAATTGCAGCTGAAGCGGCACGCGCCGCACTTCGGGAAGCACATCGGGCAGAACTTGAAGCAGAACTGCAAGTCTAACCCACTGATGAGCTTGTGAGATTCAAGCGAAACGCCTATACTGGGCGTCTGGGTACACACAACACAAGGACAACACACATGACAATCCGATTATCAAAGGCTGGCAAGATGCCCTGTAGATCATGGTCGCTACAGGCCCTCACAACCTGTGCGGGTAGCGTAGGGACTAATGGTAAACTGGTAGACGCCTGTAAAGGTTGCTATGCGACTACTGGTAACTATCGCTTCCCTAACGTCAAACAACCACGCGAGTCTAATCAGAAAGACTGGAAACGTGCCGATTGGGTCGCTGACATGGTGGCTGAACTAGACAATGACCGTTATTTTCGATGGTTTGACAGTGGCGACGTGTACAGTCTAAAGCTTGCCGAGAAGATACTTGCGGTGATGCAAGCCACGCCTTGGGTCAAGCACTGGCTACCGACGCGGATGTACAAGTTTAAAAAGTTTCGCGCCGTGTTTGCTGCAATGGAGGCTCTGCCCAATGTTGTCGTGCGTTATTCGTCCGACAGTGTTACAGGTGAAATAGTAGCAGGACGCAACACAAGTACCATAATACCAGCTTCAAGGCAATACTATGGTAGCCTGACGGTTTGCGAAGCCAGCACCAGAGGCGGAAAGTGTGACCGTTGTCGCGCATGTTGGAACAAAGCGGTTCCTGTGATAGCATACCCAGCACACGGAAAGACAATGTTAAAATTAATCAATCTAAAAGAGGTGGCATAGCATGACAAACTGGCACAGTGAAACAATAGAAAGATTTAAAACACTAGGCAGCGATGCATTGCTTTATATCAGACAAGATGCATACCATGCGGCACAAGCTGGGGAGACGATTGATAACCCCAAAGTCGGGCAATATTGGGATGAATTCCACTATGCCGCCCAAGAATTGAGACGGCGTAAGGTTACCGCAGTATCGTTTTAGAAGGAGACAACACAATGAACCTATTTTACGTAGAAAAAGAGCCTGTGGCGGCAGCACAATCCCTATGTGATAAACACGTAGTCAAGATGATCCTAGAGACTGCACAGATGCTGAGTACTGCTCACAGGCTGTCAGAGACCCCACAAGCGCCTTTTGTGTACAAGGTGACCCACAGGAACCACCCAAGCACAAAGTGGCTCAGATCGTCTCAAAATGCGTACAAGTGGGGTCTAGAGCATCTAGAGGCCCTCTTTGCTGAGTATTCGCACAGATACGGCAAGATCCACAAGACGGAAAGAGAAAAGTTGCACTATTTGAAGATAATACCCCAAGACCTACCACAAGCGCCTTTTGTTGACCCACCGCAGTGCATGTACGACGCTTGCAGAGGCTCTGACACTGTGACGGCTTATAGGGCGTATTACCGCACAAGACGTAACGAAATAGACATGCGTTGGACTAAGCGCCCAGTGCCTACATGGTTACAACAAAGGGAGACAACACAATGAAAACTTTACTGCATGTGAACCAGCACAATATCAGAGCGAACAGCAAAGGCGCAAACCTGCCAGTTCTTACTGTGAAGGACTACAAGAACAATCGCAAGTGTAACACTGCCATAATTAGAGACGACTCTGGCACGATTGTTGCAAAGCTTGTGTATAGTCCAGACAAACCTTTGGCCTGTGGTGCTAAAGTTTGGATTGAGACGGAATTAAATGTTGAGACACTCTAAAATAATGCTTGACAGGTTTTGAGCTATCGGTTAAACTCTACCTATGGTATCCTAAAGTAGCTTTTAGATATTAC
>Ga0196887_1000574_pt1 | contig 17235 bp, 7 predicted proteins | sample VirMetDEL_Mar_31_FD_169094 | JGI IMG/M metagenome (GOLD analysis project Ga0196887, IMG submission 169094) | Aqueous microbial communities from the Delaware River and Bay under freshwater to marine salinity gradient to study organic matter... | ecosystem: Environmental > Aquatic > Marine >... | reverse complement strand
GTGGCCTGTTTGTTTAATTCTATTCATACTTTTTAAACATTAACATATAAAGGAACGAATTCCATTTACTCATTAACCATATAAGTAATTTTTTAAATCTTGAATCTTTTTTCTTGTCAGTCATAATCATTTGTTTTTTTTGTTTTTACGGTTTTTATGTTCTATCCACCATTTATTTAGGGTATAAAATATTGTAATAACTAAAAGAGTTATCTTTAATACCATATCAACGTGGGACATTGATATTGCTAAAGTACTTAAGTTTATTATACCTAGTTTTAAATCACCTATATTCATAGTGTTTATTTTAAAGAGTTTTTTCTTTTTTGATTTTGTAATTTTATTATTGCTTCTACTCTGTCTTTTTCATACTTTAATAATCTTATTTGTTTTTTACTTAATCCGTATTTTGTTAATGAATCTATTTGTTGTTGTTTCTTAAGATCTTTAAGGTCTGAAAATTTTAACTCTTCAGGTGTTAATTTACTTTTTTCTTCTTTTATTTTATTACCTTTCTTAATGCCCTTCCTTCTTTGCTTTTGCTCTTCGTAATCAGCCTCTTTTTCTTCATCGCTTTGCAGTGTCCAAAGAGAATGACCAAATAATAATCCAGCGGTTTTTGTTAAATCTGATTGAGCGTAGTTAACAGCGTCTATTAAGTTAGCGGTTTTTCTTTGCACTCTATCTAAAGGTACATTAAACAAGGCAGCAGTTTGTCCTAAAGCAATTACTCCAGGCATTTTAGCGTAATTTTTAAATACATTACCTTCATTAACATCGAATAAAAAGTCTTTGTTATACTCAAATGCTCTAGTTGTTGCATATATTTTAGAAATTTTACTACCTACAGCGGGCATAATACTAGTTAATCCTTTTATAGCGGCTACATCGTATTGGGGTCTTTTCTTTTTACTTTCTTTATGTATATTCATAAAGGTTTGTTTCAAAGCATTAAGACCATTACCCCATATACCCATACCTCTTAGCCAAGAACTTAACACTCCGTTAGCAACACCAACTTGTTGATCGTATGTTAATTTTTCGTCTTCGTCATCTCCGAACAAAGTTCCGTAAACTGCTGTAAGCATTGCTCCTTGAGCAACTGTAAACAATACGTTTTGAGCTAAACCATAATAAGCTATGTTGTATAAGTTTTTTCTTTTACTTCCACGATTATTTACAAGATCTAAATAAGATTTTTGAACTATACGATTGTACTGCATTGGAGTATTAGCAAAAGCTAGCATAAGCCTTCCAGACGTACTCGCTTGTTGTTTACTTATCTTATCTGCTCTACTTGATTGTTGAGAGCTTTGAGCGTGCTCTGTTGTTTCCAGCAAGGCTTGTTCTTTAGCGATCTTAGGATCAATCCCTTGTTCTATAAGACTATCGTATGCGTTTCTATAATAAACAGCTCCTCCTAACGCAATAGCTCTAGAATCTGCTGCTTGTGTAAATACATATCCCCATTGTAAGAATCTAGCTAGTTTGCCTTGTATTCCTTTACCTTGAGCAATACGAGCAATATCGGAATCGTTAACATCCATCTTAAGAGCATTACGTCTATCTAAAAGAAAGTCGGTATCCATAAGCATCTTATAATCCTTTAACAGAGTAGGCATTTTAGTGAATATAGTCTTTAAGCTTTTACCCCAAGTATTATCTCCAGCTTCCATGAAGTTAGTTGCTGATAGTAATTGCAACCCGGCTGACCTAGTGTTTAAGAACATAATGTTACCAACCGCTCCCGAAATAAACTGTAACATTATTTTAGTGTCACTGTCCAAACCTTGCATAGTATTTCTACCGGTTCTCATTCTTTCTAAAGAATTTGATAGTGCATCTGCAAACTTAGATCCGTGTTGCGCCTTAATTTTTTTCATGTTGCTTTCCGAAAAAATAGCTTCAACACCTTTCTCCCAAAATCTAAGAGCGTCTTTTCTTTGCGTATTATTAATGCCTTCAAGATAATCAGTTTTTAAACTTCCTGTAACCCAATTCTTTTTTGGATCAGCAAATTCATCTGGCAATGTGTTATTCATTAGGTTAAGAGCAAAGCTATATAGCTCATCACTTGCTTTTACATGCTCAGCTAAATCTAATTCATTTTCCTCAGACAATCCAGGAACTTCAATGCCTTGCTTTCTCCACATATAAACTCTTACCGCATCTTCGCTAGTGTAAGTAACATCTTTTCCACTTTCGGTTTTCAATGTTAATTTACCGTTTAAAACTTTATCACTAATACCGTTATTTGTTTTTATATCTCTGTAACGTTTAGCCATTTTTATTCTAGCTTTTTCAACTTCTCTTGAAGCTATAGCAAAAGGTTTTAGTAAGTTATCTTCATATAACTTCATCATAGCTTCGCCTTTCTTACCTTTAGGTAAAGTTCTGTAGAGCAACCCTAAAAAGTCATCAGCTCCAGACTCAACTAAATAACCACGAGTAATGGCTCTAATTCTAGATATAGTGCTCTTACTAACTTCATCTCCTAGCTTTTGCGCTTCGACGTCACCAAATTCAATATTTGGATCAATACCTGTTACGTCTTTATATAACTCGTTCCATTGCAAGTCAAGCATCCTAGTAGCTTTGTCAAGCAAAGATTGCCCTTCGCCGTCCATATCAAATACATCGACTAGATCTCTTATTAGCTTAGGTTGGCTTGCTTTGCCTTTAGTAGTTCTGTCATTATTTCGGTCTAGGTTAACAACATGATCAATAGCTTTGTTAAGCTTTTTGTCTCGTTTCATTGACCATTTCATACTTGGGTCAGCTGGTATTTTCTTTGTCTTACCAGTCTCAATGTTCATTACTGTACGCTCTCCCGGCCCATCTTTTGAAATCTTAAGATCATCAGTAGCTACATCTCTAAGATCCCACCATTTTTGTTCTTTGCCTCCAAGGTTTTTAACTGATTTCAGCTTCTCGTTTACAAATGCAATTTTCCACCCACCTGGAGTTGCGTCTTCCTTCTTTACAACTTTGGTTTCTCCATCAACATCCTCTGTAACAGTTCTTCCCGGTCTTCCTGTTCCATAGTGTTCAAACATGTCATAACCCATGTATGACTCGTCTTTTACGAGCTTATTGGTTTTCGGTCCAGGTGGATATTTCAAGCCTCCGCTATCTAGAAATTCTTGTTGCGTTTGTTCGCGATCGGTTAGTAGATAGTATTCTTTATACTTTATACGACCCATTCTACCGTTATCTTGATGAACTTCCTCCCAAGAGTCCTCATTCTGCTGAGCTCCTTGTTGATCTACTGGAATGGCATTAATAAATCCCGGCCCGAAACCGCCTTCCGCCAGCTCTACCATTTCTTCTCTAGAAAGATTTATCTTATTGTTAATACTACTCATAGGGTAATAGTCAGTTTCTACCTCTCCCGTATCTTGGTATGTAAATTCATAAGAAACAAAAGCAGAATCTACATTTTCAGGTTGCCTAGTTCTTAAATATTCGTCTCGTTCCCATACTCTAATAACAGTACGAGCAAAAGCACACCAAGGATTAGCCTTAGGATTTACATGTGTATCTAATACTTTTCTTACGGCTTCTTGGCCCTCTCTATTATTACTTACATCATAAACAGTAACCCCTTTAGGTAATACTTTTTTGTTAGAAAATTCTTTTACATTGTCAGGATCTACACGCTTAGCTTTAACTGTGCCTGCAAATTTATCCATTAAATCATTAGGATTATTATACTTAAAAGGATCAATGTTTTTTTGCTCTGCTATTTGAATAGCCTCATTAATCTTATAGCCATCCTCCGGTAGAATTAGCGGACTTTTAGCAAGAAAGTGTAAACCTAACTTTTTATACTTAGCTAGCTTATTAGGAGGAAAAGCACCCTCTTCAACCATTCCTTCCACGTGAGACATTACAAAATCCATCTGTTCAGCAATCTGGTCCTCGTTTAAATCTGGTCTGCCTTTAGTAACTTGGTTTACGTAGTTTCTTTTAATTTTAAGAGAATACTTAATGCTAGGATCTGCTAAGATTGATTTGCCTTTAACACCGGCATCATTCATAGCTTGTCCAACTGCTATAACATTTTTAATATGGTCGTCAGCAAAAAAGAAATCATTGTAACCTTCAGCGGCTTTACCGGTAATCCAATCGCCTTTAGCCTGAGGGTTTGAATCAGCAAGCCCTGTAATATTCTGTAAAGGAATATCAAGACCAAGTCCACTTAAAAATTCATGTATAGCAAATTTTGAATTTGCAGGTCTAGCCGTTAATACAAATACGTTTTCGTTTCCAAACTTAGCAACAAGCCTTTTTGTTTTTTCAAACAAAGGTCCTTTCTTGCCGTCTACGACTTTACTGAATTCACTAAAATCCCACTCAGCGCCTTTAGAGGACATCATGTCTCCATTTTTAGCAAACTCCTCAGCTGTTAGTTTTCCAGTTGTACCGTTAGGCATTGTATATAATACATTGCTATTTGTTCTAGCTAATGTGTCGTCAAAATCAAGTACGCTAATACCTTTTCTTTTAGTATCAGCAGTTCTGTCCATAGCTCTTTTCATAGACGCAAGAGCGTTTTCAGCATTCTCTTTTTTAGCTATTCGCTTTTTGCCTGCTCCTTTTGAGTACGTATGTGAATTTAAGCCGTCTAACTCTTTTTGAGTATTGGAATCTGCATATTTTTCTTTTGCAGTACCTACTTTTTGTTTAGGGTCAGCTGACTTAGGTATAACATGTACCCTTTGTTCGTCTAAATACTTTTCTAAGCTAGTTCTATCACGTTTTTCGTTTGCTACATATTCTCTTAATTTTTCTTGCATTAAGAAAACGGAGTCAGCATGCTCTAGAATGCCCTCCCCTTTGAATTTATATACAGTACCTAAGGTAGCTATTTTCCTTATAGGTGTTAGCTGCCCTAGCCCCATAGTGTAAATATCGGCTATAGCTCTTTGTGTTTGACCGCTTCTTATTAATCGGTCTAAGTGATCCATTACAAGATTTATATATCTAATACTATCCTTAACCGTTTGGTCGCCAATAGTTTTTATATCATTAACATTAAGATTATCTCCTTTTGGCTTAGCTAAACTTTTTATTTTTTCAATGCTTAACGGTGACGAAATAGGCTCTGTTACAGTTTTATCATTGCCGTCTTTATCTTTTATAGTTTTTGTTACATCTATATAAGATCTAGATCCTTCCTTTCCATTTTTATTTAAAGGTATGCGTAGGCTAAACCCTAAATCATTTAGCATTTTACTACCTTCCTTTTGGGATTGCGGCTGATTTTCTCTATTTTTTATATTGCTGGACACAAGATTCCAAAGCAATTTATTGTTACTAGCGCCTTGATACTTTTTGTTTTTCATAGCTCTAGCGTACAAGACGAAAAAGTTTTCCAATGAAGCTTGAGTAGGAGTGCCTGTTGATATTTCGTCTATAGCCGCTTTAAAACTTACTTCTTGTTCTATATATTTATGGAATTTACCCCATGCAGCGGAAAATTGTTTAGCTACATCTTCGGTAGTAGCTATTTTATTGTCTAAAGCGTACTGCTTAGCGTGGTACTTGAAAAAACCTCTAATGGTAGAATCATAACCGGCAAGTTGGTCGAGCACACCATTTACCTGTTGTATAAAGCTAGAATTTGGATTTTCTTTATAATAGTCATCTAGTATTTTTTGAAGTTCCGCATTAGGTACTTCTATAGACCTTTTCATAGGTCTTTTCATAGACATCATTAAATCATTTTTACCCGCAGCAATATCTTGTACAGTCATAGGATCTAATCCCATGTTAGAATTTCTACTAATATCATTAGTAATCATTCGGTTCATTAACTTAATAACCCCTAGTAATGTTTGACCTTCAGACGTTCTACCGCTTGCGTTGCCAAGTTTGGTAGTTACTCCGTCAGCATTTACAAAACCTCCTAAAGCAGCCAAAACATCTTTATAAGCCACTTTACTTACTCTTGCTTTCATGTTACCCATACCAGTAGTTCCTCTTTCAAGGCCGCTGTAAGTTAGTTTAACTAAGTTTTTAGGTACACCCGTAGCTTTACCTGAGTATCTACCTTTAGTTCTGTCGGCATAACGATAATCGTCAGCAGATAGTTTCGGTAGAAACTTAAATAAAGTTTGCAGTATATTTTGATCAGCAAATCTTTCGAAAGACTTACCTTCGTTTCTTAATCTGTTTTCAAGTTCTTCTGCAAATTCAGGTGAAACTCTAACGTCTTTACCTTCTACCTTATAAACAGCATAAGGCTTCGTAATACCTTTTAAAGCATTATTGTAATCATCTTTATTTAAGTTCCCTGAACGAGCTGCGAGCACGTTTCTGGATATGTTAAGCATATCAGCCACGATGTCATCCACTAGACTAGGTAGCTTCTTGAAGTTTTCTATAGGTGAATTACCTATATTATCTTTCCAAAACTCTGCAACTTGCTCCATAGCTTCAGCCATACGACCAGAGTCTCCTAATAAAGATGATACTCTAAACATACCATCTACATCCATTTTAACGGGTCCCTCATCAAATGCTTTATCCCAATCGCCGTAATCACCTATTTTTCCTTCTTCAAGAGTTCCTGCGATACCCTGCGAACTGTCCACAACGCCTAGGTCTGTAGCTAAGGTCAGTAGTCTTAAGCCGCCTCGATTGAATATAATATCTTCAATGTCGTTAGTAGTTTTTTCGCCTTGTCTGTTAATAGTTTCCTTTTTAAACTCATTAATAACGATGCTTAATATCCTAGCCTCAGCGGCACTCTTGTATGCATCTCTACCTCCAATAACATTAGCTGCCTCTTTAGGTATTCTATCGTAGAGTAACTTAGTAAAAAACGTTATAGCTTTACCCATAGGTTTTTCTAGTCTATCACGTATTTCTGTTTCAATTCTACGAAGTTCTACAGGTTTCGGTAATCTAATAGGATTAGCTTTAGCCTGTAAGACTGCATCGGCTTGTTCCGTTCTAGACATCACTGTTTCAGGAGTAGATCTTATTGAAGCTATTTTATCGTCATTAAGTTTCTTTTCTTTTGCAATTAACTCTTTGTTCATCGCTTGAGCCTTTTCTATTAAAGGTTCTATTTTAGCTTTAGCTTCGTCTGTAAGTGTATACCTTTTTGTAGAACGATCTTTCTTTTCTCTAACTGCTTTTTCTACAGGTTTAGTCTCTGCTTTAGGTTCAACGACTATTTCTTCTCCAGCATCAAACACCTGTTTAGCTGCTTCAACATTTCTAAGAGCTTTCTCAACTTCAGCTTCTAAAGCCATATTATCAGGTGCTTCATTCCAAGCTTCAATAGCATCCTCGTAAGCTTCATCAGCCTCCTCTAACGTCATAGGTGCTTTAGGCCCAGCTTTAGTTGCTGTTTTAGGTTTAATACCTTCTTTAGCTCTAAGCTCGTTAATCTCTTGCTTAACCTCCTCCTTCATTAAATCTAACTCTGCAGCATCCATACTTCCCTCCATAAAGCCAATAGCTTCTTGGCGATCAATTAAGTTCTGCATTTTTTTGCTCATGGATTGTTTAACATCTGAGCTCTTTTTGCTATCACCTTTTTTATCCGAAGATATTAATCCTCCTTTACGAGTACCCTTTTTAAAAGTTTTTACTTGACCTTTGGAAAGTTTTCCTTTTTTTATAGAACGATTATAATCTTTTAAGAAATTGAATGCGTCTTCACCTGTTTTAATCTTAGCTTTAACACCTAGTGAACTAAGCAACCTTCTAACAAAGTCCATTACATCAGATGCAAAACTTTGATCATATATTATATCGCCATCAAGCATAGCTTCGCTAAGAAGAACAAGCTCTTCTTCAGCTAAATCCGCTTTTGCTTTGTTAGATGCTTCGGTATCGCCTTTCATATCGGCTGCAGCAATCTTTTCTGCGTATTTTTCAGCATATTGCTCAAGCCTTTGGTTCAGCTGTTCATTGTCAAAAATAATATTTTTATCTTTTTTTAAACGCTTTTTAAATTGATTAAGAGCATCTGCTACTTTAATCATTTCCCCAGAAGCATCTTTGCTGTTTTTAAACATAGAATCTAAGGCGTGATGCAATACTTCGTGAGCAGCAGTGTTGATTGCTCCATCGCTAATTATTTCGTGATTGTTAAGCACTACACTTTTTTGACCGTCGCTATTTGTGTAGAAAAAACCGTAGCCATCACTATCAATAACCCTGCGGTTTACACCTGCTTTGTCATCTTCCGCATGTATTCTAGCTACTATATTTTCCGTCTGTTCGGCGCTGTTAGACTCTTCAATGGATAATGTTCCAATTTGCTCTGCTATTGCTTTAGCTTTTCCCAAAAGATTTTTTGAAGAAACTTCTCTAGACCCTAGCATTCCTTCTTTTATCGAAGCATTCAAAAGCTTAACCTCTTCTACTAGAGGGGCACTAAGAGCGGCGTCGTCTACTTGCTTTATTTGCTTTACTAACTTATTTTTCTTCGCAAGATTGTCAATAATACCCGGCTGAAATTCTTTTTCAATTTTTGCTGCTTTAGTTTGTCTTGTAGCTGTATGTATTTCATTAAAGTTATTAACTATATCGTTAGCTTCCTCTTGAGTTATTTCGTCTTTTTTTACTTGCTTTTTAGCTTTGTTTTCTATTATTTTTAAAGCTCCATCCACCTCAACTAAATCTATTATACTTTGATTAACACCGCTTTCTAAGTTAAAAGCGTCTTTAAGATCATTATATTCAGATTCTTTTAGTTTTTTATTAACTTTGATAGTAGCTAATCCTTCCTTTACTCCTCGCGCCGCAGTCGCTATATTAGCGGGAGATCCGTATAATGCTCCGCCACCAACTCCTTGAACAAAAGATTCTAAAGCATTTTCTAAAGGCGGCCTGCCTTTAAGCATATTCTGTGATATAGTCGTAGCGACTTCTTCAATTCCTTCTCCAACCATACCCGCAGGCGCTCCAAACTTCTTAAGAGCGTTCGAGTACATATTTGTAAGTCCGTTTTTGAATATTTTAGTCCCTTGCTCTTTACCTTCCCTTTTTATTATATCCTTATACATTTGACTCATAGCTTTAGAACTTATAGCTCCAAAAACGCTTTCTGCACCTGCTGAAGCTAAGCCTTTTACGGTCGCCTCGAGTATTCTCATTTCAGGATTATTTTCTTGAAATTCTTTTATTTCTGGTCCCGCAAAAGCGACAGTGCTAGCGGCAGACAATCGGCCTATAGAAGTATATGCACCGCCTACCATCATGGATAAACTAACGGGAGCGCTTTCAGCAAGTCCTGTACCTAGCTGTGCAAAAGCATCTCCGTAATTACCCGCAGCTATACTATTAACTACTCCAAGTTCCGCATAGTTAGCTTTATCATAAGATTCGTTTATTTTTCGTAGCCTAGCAGACTCTTCTTCATAATGTTCTAATATAGAATTTTTAATATCATAATCGTCTTTAAACTTATCAGCGCTAGCTCCTATATCTAACCCGGTAACTTCCGCTATTATATTTTGAGGAATTGCCGAGATATTATATATTGTTTCAGGTATTGAAGCAAACATTTCTCCTAAAGTTAAACTTCCTGATTCGAGCCCTGTGCCAACTCTTTCCATATAAGCCATTTCAGCTGCTTCTCTTATTTTTCTCTGCTCTTCATCCTCTCCCATTATAGAAACACCTTCTACAACTTCTAGATCTTCACTTTCAAGAGGCTTATTGTTTTGAAAAGCCGAAGAACCATCGTCCAATGGTAAGTCCGTATCTTCTGATGTTACAATTTCCGACACCGCATTCACATCTTCTACGCTGTCTGTTTGAAAATCTGTTGCAACCTGTTCTTCTACTAATTCTATACTATATCCTCTTTCTTTAGCTTGAGCTAGAATATCGTCTCTTTCTACTTCTGTAGAAAATTCAAATAATTCTCCGTTAATTAAATATTTAAACATGGATTTTATCTTGTTTTAGATTTTTATTATGATTGTTCTCCCGCAGCATCAAGCTGTGCTTGTAATTCATCTTTACGCTTTTGTTGTATTAGTTTTATATATTCTTCTAACTGATTATCGTTAAGAGCATTGTTTAGTTTTAATACATTTTTAAGAGCAGCAGTATCTGTTATGTTAATTGTTTGTGTTATTGCTTTTTTTGCTCCTTCAATCGAGGGATCGCCGTCGGCATCGGCTAATGTAAATGTTAATTTTCCATTATTTAGTACAACATTTTTTATTGTATAAGTGCCTGATTTATAGCCTATTTTGGAATTACTAGAAAGCCCAAGATCTTCTGTGGTTAGTTTGCCTTCTTTCTTAAAATTATCTACCAGCCTTTTATTCTCTTCTTGGCTTCTTTCAGTTTCCGAGGGAGAAATTTGAGTACTAAATTGATCTTCATTAACATAATAATTTCCAGTTGACTCATCGTACTTAACGCCGCTAGTTAAATCAAACAATTTGTTAGAAGCTGTTTTCATTATCTCTCTTTTTTGTTCGTCGGTTGTACTAGGATCTTGCCAAATTTCTTTTGAAATTTTTAAGTCCCTAAGATATAAACCTTGAACCTGATTATTGCCGGCCATTGATTCTATAAAAGCTAAGCTATTGTCGCTAGCTTGTTGTTTAGCCGCATCAACCCTATCTTTATTAAGTATTTTTCTAGAGCCGGTGTAAATTCTACCGTTTCTAATTTCTCCCGCGTAATCAATAGATTGTTCTATAATACCTCCTTTAATTTCTTTGCCGTTATACAACTCCGATTTAATAAGGTTTATTTCTTCCACAGAAGCATCTTTGTCCTTATTAATTATTAAGTCTTGGGTTTTGCTTTCAAATTCTTTTGCAGGAATTTCAAAAACTTTCCCATTAGGATCAACAACTTTAGCGTAAAGCATTCCGTTTTTTTCTATGGTAGAAGCCTTATAACCAGGGTCGCCGCCAAACCCCCTAACAATTGCTTCAGACTCATCTGTAGTTCCATCTTCGCCTACAGTAAAAAACCTTCTACCTTCTTTAAATGCAGCAGGATCTTTTATTTCTTCTGATAACATACCAGCAGTAGCAATCATCGTTTTGCCTAAGTTAGTACCTTCTGTTATTTGCATTTGCAATTCACCGAGTTCTTTAGATAACCGGGGATCAGCATTGTCATTTATTTGCTGTTGTATTTGAATTTCGTTTATTCTATCTAATATTCTTTCATTACGAGTTATCAAAGCGCTACGCATACTCGTGGACATACCGGTTAATCCAGCGTCGAATATTGCACTGTTTTTTGCATGAGCATTAGCTAAGGTTATAAAGGTTTGATTATTCTTATCGTCTATCTTTTTCTGTTCCGCTGCACGCTTTTTTTCTTCAAGACCGTAAGCAACTATGCCTTTGCCAAGTGTAGCTGTAGCTTTTTCAATTGCTTGAGGAACAATTAAACCAGACTTATCGTCTATTATTTTTGGATTTCTATAACTCATTTTGTTTTTTTTTAACCTATTACAATTGGCTCAGTCTTATTGTCTAAAAAATTTCCAGCAGGATCAGATACTGGAGTATATCCTTCTGATTGCACAGGGTTTACTCCGCTGACCTGAGGTGTAAAACCTCCAAAAGCTCCCGACTGAACAACAGAAGAAGCCATATTACTTACTCCGCCAATTATACTACCTATAGCTGCTTGCTGTGAAGCGTTTGCATTTGCCTGATTAACGCCTGCTTGATCTACACCCGCTTGCATCCTATCTAAAGTTGCCATATCTCTGTTTTCTTGAGCACTAAATTGGAAAGCCGCTCCTTGAGCCGCTGCGTTTTGTGCTCTACCTCCTTCAGATATTTGTATACTTTGAATTCTTTGCTTTTCCGCCATCTGCTGTTCTTGTAATCTAGCCTCTCCTTGTGCCGCTAGCTTTTCATTTTGTGCTTCCTGAGCTTCAATTCCAGCAGCAACATCTTTTTTACTTCTAGCAGCAGCTTGAGCTAATGCTGTGGCTCCCCCTGCGCTTGCGCCTGTAGCTTGCAATGTGTCTAAAGTATTAGCTAAGGCAATATCTGTTTGTTCCATCTGGATCTCCGCAGCGCTTGTAGCGACTCCTAGATTATTGTAGGGGTTACTTAAATCTCCAGATAAATCAGTTGCCATATCAGCTAAGGAAGTTACTCCGGAATAAGGATTAATAACTGCTTGCCTATTAGATTCAAAAGCGGCTATTTGATTATTTATTCTTTGTTTTTCTCTTTCCGCGGCGCGAGCTTGCTTTTTTGCTTTACTACCCTTTATAATACCTCCGACTATACTCACTGCTGCTCCTATTCCTGCAGCTACTATTACTCCTGACATAGTTTTTCTTTTTTATTATATTCTTCCATTGTAATTGAAAAAAAATTGTTTTCTATTTTTTTCATATCTCTTGTGTTAGTTGGATTAGCTATTATATTTATCCAAACGCAATCTTCTACACATTTAATTAATCTTTTAGTTCCCTTTAAAGAGTACGACCAACAGGGAGCTACGTGCTCTACCGTTTCATTATCCGCTTGTACTATAACTTTTCCAGATAATAGAAACCAAAAATGATTTGTATGGTGCATTGCACTTATAACCACGGTATCAGCTTTCATTTTCATTTGACGCATATATAGGCCATCGGTAAAATTATTAGTTATTGGAAATTCTTCGTTGTTAACTAAATTTTTACCATCGCCGTATGTTCCTTCTGCATTGCTGTCTATAAGCGCGTCTTGTAGCACTTCTAATTGTTTGATAAAATTTGTTGCTAATTCTGTACTCATTTAATTTAATTTAAGATGATTGCACAAATCCTGTGCTCACTGCAAACAATTCTTTTTTAGCATTGTTAGCATTGTTTACTTCCATTTTTACTTCTCCAAAGAAACCTTTAACCCCCGACGATGATCTGCCAAACACAACTTCACCACTTTGTGACGATGTATCATTAACTAAATCTGCAAAGTATTTATCTTCTTTTGGTTTAAACCTATTAATTAATAATGCGTTTTGCATTTGCTCTAATGTAGTGGCAAATACAGCTTCTGTTATAGGTAAAGTTTTATCGGTGTTAGTGTTAAAGCTAACCATTTTCCAACCAGTATCTCCTTCGTAGTTTATTGTTTGAAAGTTTTTAACCATTGAAGGCGCCCCGTTGAATACAAATGTAACATTGGAATTATAATTAACTCCGTAAAATACACCCCTAGCGGTTGTAGATTTTTCCAATGTATAATGTTTATATATCTTACCGCTATTAGCTGTAAAATAATCGTTGTTCAAACTAAAAATATGATTAGGTTTATAGTCAAACAAACTTGTCCATCCTTTCACGCTTTCATCAAAAGATAATGTATTGTAAATAGGCCCCGAAATAGCTGGTCCATCTGGTGTTGGTCCAACACCATTGTCTATAGAAACAACATATTGTTTATTATGAGCATCCCATCCGCCTCTGATTCCGCCGGCAACAGCTGTAGATAACTTGTCCCTGAAAAAATCGGTCATACCAAAGTTAGATATTGGGGTAATTCCATCCATTGATAATCTACATACAACATTTTGATCTCTATCTGTAAAGTATTTTCTATATCCATTGACAGCAAAAGACTCTGGATCTGTTGATATTCCGTACTCACCTCCAAATGCAACGTTTTGACCTATAACTAAATTACGGCTAGTAACGCTAGCATTACCTTCAGCCGAATATATAGCGTCTTTGTCTATCAAAGATTTACTTACTTTACTTTCTTGAAATATAATAAGGTTAGTATCTTCCGCATAAAGCTTTTGTATTGATCCATTAGCTGGGTCTATAGTTCTTGTTATGTCTTCGCCTACACTAAACTGATTAGTAGCATTAAAACCGGTTCTAGAATTAAATACACCCGAATGTATTAGTCCACTAAATTTATGTGACTGTCGAGGTTCGTCTTCTACTAAATAAGCTTTAACTCCATAATCAACTGATGTGTTATTATATCCTCCTCGTATTCTTGATTCCTCTATAAACCAATCGCTAGCAGGAGTTGCGTTGTAGGATTGAGGTATATTATCAAAATCTATTATTTTGCCAAAAGTTATTTGAGGCGTCCCTGTAAAATTAGCAGGAGCTAATGCTACCGTAAAATTTTGAGAGCTAACTCTTGATACTATAGTCGATGTATAATCCACGTCGCTTCCTGAAATGCCATCTACATAGGTCATTGAAACTTCTTGGCCTACATTCATAGAGGTTACGCCTAAAGGAGAAGATATGCTAAAACTAGTTGTGTTTACAGTGTTAATAGTGGCGGTTGTTCCAGGATTAACACTCGTAATAGTCTTGATTTTCTTTAACCAGAATGTATTAAAGTATTTAAGTTCTAAAATAGCTGCCATGTTTAATTATCTGTTTTTATTCTTGAAGTAGCATAAATGCCGCTAGTATCGTTAATATCAGCTGTTGTTTGTACCGAATTAACACCAACAGTTGGATCCAAGTAAATTAACCTAACTCCATCAGCGCTTCCAAATCCTGCTGACCAGGACAGATCTACACCTTGCCCCCCTATTTTAGTCCAAGGAGGAGTGAGTCCATTGGTTTTTAACTGGAAGTTTATGTAGGAAGTTTCACTTTGCGTTAAATATGCCGTAGTTCTTGCTGTGTCAGTATAAAACTGATTAACATATTCACCGTAAGGTGTTTCAGCAAATAGCAAATTACTTGTTGGTATAATTTCTGTATTTATTCTATTACTACTTTCAGAGGATCTATAATATTCGTAAGAATCCCCTTCGGTGGCAGGAACAGCATTAGTTCCTTGCCATGGAACGCATTGAGGATAATGCAAATCGTCTGCTATTACCCAGCCAATCACAGGGTTGCTTGTAGCTCCGACTGTTTTTGTTAAATCCTTTACAACTATTGCGTACTCTATTCCAGCGCCGTTAGCTTCAAAATCTAAGTAATCAAATGCTCTTATATTTGATAACCAGGTGTCTTTAGTTAAATTGCTATTAGATAAAGTTAAACCGCTAAGTCCGCCGGGAGCATCGTTAAGTACAGAGGCAATTTCACTACCAAGCCCAGCGCTGTTGTATTCTAAAGATCTAGGTACTTTTGTCCAATTTGTGTTACCAAAAAATCTATAATAAAATTCTGTTTTTCCTGCTTTAAAACCTTTTGAGTTAGAGCCGTTAGCAATTTGTCTTACATTAGATGAAATTACTAATGTGCCTGACTTGTGAGAACCATTTGTGTCGTTTATTTTAAATGTATTAGTGGTATTATTGCTAATTTCTCCTAAATTCAAATTAGTAGTAGACTCTGCAAGATACCATACCCCCGTAACAGAGCTTCCGTTAGCGGATACTGACATAGTGTAACCAGCTCCAGCAGCAGGACTAACTATACAATTGGTACTTAAGGCTTCGGTATTAACTCGCGCATAACCTATAGTTATATTTGTATTTTGCTCTACATATAATTGGTTATAATCTGTTCCTGAGCCGTTAGGGGAACTATCTCCGTTAGCGTCGGTTACTCTTATTGTAGCCGTATAGGTTCCATTAGGAGTTTCATCTACGGGTTGAGTTAGTTCACCACTACTTATATTCATTACCCAGTCATCTGGCACAGTGCTCGCACTAGAGTCTCTATTAAGAGTGTATTGCAACCCGAAGCGATTTTGATTAGTATTAGCACTACCATTTAAAGGGTTTGCGTCAGTCCATCTTCCGGCAACTCCAACTGGGGGAATAATAACTCTAGTATCTTTTGTGGTTGAAAAGTCAGGAATATCAGTAAAGCTAGGAATTATATTTTTCAACGCTCCTATGCCACCTACTTGTCCTCCTAGTGTTATTTCTGTAACATCACCATCATCTGTTGTAACTTCTATTACAAAGGTATAAACATCTATTTGTCTACTGGTCCCGTCGAAAACAAGTGGCTCCCCTCGGTTATTTCCTAGAAACCTTATTTTGTATTTACCATCATTTGAACCTGTACCTGGGAACAAATCAAACAATTCAACAGATACACCATTCCCATCTTTTTGACTAATTAATCTTGCTGTTCCTGCAGTTGAATACGGATCTCCTTCACTGTTAACAGGCTCAAAAAAGCTAGTTGTTACAAAGTCATTAGCTGCGGTAGTTTCATCGAAGTCCCAAACAACATTAACAAAAGAGGTTGCACCTCCAGCGCCAGACAGAACGTCAGCGTTTAGATCTACAATTAATCCTTCAGAGGTAGTCTCCCAATATATATCTAATAAAGATTCAACCGGTTCTGTTTCGTATATAGCTAAGAATGGAGACATGTCTGTATTTGCTCCGTTTGAAGTATATGTAGCACCTATAGATTTTTCTGTAGTAGATATTCTTGCTATTAATGGGTTTGTTTCTATTTGATAAAATGGAGTAGGACCCGTTATATCAACAAACGCCATATTAACTTCTTTTGCGTCTGCTATAGCGGTAGATGTATGAGCTATTGCATTTTTACCCTGAGACGACAATCTAGCATAGTATTGTTCATTACTAGGAGTAGAGGTTGCCATTATATTAGCAACTCTACCATATAGTGTTACAGAGCTTCTAAATTGCTTTTGTTCAGGACCTACTTCCGCTAAGTCACGAGGTATTTTATTTATATTGTCGTTAAACAATGTTGTAAAAGCTGTTAAGTTGGTTTCAGAAGGAAATGTACCGTTATAATCACCAACGGGATTAGTGTTACTTCCACTTGTTTGAGCTAGAGGGTAACCATTAAGTATGCCAGGTAGATATACATTGTAGTATTCCTGTTCTGTTTGTTTAACTACAACTTTATAACTATACCAACCTAAATCATTTATAGTGTATGCAAATTTTAAATCAGGGGTGTTAGCTGGTAAATTATCTGCTCGCAGGTAAACATCATTTACTCTACCGCTAGTAGTTACAACGTATTGATTTTGCGGTGCGGAAGGACCAGTAATATTAGTAACACGTACAAAATCTTCATAAGCACCTCTTAAGTAATCATTTTCTCTTGGAATGTTATCGTTGTTTTCGTAATTAAGCGAGTCTAATCTAAAAGTAAACTGCAAATTGCTTATAAAGCTATCGCCTAAAATAGCAAACCCTTCTGCGCTGGGAGTGGTTGCGTTTTGTTTTATAGCATATAAGCCTGGTGTTCCTGAAGATAAATTTTTAGTAGATTTTATTTCTGAATTAACTATTACATTTATAGCGTCACCAAACCAGCTAATTACGTTTGTGTCAGTTTCTGAAATGTCATAAGGA
>Ga0196887_1000567_pt1 | contig 17366 bp, 12 predicted proteins | sample VirMetDEL_Mar_31_FD_169094 | JGI IMG/M metagenome (GOLD analysis project Ga0196887, IMG submission 169094) | Aqueous microbial communities from the Delaware River and Bay under freshwater to marine salinity gradient to study organic matter... | ecosystem: Environmental > Aquatic > Marine >... | reverse complement strand
TGGAATAAAGGCCTACCGGAGTAGGCCAGCATACTTGTTACTTCGACCTAACAACCTCAAGTAGCTTGTCTAAGTACCACTGAGCTTTCTCAAGGTCTTGCTGTGGGTTGTCTAGGTGCTTAGTTTCGTACCTCCACAGGTATTTCATGCAGTTGCCTTTGAGGTATCCTTTGTATGCAATACTAGACATGGACTCCTTAATTGCATCAATACACTCAATATCTCCAGACTTGTAGTGGTCTGGGTTTATGGCATCACTCTCTACTTCTGCCATATCTATATACACCTGCATTAAGGACTCGTCTATTGGCCCTTTACTGGGTTCGACTGCGGGTATTTCTCTCCGCAGCCTTTCCCAGTCGTTCAAGGTTAGCTTGTGGTCTGTCACTCTGCTACCTCTTCAGCCTCTTCAGCGACTACTTCTACTTTTAGCTGCTCTACAAATCCTTTCTCACACATAGCTAGCTGGTCTAGCCTAGCGCGGGCTTGGCGGCTTTGCCCTGCAATGTCTTCTAGTTGCTGTAGGCAGTACTTAGCGTTATCCGATAAATCTTCTACAACGTACTCTACGCCATCAAGCGTAATCATAGCTTTTTCTTGAGCTTCACTCATAAAGTTCTCTCTTTCTTTTAAGTTAATTAACCACTAAATTAGATAGTGAAGCGAGATAATAGCACTAAAATAATACGTATGCTATAGTTCATAAAACCAACGCACGGTATGTTTATGGATCAGGAAACTAAACAAGAGCTGGATAAAATCCAAGAGCTTTTAGCCGAAATATCTATAGATATGAAGACGGTAGGCCGCGCGTTTCCACGTAATTCTCTCGGTGAAATAGACGCCGATGGTCATAGGGCACACCACGAAGCACTTATCCGCGCGGCTAGAAGCCAAGAAGACTTTTGGGTGTCGCTTAAGACCGACCTAGCTAAGAAGGGTTTGGGTGCTGTTATATTTATAGCTATAGGTCTAATGGTCACTGGCGTTATGGCTAAGTTAAATTTACCTTTACAGTAGAAGTGACTAGTTTCCCCGAAAGGTACAACTATGGAACACTTACTAGATTACTGTCTAACTGAGTTACAGACAGACGCGATCAACGCTTACACTAAGCACGGGTCGTACACTAAAGCAGCGACTGCTCTAGGTATTAAAGCTGACACACTTAAGAAACGAATTCGACGCATAAAGGTTATTGCGGCCAAAGCGGGCATGGCACCTGAAGCAGGGTTGACGCACGTCACTGCTGCGGGCTTTGCAACTAAGCGCGTATCTACGCTTTATAAAGAAGACGGCTCTATTGGCGTGCAATGGCACATCCAAGAGCAAGATAAAGTCCAACAGATAGAAACTTTGGTTAGGGCGCTGGACGAGTACGTATGGAAGCCTGCCCCGATAATCCCACACAGCGGGCTAAAAGACGCTGACCTCCTAACGCTTTACACCCTCACGGACTACCATCTGGGCATGTACGCCTACGCTCCTGAGTCCGGCGATGCTTGGGATCACGACATCGCTTCCAAACTGGCAGTCGCTGCTATACAAAAAATGATCCAAGGCTCTCCTGACTCTGAGCTTGGCATACTCAACATCCAAGGTGACTTCCTGCACTGGGATGGCCTTGACGCTGTTACTCCGGCTTCTAAGCACGTACTCGATGCGTCTACTAGGTTTGGCCATCTGGTTGATCTATCCTTAGATTTCATCATGGGTGCTGTGGAGTTGTTACTTAATAAGCACAGCCGCGTGCGAGTAATTATATGTGAAGGCAACCACGACTTGGTTTCTAGTCTATGGATAAGAAAAGCTATTGCTAAGATATTCGCCAACAACGAACGCATCGAAGTAGATCAGACAGAGTTTCCGTTCTACGCGTATCTTCACGGCAAAATAATGATCGGCTTCCACCACGGCCACAAAGTAAAGAACCGCAGTCTACCCGCCTTGTTTGCGAGTGAGCCGAGGTATCGCCATATGTGGGGCAGCGCGGAATACACGTACATCCACACTGGGCACTACCACCATACTGAGCAAGACATGGCTGAAGGCGGCGGCGCTATTGTCGAGCGGCACCCAACGCTAAGTTCTAGAGATGCGTACAGTACTAGGGGCGGCTACACCTCTTGGCGGGCAGCACACGCTATAACCTACCATAACGAGACTGGTGAATGTCTTCGTGTGACGGTTACACCAAACGTGCGCCTGTAGATTGAAAGTCCTAGCTGTACTATAATTAGCGGACTATTACCCTAGGACTTTCGCTATGGCTGGAATTAAGATAGGGGGCTTCGGAGGCATATCACCGAAAACGCCTCCACGCGCGCTAAAACCTACTCAGGCGCAACAGTCTTTGAACGCTGCTGTGTTCACTGGCTCCCTTAAACCCTTGAAAGGCCTAGGGGCTTCCGTTCAAACTGTGGTCGGCACAACGCAAACTATATACAAGTTTGGGCAGGACTCCACTGACGAAACCGCAGGATGGCTGCGTTGGGATACTGACGTAGACGTGGCTCGCGGCCAGATCAACGGTGACACTGAAGAGTGGACGTTCTACACAGGCGATGGCTACCCTAAAGCTATCCGCGCCGCTGCCGTCGGCAGTCCTATACACATGGGGCTAGACCGGCCTTCCGCTGCGCTATCAACCGCGCTTGGCTCCGTACCAAGTAACTCTGCTGACCTAGCACTGGAAACTCGGGTGTATACTTACACCTACGTGTATAAGATCGGAGGTAGAGAGATAGAGTCCGCTCCAGCCGCAGGCACTACTTCTGTAGACGTGTATCCCGGTCAAACTGTTACTCTTACTGGGTTTTTAGCCCCCGGCACTGGCTATGTGGCCACACACGTACGAGTTTACCGCTCCACAGCTGGAACGTTTTTGTTCACTGAGGAAGTAGTCCTTGCTACAGCTATAGGTTCTGGGTTTGCCGACGATGTAGACCCCGAGTTATTAGCAGAGGAAATTCCATCGCTGGGCTGGTTAACGCCTCCAGACGACATGGCGGGGCTTACTAACTTGCCTAATGGCATCATGGCTGGTTTTGTTGGTAGAGATGTTTACTTCTGTGAGCCTTATGTGCCCCACGCTTGGCCAGACTTATATCGACAGACTATAGACCACCCTGTTGTTGGTTTTGGTCGTATGGACACCACGTTGGCGGTTCTTACAAAAGGAACTCCTTACCTTATACAAGGCTCACACCCTGATTCTATGGTGGTTGTTAAGTCCGACATCGAGCAAGCGTGTGTTTCTAAGCGTAGTATTGTCAGCATTAACAACTACGTTATCTACTGTAGCCCTGATGGGTTGGTAGCTTTGACCCCCGGCGGTTCGCAGATAATCACTGAGTCCTTGTACACTTACGACCAGTGGCAGACGCAGATAGACCCGACGAGCGTACACGCATACCACCAAGACAATAAGTACATTGGCTTTTACAACAACGGCTCTACTACTGGGTGTTTTGTGTTCGACCTGACAACTAGAGAGTTCGCCTTGTCTACGCTAACCTCCACAGCAGGCTACCAGTCCTTGCGGAACGATAAGTTATACCTGCATATATCAGGGGCTATTAAGCCGTGGGGCGAAGGCTCTAACCTGACTTACACTTGGAAGTCTAAGATTTTCACTATGCCTAGACCGCTTGGAATGTCTTGCGCACAAGTGGAAGCGGAAACCTACCCAGTCACTGCGAAGATATACGCAGATGGGGTGTTGTTGCACACCCAGACTGTACAAAATAGATTCCCATTCCGCCTGCCTGTTATGACTGCTAGAGACTGGGAGGTAGAACTTAACGGAACCAGTGAAGTATTCGGCGCTAACATAGCGCAGTCAATGGAGGAGCTTGCCAATGTCTAAACCTAGCACGGCACTGCCCGCTATAACTTCGGATATACCGCGTGACCTCCGCATATTTTTAGACCGGCTGCGCGGTGTTCTTGATGGTGCAGGCTCACGCACGGTAATGACTCGGGCGGACTTAGAGGCATTCGGCCTAATAGACAACAAAGGTACTCCCATACTGGACGGGCCAGCGCTAGCTACTCCTCCTGTAGTAACAAACTTATCGGCGGCAGGGGCGTTTAGCAATGTCATATTGACTTGGGATAACATCAGCTACCCCAACCACGCGTACACAGAAGTGTGGGCGTCCGCTACGTATGACACGTTACTGCCTGACACCGACCCGGATTACGTACTACCGTCGTCGCTCGATAACCTCTCGACCGCAGCTCTGCTAGATACAGCGGGTGGTAGTGTTACCACTGACCAGATAGGCGGCGGCAAAGGTAGATACTACTGGGCGAGAAACGTTAACACACAAGGCACTACTGGGCCGTTCAACGCCGTGTCTGGGGTACTTGCAACTACCGCGCCGGACATAGCTTTTTTGCTTGATACTCTTACTGGCTCTATTACACAAGGGCAACTTGCCACAGCTTTGTCGGACGAGATAGACTTAGTAGCTCTGCTCGAAACATACACTGGGTATGTAAGCTCATACACAGGTGACAACTTAGTAACAAGATTAGGCACTGTAGACGCGTCTGTAGTTAACATAAACTCGTCTGTATCTTCGCTCAACAGTACAGTAAATACGATAGACGGCGAGGTTACGACGCTAAATACTAACGTAGCCAACATCCAAAGCGCTATTGCGGATTTAGTATCGGGTTCTACCGCAGTTTATGTACAAGCCACTGCGCCTACAGGAACAATAGCAGAGTACAGTCGATGGTATGATAGTGACGACAACAACAAAGTGTACGTTTATATCGACCAAGGTAGTGGCCTTTCGTGGCAACCACTAGACGACCCTCGTGTTGCGGCCAACGAAATACATGTCACTGCCTTAAACGCGGAGGTTTTTAATAGCGACGGGACTAGTCGCCTCGCGACAGGCACCGCACTCAGTACGCTAGATACCACTGTTGTGGCGCTAGGCAGCACTGTTGTTTCTATTCAGTCAGACGTTACTGCGCTAGAAGGTGAAGTATTTAATGCAGATGGCACTGCCCGCTTAGCTACTGGTACAGCGGTTAGCACGTTATCGAGCACTGTTGCGACCCAAGGCGCTACAATAGTTTCCGCTCAGTCGGACATAACCGACTTAGAAGGTGAAGTGTTTAACGGCGATGGCACTGCCCGCTTAGCTACTGGCGCGGCACTCAGTACGCTGTCTAACACAGTGGCTAGTGATGGCCTTACAATAGCGGCGATACAGGTTGACGTTACTGAGCTTGAAGGTGAAGTGTTTAACGCGGATGGCACTGCTCGCTTAGCTACTGGTGCAGCGGTCAGCACATTGACAAATACCGTAACTACTCAAGGTACTAGCATTGGTACGTTGCAGACTGACGTTACCGCGCTCGAAGGAGAGGTGTTTAACGCCGATGGCACTGCTCGCTTAGCTACTGGCTCCGCCCTGAGCACGCTGACCAACACAGTTACAACTAACGGCACAACAATCGGGTCGTTGCAGACTGACGTTACCGCGCTCGAAGGAGAGGTGTTTAACGCCGATGGCACTGCGCGTCTCGCTACTGGTACAGCGGTCAGCACGTTATCGAATACCGTAGTAACGCAAGGTTCCGATATAGATACCTTAGAGAGCACGGCTACGACGCAAGGTGCGCTAATAGGCACAATACAATCTGATGTAACCGCCCTTGAAGGTGAAGTGTTTAACGGTGATGGCACTGCTCGCCTAGCTACTGGCGCGGCACTTAGCACGCTATCTAACACAGTAACTACGCAGGGTACTAGCATTGGTACGTTGCAGACTGACGTTACCGCGCTCGAAGGAGAGGTGTTTAACGCCGATGGCACTGCTCGCTTAGCTACTGGCTCCGCTGTCACCACGCTGTCTAACACAGTAACTACGCAGGGCACTAGTATTGGCACCGCGCAAACTGCCATTACTTCCCTAGAAGGGGAAGTATTTAACGCCGATGGCACTGCTCGTCTAGCTACCGGCGCGGCGCTAACTAACCTAACAAACGTAGTTACAGCCAACGGCAGTGACATAGATACTGTGCAGCAGGACATCACTTCTCTAGAAGGTGAAGTATTTAACGCAGACGGCACTGCCCGTCTAGCTACTGGTTCAGCGGTTTCGTCACTAACTAGCGCAGTAGGAATAAACACCGGAAACATAACCTCCGCGCAGTCGGACATCACTGCCCTAGAAAACAGTGTTACGACGCTAGATGGGGAAACTACAGCCAACGCCAACGCCGTAACGGCGCTAGACACACGAACAACCGCAGCGGAAGGCACTATAACCAGCACGAGCAGCGCTGTTACGGTACTACAAAATTCCTTGGCCACTGCGGAGGGTACCATAGCTGCTACTAGCACCGCCCTCGACGCCGTAGATACTCGCGTTTCAAGCGCGGAAGGCACTATAAGTTCTCAAGGCACGGCCATAAGCGGGCTAACCACCGGGCTTGCTGCCACCGACTCGACAGTCGCGGGGCACACAACAAATATAAACACCCTAACCACTACTGTTTCTGCCATAGATGGCGTGGTTACTTCAACCGCCAGTGATGTGAGCGCCCTGTCCACCACAGTCGGAGAAAACACTTCTGCCGTAGAGACAGCGGCGGAGTCTATAAATGGTTTGTCTGCGCAGTACACAGTTAAAGTAGACAATAACGGATACGTGTCGGGTTTCGGCTTAGCGAGTACGCTGGTTAACAGCACGCCGTTCTCTGAGTTTATCGTGTCAGCAGATAGGTTTGCTATTGCGTCTTCTTCTGGCAGCGAGGTAATACCGTTCGTAGTTACTACCGCGACTACTACACTCAATGGTGTTAGCGTGCCTGCTGGTGTTTACATCGACCAAGCGTTTATTAAGAACGGTGCTATCGGCACTGCACAGATCGGCGTAGCCGCTATCGACACTGTTAAAATAGCGGACGCTGCGATCACTAACGCGAAGATAACTTCCATAAACGCTGACAAAATAACCGCAGGCCTTATATCCGCAGAACGCATAGGCGTTGGCACCCTAGACGCTAAGATCGCGAATATAACTAACGCGCAGATACAAGACCTCGGTGCGGGCAAGATAACCGCTGGTACAATAGATGCCAGTCAAGTAACGCTCGCGGGCGTTTCTCCTTCGTTTGCTATTAAGAGCGCGACCACCGGAGAGCGTATGGAGATAGAAGCAGGCGTAATTAAAGTCTACGACGCAAGCAACGTGCTTAGAGTTAAGCTTGGGAACCTTGCGTAATGGCTTATGGGCTACAGATTTTTAATCCGTCAGGCGGTGTAAGGCTCGACACTACAGATAGGGTCGTAAAAGTCCACTCCGTGCATCAGGGCGTTTTCACTGCGGGTGGGCAATCGGCTACAGTAACGGGCATAACGGGGCTTGATTTAAACGACGAATCTTGGTCTATCGACGTACTACCCATTAGTTTGCACATATCGCTTGTCACTACAACTGATGGATTTACTATAACAAGGGGCATAGAGGATACGTTCCTCTTAAGTATGTTTTGGAAAGTAATAATCTGGAGAACTTAAATTGTCCTTTGGCCTTAAAGTAACTAACGAAAGCGGGTTCATTCAGTTTGATGAAGACTCCATATCGTTTCAGATACTAGCGTCTGGAACATCAAGTGCGGGATATAGCCAGTACATATCTATACCTAATAATTACCCGGAAGACGCTTTTGTTGTCATACGGCCGCACAACCCCACGACTACTTCTGCGTATTATGTGCGTGGGTTTATGTTTGATTACACGCCAGACGGGGGGAGTAGGATTAGGCGTGCCTATATGAACAGCGGCACTGGTACGTACGTGCTAAACCAGCCTTGCGACTACGCCATTGTTGTTAGAGCAGACGCGACTAATTTTACTGCGCCGACTAGTGGGTACGCTCTAAACGTGTACAAACAAAACGGGGACTTAAGTTTTAGTTCGGAACTGCCAACTTACAGGGTGTTGTCTACTAGAAATTATTTTATAAGCGCGTCTAACAGCGGCAATGGTAACTGGTACTCCGCGCCGCCTACAATAAACATTGAAGACACCTATACCTTTTTGTCAGAGTTTACGACTTACAGGGAAAGGCAATACAGCTTAGGTGGGAGTGAGAGAGGCCGTACAACCTACGATAGGTATGGGTATTTTGATTACCCCAATAACCAGTATGGGCTAAAAATAGTGTCTTTCTACAGCGATGGGCCAAATGGCGGATCGATTTACGATTACGTTTGGGCTGGGTATCGGACAGAAATTATAGGAGTAGCAGGATGATAAAAGTAGCAATGGTAAAGGACAATGGCGAAATACAAACAATATCTTGCCCGTCTGACGACTCTCTCTATGTTGATGGGCAGTCGTATGGAGAAGTAACAGCTAGGATAATCCCCTTTGAAACTGACACCATGCAGGCGCTAAATACTTGGTACTGGCACAACGATCAGTGGATGACAAGAGATGCAAGCCCCAATCATCTCTCAGTATGGGAAGGCCCCGATGTAGGGTGGGTTACAGGGGAATCCGAAATTATCGACTTTGTTAGGAACCAGAGGGGTATTTACTTGATTAACTCCGACTGGACACAATCCGCAGATAGCCCCTTAACTACTGAGAAAAAAGCTGAGTGGGTAGCGTATCGGCAGGCATTGCGGGATGTGCCCGCAAACAACTCGGAAGTTACTGATCTAAATGATATAATCTGGCCAACATCTCCAATATAAGGCATAATTGGCGGCATGAGCTTTGATTACGGTAGAGTAGTATACGACGATAAGGAGCGATTCGGCAAATGGGTCGCTTCTCAGGTAGAGCAAGAAGGCAGCTGGGGCGATTATTACGCGCTAGGCGTTGAGAAAGAAGGGCGGGTAACCGCTGGTGTTGTGATAAACAACTACAACATGTCTAACGCCACAGTCCACATAGCCATTGCAGAACCTAATCGTATGATCATACCCCTTTTCAAAGCAGTTTGCGATTACGCATTTAACGTATGCAAACTAAAGAGAATAACTGGGCTTGTACCAACTAACGAGCCTGACACAATTAAGTTCGATAAGCACCTAGGCTTCGTAGAAGAGTTCGTTATGAAGGATGGTGCCCCTAACGCAGATATGATGGTACTAGTATTATGGCCAAAAAATTGTCGCTGGCTTCAGGAGTCATAAATTATGGGTGGTAAAAGTCAACCGGCTCCCGATTATTCGGGAATGGAAAGAGTTGCACGCGAGCAGCTAAGATTCTCGCAGCAGCAGTACCAAGATATGAAGCCCATTGTTCAGCAGATTGCTGGGCAGCAGATGGCCGCGCAAGATCAACAGATGGAGCAGGCAGCTGACTACTACCAGTATCAGCAAGAAACCTTCCGTCCTCTTGAACAAGGGTTAGTTGCCGACGCTCAGAACTTCGACACCGAGGCTTACCGCCAGACACAAGCTGGTGAGGCTAGCGCCGCCGCCGCAAGGGCGTTCGGTACGGCTCGGGAGTCTAACGCTAGGTTCCAAGCAGCCAGAGGTGTTAACCCCAATTCTGGTGCCGCTCGTGGTGCTGGTTTACAAACTCAATTGCAAGAAGCTGCTATGCGCGCACAGGGTATGACTGGCGCGCGTAACCAAGCACAACAGTTAGGCTACGCTCGCAAGTTAGACGCCGCTGGCCTTGGCCGTGGGTTGTCAGGAGCTTCTACCGCTGCTTACGGTGGTGCTACTAACGCTGGTTCTCAAGCATCAAACGTTGCGCAATCCGCAGGGCAAAACTACCAAGCTGGTCTAGCAGGCGCGGGTTCAACTTACGGCAACATGGCAAGTACTCAGGCAAGTGTTTTCTCTGCTGGGCTACAAGCGCAAGGCGAGATGATTGGCGGGGCTGTTGGCGCTGCTGGCGCGTACTTTAGTGATATGCGACTCAAGGAAAACGTTTCTGAGATTGGCAAAGACGCTTACACAGGACTTAACCTATATCACTTCAGCTACATTAACGACCCTGACGCCACTATGTATGAAGGTGTTATGGCTCAGGAAGTCCTTAACTTTATGCCGGAAGCAGTGGCGCTTACCGAAGATGGTTTCTTCACGGTGAACTACAACATGCTTGGCATGGAAATGAAACAAGTGGAGGTGGCGTAATGGGTTTCGCATCAGGTTTAGCAGCAGGAGCTTCTCTAGGTAGAGCCGTCCGTGAAGGCAGAGATAAAAGAATTGCGGAGAAGCGAGAAAAAGAAGTAGCCGCAGGGTTAGTGGCACTGGACGAGCAGCAGGCGCTGGCAACTGACATAGCCGCTAGACCCCCACAGAAACAAATGACTATAGACGAGTACCGCGCCGGGCTTGTTCCAGTTGGTGACGAAGTAGTGTCTGCCCCCGGAACTAACATGCCTGATCCAGCGATGGCTAATATGGGGCCGCAGGCCCCTACAGTTATGTCTAACGTAGATAGGCTACGAGCGGAGCAATCACTGTATAACGAAGCGGGTGACCTAGAAACTGCTAGAGGGCTACGCAAGGATATTGCCGCTGCGGAAAGAACAGAGTTGGAAGACAAGCGATATGATACGGAGCAACAACGAATAGCAGGCTTAGACGCCCGAGCTAAGACACTGTTTGACCAAGGGCAGGATGATAGAACGCTAGCGGAAACAAAACGCGTAGCGACAGACACTTTTAACACGGAGTTACTGGAGAATAGTTACACCGCTGCCGAAGCAGCAAGGCGAGGGGCAGAGCTAAATATACCTGCGGCGGATGTTCGAGCTGCGTTGCAGGCAAGGCAAGGCATCCAAGATGAAGAGGTCGCGGCTAATACCAAGGCGCTAACCACGACGCTGGCTAAACTGCCTAACTCGGAAAAAATAGCCGAGGTGTTTAACGACCCTGCGCAAAATCTAAGCCCCGGATACTCTGTCGAGCTAGGTGAAGAAGACGGCGCGTACACTCTATCGTTCGCCCCTGACCCTGTGGAGGGTGCTGGCACCGTATTGCGCGAAGCGGAGGTAGCGGATACAGAATCTTGGACGTTCCCAACCGATGCAGCGCGCGCTAAATTTATGCGGCAGTCAGCTACGGATATGGGGTTAGCGGAACAACAGCTCTACGACACAGCTGTCTCAGCGGAACAAAAGGTGCGCGATAGGGCGGAGAAAGATAGAACCTATAACCTTCAGCTTACCTCAGCGTTGGCAAGATTAGAAGATAACGTACGCTCTCAGGTATTGATACCTGAATCGAAAAAAGAAGCCGCGATAGCCCAAGCAAGGCGTAGGTTTTACCAGCAACTGGCTGGAGAGTTAGACGCCGACGGACGGGCAGTAGACCGCTCTGACTCTCAAGGACTAAATAGTCCTACAGGCTCTACGGGAGCTAATCTCCCAGCTTGGAATTAGTAAGCTAAACCACAGAATTTAGTCAGGAGTTAAGATGGCAATCAACAGCTTGCAGGACTTACGTGCTACCGCCCCTAAAAATCTACAGGGGTTGCCTGACGCGGAACTAATCTCAGCCTACGCCGAGAATACTGGGCAAGACGCACAGATGCTGTCTAGTGTATTGGCCCCTAAGCCTGCTGGCATATCTTCCTTGCAGCAACTCCGTGACACTGCCCCCGAAAACCTTCGTAGCGTTCCTGACGAGCAGTTAATCGTAGAGTACGCGAACAATACTGGGCAAGACGCGCAAGAAGTAGCACAACTGTTCGGACTCGCTACGGGCAAAGAAAAATCTCTCCCCATGGCTGGCTTAGCTGCTGGCGTAGACCAAATACAGGGTATCGGGTATAGCGCCCTTGCTGGCGCGGCGGATTTAGTTAACGCTGAAGACACAGCCGCTTACCTGCGTGACCAAGCCGAGGCTCAACAATACGAGGGGTACTTGGCTGGGCGTCCAGAGTATGAACGAGTAGAAGACATAGACAGTGTTACGGGCGGCCTTGGTTTCGCGGCGTACCAAATAGCTAAGCAGGCCCCGCTAATAGCGGCTACTATGGTTGGCGGTTCTGCGTTAGCCCCAGCGTTAGCTGGCACAAGAGTCGCTGCCGCTGCTTCACGAGTACCATCTATGCTTGGTGGAGGTGGGCTAAGCGCTGGCGCTACTACTGCACAACGAATCGCAGCAATGGACGCAGGCGGACGCCTAGCTGGAGCTGCCGCAGTAGGTACTGGTATAGGTTTTGGCTCGCTATATGACGCCTCTGGTGCTGACGGCGATCCTGATCCTTGGAAGGCACTGGCGGGCGCTCCGCTATACGGCGTACTAGAGTCTCTAGTTCCCGCTGCTGTTTCCAAATCACTAAGACTCGGCTCAGAGTTCGCTGGTGGCACAGCGACGAGAATGCTGAAAAGTGGCGGGCTTGGCACAGTTACAGAAGCTGGTACGGAACTTGCGCAAACTGAGATGGAAATCGCGTACGACGGCACTATGACGGCGGAACAAAAAGCGTCACAACGTCTTAACGCTGCGGTAACTGGCGGTGTAACTGGCGGTGCGATTAGCTCGCTTGGCGGACTTAAGGCTCCTAGTAATAACGTGCTCGGCGAGAAAGACTTAGCTGGCGATACTGGAGATTACACTGACCCTGAGACTGGAGTTACGTACAACGCGGAAGGCGCTAGAAAAATAGAGATGAGCGACGAGTCGCAAGCTATGATGGATCAGTTGCCCCTTGCAGAGTCTGTTGCCGAGGTAACTCCTCCGCCTCAACCTAGCCTCGCTGAAATGAACGACGCTCAGCAGCAATACGTAGCTGGGCTTAATCAAGCTACAAGCGGGAATAAAAGTGGGAACGCTGCTACGCGTAGGCGCAACAAGAAGAAACTGGACAAGCTAGTCACCCAGATAGAGCAGACCGACCCAGCCGATACTGACACCGTGGCTGCTATCGAGGCCGAGATAGCCGACGTTTCCTTGCGAGTAGAGGAAGCTGAGGCCGCTGTTGAAGCTAAGCAAAAACTCAAAGCGTTTAACCGTGCAATAGGGTCGCTAGAAGTAACTGACACTGGTGAGATAAAAGTTCTTACCCCGTTAGACGCTGCTGGATTAGCCGCTTTGGAGGAAGCTGACCCTGCTGGGTATGAAGCGCTGTCTTCACAGTTGTTATTACAGGCAGACGAAGCGGTTAGTGGGAACGAGAAAGATTTAGCAGCAATCGTTACTGAGGCTGCGCCTGTTGAAGCTGTTGTTACTGAGGCTGCGCCTGTTGAAGCTGTTGTTACTGAGGCTGCGCCTGTTGAAGCTGTTGTTACTGGGGCTGCGCCTGTTGAAGCTGTTGTTACTGGGGCTGCGCCTGTTGAAGCTGAGACTGCGGGGACTGCGCCTGTCCAAGAAGACTTGTTCGATGATATTCTGGATGAGCTAGAACTCTCGCAGATACAAGCTGTTGCTAAGAAACTGAAGGCTGAGATAAGCTCTGAGCAAGGGCAAGCAGCGGGAAGAGCTAGCTTAGACGGCGGAGTTTTGGCAGGGCTAGTTAGGATGCTTCGGTCGCCAGACAAAACACCCACAGCAGTTGTATACAAAGAAGGTACGGCAGCTGTTGACGCCGAAACTACTAAGCAAAATATTGAGCAGATGCGCCGTGTCTACAACGGCGTTATGGATCTTGCCAAGGCGTACCAAGCGTTTAATAACACGCAAGCTAACCTTGATAAGACTAGCAGCAAACGCGACGACGCTGGCATTAGTAAAATACGTAGGCAAATACTCGAACTTCAAAAAGAGCCACCAAGTGAGGCCCGAGACAAAAAAGAACGTATCCTGCGCACTAAAGCTGTAAAGCTAGAAGGCGGCGACACGCGCCCCACTGAAACTATAGACCGTTACAAAAACCAAGCTAGTAAGCAAGCTGTGGCAGTCCGCGCGGCTATGGATAACCTTATTGAGGCTGCGGGCAATAACCCTAAGAACGTAGAAGCTATTATTGCAGCGCTTAAGACTCGCAACGAAAAGAACCGCTCCGCTGTTATCCAAAAAGACGTGTATGAGGATATGAGCGAGCTTCTTAACAAAACTGGGTCGCCAATCTCTAACCAGTTAGAGTTTGAGACTATTATAGACACTAACTTATCTGGCGCTTTCGCGCAGTATAAAGACGGCACTCTTGGACGGTTAGATGTAGTTAGAGGAAGACAAACCCGAGGCAGTCGTAAAGATGAATCTGCTGGGGTTACTGGCGCGCTAGAAAAAGCTGCGGCTAAGAACGGCATAATTGGTATATTGGACATGGTTGGCAGCTTCCGGGGCAACACTTCTGGATACGCCAAGTCTTTGACTACACAGATAAAGCGCGTGCTTCGCAGCATGGAAGCCGACGAACAGGCAGTTAAGGTAGAGTTTGTAGAGGACAACAACGCAGACGGGCCTAACTATGACCCCGCTACTAATACAATCACTATCCGCAAGAACGCATCACAGGAAGAAATACTTCACGAGGCGTTACACGCCGCAACTCAATGGTGGGTGTATCAGAACCCAGAATCCCAGCAAGTTAAGGACTTGTCTCGTTCGCTGGATGAAATAATCGCGTTTGTAGACAACGGTGGCATAAGCACACTGGAAGGTTTGTCTGAGCCATATAGAAATAACGCAGCGAACGTAGTCGAACTACTTCGAGAGCTTAGAGAATCCGACAACGAGCTAGACGCTGTGCTTGAGCTTGTAGCATATGGAAGCACCATGCAGGAGTTTAAGGAGCTAGAAAAAGCTATAGCTTCTCAGCCTTCTGAGGGCGCAGCACGTTGGAAAGAGCAGCTCGGCATAGTGTGGAAGCGCATAGTAGATCTGTTTAAGACTTTTCTCGGTGTTACTGACACGGTTGCAAACAATGTTTTGGACACTACTCTAAACATATTAGACAACGCCACGTTCGATGAGCGCGATGCTAACATCGGTGGTAGCCAACTGGATATGAAAGACCGCGACGACATGGGAGAAATAGATTCTTCCGGCGCGCCTATTGCAGACCTATACGACACGGTAGAAAAACGCAAAGGCGTGTTTGGCATAGTCAGCACGCGGTTCTTCTTTGGGCAGAACTGGGATAAGAAAGCGGACGCCATAGAAGCGGCGGCTGGCAAGTTCGGTGAGCTTATTAACGAAAAGTTCCCTAACTTAGCTAGAATTTCGTCGTACATACACGCCATGCAAATGATTCCCATAAAAAACAGGCACAACCTGCGGGATTACAAAGGTGATCTTAACGCCCCTATCGCTATGGCAGATAGAATCGCTAAGTACATCGACGGCCAGCCGGTTGAAAAAGTACTCAAGCTGATGGAGATATTAGATCGCGACAGTAAAGATACTACGCCCGTAGATATGGAAGGCCTTAGCAACATGGCTGGTATACAGGCGGAAGCGAATAAGCTGAGAGAGCGCATAGCCGATATGGTTAAGTATAGCTCTGAAGAAATACGTGACCAGTTTGAGAACCGAAAGTTTTCTGAGTTCCTGCTATATGTTAACGATATAAACGACGTTGCCACTAAGAGTTTGCAGCTTGGACAACTCGGAAAAACAATTAAAAACGGTCGCAAAACAATGGCCCTCGTAGACTTTGAAGAGAACAAGGACATTATGTTCAAGAAGGATATGAATGGTGACGCCATAGTTCGCGACGATAGGTTCTATGAGGTAACCGTCACCAGTACTGTGGACGGCAAGACCTATATGCTAATGGTAAGCAAGACCTTGCATGGTGAGCTAGATGGTCAGCTCGCGATAACTGATGGCGTTTACACCGTTGACACCTCAAACGAATATGACATCATGCCGTTTGGTGGTAACAAGAACGAAGTCAGTTTCCGCCAAAACAAAAATTACCGTGAGCTTCTAGAAGCTAACAAGGCTGAGAAAATTGCTACAGCCCTCAAAAACACTGTCGCGTCGATAGCTTCTGAGCACGCGACTGAGAACCTTCTAGACAACTTGGCTATTGACGGGGCCGCGACGGGGCAAGTGTTTGACACCGAAGCGGATGCGGAGGCGTTCTATTTTGACGGCGTGCCTACAATCGCTAGGACAAAAGATAACCCGCTAGGACAACAAATAGTCGTAGACTACGCAAAAGCGCAAGGTAAGCCTGCGGTTCTCGCAGCCCTACGTACGCGGGGTACGTTCGTACGCTATCCAGATAACGTAGAGCGATTCGGCGAGATGTCTGGCAAGATAGTGCATGGCCCTATGCACATGGCGATACACGACGCGACTGACAGGACACCCTTGTTCAACGACAGCGCCATTGGTAACAAATACCAGTCGGCCCTACGTGCGTTTAAACTATCTAAAACAGTTCTTAGTCTCGGCACGCACACAGTGAACGCGCTTTCAAACGTGTCTTTTCTGATTCAGCAGGGCATTCCTATAGGTACTATGAAGCAGGCTACTGCTTTGATGTTCAACCACACCTTTAACTCAGAAAAATTAACCCCGCAAGAAAGAAAGGCGATGGTAGAGTTCTTTGCATCAGGCGCTATGGCAGGTAACTACTCTAACGTAGAAGTTAAGAAACAAGTTATATCTGAGATAATTGACAGCATCGCCCCAGTAAGAGGAGATTCGCCTGTTGAGCGCGCCACTGCGGTTATACGCATGGAAACAGGCAGGGCAAAGCTGCTCAAGGAGTGGGCGAAGAGCTGGGGTAAAAAACGCGTTGGTAATGCTATTGATATATACACCGCTGAGGATAATGTGTTCCGGTTAGCTGCTTTCCTCCACCACATAGCAGAGAACAAAGCGGCTACGGGTGTAGCTGAGCCAACTCAGGACATGTACAAAAACGCGGGCAGGCACGCGCTAGACGCCGTGCTTAACTACGACATCGACGCTTCTGCTATTAAAGCTCTACGACAAACTGTGCTGCCATTTATATCTTGGTCGTATGCGTTTGTGGGGCAGATGGCTCGTATGATTGTTCGGCAGCCGTGGAACACAGTTAACTTATTCGCTGTTTTGGGGCTAGTATCCGCAGCGTTTAGGAGCGAGGAAGACGACGAACTTAGATTTAACGGGCCGTCGCAGCTAGACAACCGCTTGATGAACCTCTCGTTTATGCCGCACGACAGCATTCGCTTACCGTTTACGTCTAACGACAAGCCAGTGTACTTTAAGTACGGCGATTTCATCCCGCTTAACTCAATCGCCAAAACTAACCCTACCGATAACGACTTTATGGGCTGGGATTGGTTGCCCACTGCGCTACAGCCTAGTAACCCGGTGATTAGTATTATAACTGCCATAAATGGATACGACCCTTACACTGGCAATGACCTTACGAAGCCTATGGACACAAACTCTACTAGGATATGGGAAGTAGCTAAAGTAGCGTACGACCAAATAGCTCCTCCATCGGTAACTTCCAGTGCGCTTGAGA
>Ga0196887_1000564_pt1 | contig 17515 bp, 21 predicted proteins | sample VirMetDEL_Mar_31_FD_169094 | JGI IMG/M metagenome (GOLD analysis project Ga0196887, IMG submission 169094) | Aqueous microbial communities from the Delaware River and Bay under freshwater to marine salinity gradient to study organic matter... | ecosystem: Environmental > Aquatic > Marine >... | reverse complement strand
TACATGAGAGACATCCTGTCGGGTGTCCCATCAAGCGGCACTTCTTTGGCAGCGGCGGCTACACCACAAGCCAGCCCCATGAGCAACGTAATGGCAGGGGCAAACATATACGGTGGCGCACAAGGACAAGGAAACATTTTTGGCGGGTTAGGTAAACTCGTCTAAGGCAGGGCAGAAGCATGGATAACGTATACAACCGCAGTTTATTTTCCAAGAGCAACAGACCTGCTCGACAAAAGTTACAGAAGATGGGTGGAATTATGGCCTCGTCTCCCGAACTTATGGAAGCGGCACAGAAGGTTGGTAACGCACCTAATCAGAATATGGGTGGAGCAGGGTCTAGTAAAATGGCGAATCTTGGACCTCCGCCTATGCCTATGGCTCCTCCCATGCCTATGCCTATGGCTCCTCCCATGCCTATGCCTAGCTCAGTTCAAATGCCAACTCCTCCTGTGAAACCTATGGCGTATGTCGAGGGCGGAGAAGTAGAGGCTGTAGACATTACAAAAACTCCAACATCAAATTTGAATAGACCAGAGTTTCTTTCTGAGTTTGAACAATACTTAGGTACAACTCCTTTGCTGGCAAACAAATTAGATGAGGCTTTTGATTCTAGAGAAGAAGCGGCGGCGGAAGCGGCAAAAACTAAAGATGCTATTGACGCTGCAATCGCCACAGAAAATACAGACAACATTGTTAACACGGTCTTAGATCAGGCAGGGATGCCTTTGAACGATGACTCTAAGAAAGAGTTTGCTAGGTCAGTGTTTGGGATGGAAGATGTGAACGACATCGATGAGATAAACAAACGTATTGCAGACGTGGCTATTGGATCATCAATCGGCAAAGGCCCAGACGCTTTTGCAGAAGCAGTGATACTTGGTCTAGGAGAATACAAGAAAACTGCTACGGCCCGTGCCGCTGCTAAGTCAGGCGGAAAGTCAGGCATGTCACCTCTTGAGCCTTTCGCAGATGCGGTTCGTGATCTCGCAGGTAAACTTGTGGCTGCTCGAGGCGTTGACATTGATACTGCAATGCAGCAAGCCGCTGCAGCATTAGCTCCGTACTACGGTGCTGGTGGCGGTGTTCCGGTTACATCCCCGTCAGGTCCTAGCTTAGACGAGCGAAGAACATTGGTTGAGCAAGCTTTAAAACAACAGCCTGATAAACGAGAATTGATTCTTGACCAAGCTGCAAAAGATGGTGTTAACATCGAGGGGCTATAATGGCTGATAATCCGTACCTAGACTTGGACAAGCCTAAAGAGACTGTCGAAGACTCTAACCCATATCTGCAACTAGAAGACACTGGGCGCAATCGAGAGCAGTTCGGAGAAGGAACTGTTGCCCGTGAGTTTGTCGAGGGTGTTGGATCTGGTTTGATCGGCATCGGAGAAGGTGTCGTGGGCCTTGGAGCATTAGGCGTGGACCTCGTTGCAGGCACAGATTATGCGGATAACGTCACAGAGACGGCTGAGTATCTTAGAGATGTAGCGGGTTTTGATCCCGAAGGCATCGTGGGTAAAGGCGCAGAAGTAATTACACAATTTGTCGTACCTGGGGTGGGTGTTGCTGGCAAAGTAGGCAAAGGGTTTATGAAAGCTAGACAACTTGCTGGTAAGACAGGAAAGCTTTCTAAGACTGAACGAACCAACCTCGCCTTGAGAGAACTTGGCGCGGTTGCTGGTGTTGAGATGGCAGTGTCTGGGGACAACAGCACTACTATTGGTGATTGGGTCGAGATGGGTCCAACTCAAACTACAGACTTGATCGGGCTTGAGGGCACAGAAAAAAATCTGGCTCGAGTAGGTAACAGGCTCAAGGTTATGGCAGAAGCAGGCGTTATAGGTGCAGGACTCCAAGCAGGTTTATCTAAAGCGGGTAAGACCATTGGGGACGCGAAGGTTACGAAAGATGTTGCAGGTGCAACAAAACGTAAGATCGATGCCGCAGGTACTTATCTTGACGAACTGGTTGACAAACGAACCTTGAACGCACCGGGCGATGACTTGTCTGGTTTAGAGAAAGGTCTTGCTGAAGCAGTTATCTTTACTCGATATCGTGGGGCAACTCCTGCACAGATTGCAGAAAAACGTTTGTTGTTAGATGGTCAGATTAAACCTGAGTTAGACAAAGCCGGACGTATCTTTAACAGTATTGAGGCTGACTTAGATAAAATTATAAAGGCTACGCCGAGCGGTTCCACATTGGATAAGACCGACACGTTAAACAAAGTTCTAGATTACATGCGGATTTCAGATCCCGCTGCAAAAAGAACGGCGTTCAGTTCTTTGCCTAAAGAGATACGCAAAGACGCAGCTAAGATGCGTGATCATGTGGACACACTGAGTCAAGGCGTATTAGACAGTAAGTTTTTGAATGATAATAACTTTATGACTAAAGATGGTCGTATGATTAAGGACGTTATCCAAGATGGACTTGGCAGTTATGTTCGACGCAGATACAAAATATTTGAGGATGCTAAGTACACTCCGGATGAAAAAACAATAAAGGTAGCGGATAATTACTTCCGTAAAAACAAACGTTTGATCGGTAAAGAGCTAACTAGGTTGGCAAGAGCAGACGTTGACGATGTATTCAATGACCAGTTTTTAAGATCTAACGGTCTTGATCGTACAGGCACGGGTGACAAACAGATCATTACTGTTCTGGGTCAGCCGTCCGAAACAGTAGTGAAGAAAGCCCGTGAAGGATACTTAAACAGGTACTCGTTAAAGAAGAACGAGAAGTTGAAGGGCGGCTTTGTTGCAAAAGACCGTTTGGATACAGGGATGTTTATCTCCAGGGAAAAGATTGCTCCGGCTTTACGTTCTCTTTTAGGAGAGGTCGATGATCCTCGAGCCGCTGTCCTTGGTACTGTGGCAGACTTGGCGCAGTTCAATGCTATTGACGATTACTTTGGCTCTATTGCTAAGATGGCAGAGACAAACACAGGCATAGGAAAGTTCTTCCGCAACGGTAAAGATTTAAGTGAGGCTCAAAAGAAAGAGTTAACTCGCCGTGGATATGTCAAGCTAGGTGGTGACGATGGCGCAGCAAGTGTCCTCGGATCTGCAGGTAAGAACGCTGACGCAGAAAAACTAATTGGTCGAACAGGGTGGGGTAGCTTGGACGGACACTACGTCCCCAAGCAAATCTATAAAGATCTTACTAATCAAGTAGCTGGCGAATCTAACTGGGGCGTGGAAATGTTGAAGGGTGGTTTAGGAGTTGCCCTTAAAGCCAAGGGTTTATCTCAGTATTCCAAAACAGTTCTGTCTCCAGTTACTCAAGTTCGAAACTTTACAACCGCTGTTATGTTTGCAACGGCAAACGGGAACATGCCTGTGCTTGGTCGAGGAAGTAACTTCAAAGATTCTGCAACGGCAGTTTTCTCTGACATCTTTAACAAGGGCAGCGAGGCTGTATTCGATGACCTAGCTGACGCTCAACGCAGAGGAATCTTAGGAACAAATGCAGAGTTAAGGGAGATCCAAGACCAATTAAGTAAAGGTATTGGGTATTCAAACTCCGCAGAAGTTCGTCCTAGAAATTTTATTGAGGCTGTTAGAGGTAAGACAACTGACAACAAATACGCACAAGGTGTGGGTAAAGTAGCTTCTGGTTTTGAGAAAGCATATCAGGGATCAGACGATCTTTGGAAATACTTCTCGTACCATTCTGAGCAGGCTAAGTTACGACACGCCTTGGACGGAGCGTCCGAAGCAGACAAGATTAAGTATCTGACTAAGAATATGGATGATGTTACTATCGAATCGCAGCAAGCAATTCGAAACGGAACTGCCAATATGGATGAGTTGATCAAGACTCGCGCTGCACAGATCGTGCGGGACACTGTGCCAAACTATAACAAAGGTGCATCTGAGTTTATCAAGCTTGGACGAAAGCTGCCGTTTGGAAACTTCATTACGTTCCCTGCTGAAATGTATCGTACAAGTTTTAATATTGTTCGCCAAAGCTTGGATGATATGGCTTCAGACATTCCTGCTATACAGGCTAGAGGTCGGCAGCGTATGATCGGATTTGCTACTACTACTGCAGTTGTTCCTGCCGCTGCGCTTGAAATGGCATACGCCGTGACAGACGTGACTCGAGAAGAGATGGAAGCGTTCAAGAGATCCTTTGGTGCACCTTGGATGAAAGGTGCAACCCTGATTCCAACAGGGCGAACAAAAGACGGGAAGATCAAGTACATCAATTATAGTACCTCGAATCCTTATGACGTGCTGTCTAGGTTTGCCAACCGCGCTCTTACTGAAGCGGACGCTGCTATGGCAGAAGGAAAAGACCTTGACCAGTGGATCGTGGATGTAGGTATCGGAACGTTGGGCGAGGCGTTTGCTCCGTTCTTAGACGAAGCCATGCTAACAGATGCTCTTTTAGATATCTCTTACCGTGGTGGGCGCACATCTACAGGGGCACAAGTATATAACCCCGAGGACAATGGAGCTACCAAACTATTTAAGATGTCAGGTCATGTGGCGAACACAATGATTCCAAACGTTCTGGCTGTTGCAGATATATCTGGTGGTAAAATTGAGGCCAGCCGCGCAGTTCGCGGTCTTGTAGGAGACGGTCTTGGCATCGATGCCATATCTTCTCAGGACAAAATGGGGCGTCAAAGAACTTGGAAGCAAGAGCTTGCAAGGTTATCTACTGGTGTGTCCGAGCAAGAGTTTGATCCAAAGCAAGGTCTTAGGTTTGCAGCCTACGGATTCCAACGGGGACAGACTGACGCGAAGCGGATGTTCAACAGCCTTACAGATGATTTCGGAGTGACTCCGGCGCAACTGTTGAAGGGTTATCAAGACGCTAACGAGGCGAAATATCGCAATGACCGTGGCTACTATCGTATGATTCAAGACCTTCGGACCATGGGAATCTCAGATTCTGAAATCCGCAGGACTCTCAAAGAGAACAACATCGGTGGTATCAAGGGAATTATGCGTGGTGAGTTCGAGCCATTTAAAATTACGCCTGACACATATAAGAAGCTTCTAAGAGTAGATGCCCTGGATAGCTTGCCTCGAGACGCAATCCAGAATGTGCAGGACAACATGAGAAATCTTCCGCTTGATCCACAAGTTAAAGACAGACGTGAGATAAAGCCTGTTGAGATTACTCCTTCGGCTCCACAATCAAACCCGTACTTGCAGGCTCCGAGCAACTCTGCTCCTGCAAACCCGTATTTAAATCTGGATCAAGGCAGCTTGTTGCCACAATCTCCAATACGTCAAGCCAGTAACAGAGGGCCCGTAAGCCCTGAGTTGTTGGGCGGTAATCCAGAGGAACGTGCGGCTAACGCTTTCTTAAATAATCGCGGCTAGGTTCACTCGTCTATTTCTTTATAGGTGAAGCCTTCTCCTGTAACTACTACATGTAGTCCTTTACCCCCGAAGAGTTTGATAAGCTCGTCTGAGTCCGCTTCGACTTCTGCTAATACCTCTTTATCTTTAAGGGCCGCAGCACAGTTTATAGCGACTGCTATGTAGTCTATGATGGCATCGATTTGTAATTGATGCATCTGTTTAAATCCTACAGTCTTAATGTCCTCTAGTTCCATCATTCTATTTCTCCCCAATGGTCTTTGATATCAACGTCGATCTTGGATGGGATTGCTAAAGGCATTCCGGTCTCCATGATTTCTTTTATTTTAGATGCCTGTTCGTCACTCTCAATACTAAAACATAACTCGTCGTGCACAGTAAGCATTGGAGTAAGTCCTTCGTTGTAGCAATCAAGCATCGCCTTCTTAGTCTGGTCGGCTGCTGATCCTTGGATCAACTTGTTCAGAGCCTTGTATGTGAACGCTCTCCGTATGCCTCTGCCCCCAGGACCCCCGTACTCCTTCATAGCTTCGTCGTAAGGCAGTGGTTTGCCTATTCCGAATGTGACAGGCTCCCAAAGGTGGAAGCGGCATCTACGGCCCATTACAGTGCGTATCTGACCGTTCTTATCCCCCTGCTTAGTGGCAAGGTCTGCCAAACCTTTGACGAAAGGAACCTTAGAGTGGTGTCTACCAATCAAATCCTTGGCTGCTTCTTTAGAAATTCCAAGCTGATCTGCTAGTTTTGCCACGCCCATGCCGTACATGATTCCAAGGTTCACCGTCTTCGCTTGCTTACGAGTGATGTTTGCAAGGTCCGCTACCATCTGGTGCAGGTCAACATCCCCTGTGTTAAACTCTTCCACAATCTGATCTACGATTGGATGCCGGATAGTGGACGGTATCATCGAGGCAAAGTGAACGAGGAGCCTTGGCTCTTGGCTTGAGTAGTCAAACGATCCCCACTTCTGGCCCTCTTCTGGTATGAATATCCCCCGTATATAACGTTTGATATCTGGGTCCCGAGCAGGAAGCTGCTGTAGGTTTGGGTTTGAGGAAGAAAATCTTCCGGTGACCGTGCCCCCAGAATCCCTGCGGGTAGAATGTAACTCAGTATGGATTCTTCCGTTGTGCTCATGACGCAGGATACTGTCAATGAAAGTACTGTCGGCTTTGTCGAACTCTCTTAGTTTAACTAAGATCTGTGCAATCTTATCCGGATGCTCGTTAAGAAAACTTTTTGTAAACGATGGAGCCCCTTTCTCTGTGCGAGGGTATTCCAACTTCAACTTATCGAACATCTTTTGAATAGACGCTGATGCCCAGATGTCCACCTCCATCCCTGCTTCTTTCTCCAACATCCCTCTAAGTAGTTTGCTTTGCTTTTGCAGAGCCTTTTTGTTTTCATCGGCTCGATCAAGATCAACACGCACACCCTTGGTTCTCATGTCCAAGATACACCGAATCAATCCTGTCTCCATGTTCCAGACATCCCACAACTCTTCTTTGTCCAGATGAACTTTCAACGCAGTCCATAGTTTAAGTGTGGCTACCGCATCCTGTTCCGCATAACCCCCCACAAATTTAGGAGGAAGCTTATACATTTCAGACTTAGGGTTGACTCCGAAATCTGCAGCAGCCGCCTTGAGTAACTGTTCATTCTTTCGAACCCCTGCGTAATCACGGGCCATAGCATCGAGGCCAAACGACCAACGGTTCTCATCGACCAAGGCTCCGGTCACCATAGTATCGATGATCCTGCCCTTGATTTCCACACCTTCTGCCCTCAACCAACCTGCGTCATAGGTTGCATTGTGCATAATCACATCCATCTCAGGAACTGATAGCTGTTTCTTGATCCACTTGAGCGTAATCCTTGGGTCCATGTTGTGACCGTTCTCATGCCGCATAGGAAAATACCCTTTGTATTCTCCGGCGGCGACAGCAATCCCAATGATATGTCCGTTGTTCGTGGCCCATCCAGGGCCGAGCGTAGTCAGGTTAGGGTCTTTTGTTTCCAGATCAACAGCCACCTCCTTGTACCCCGTAAGATCAGGGAACTCAGTTGGGATGTTCCAATCAGTTTCAATCACGTTCAACTCACCTTTGAGTTGGTAATTGAGATCACTGGAATCGCCGCTATCTTCTGTAAACAAAAACTTCTGACTCATTTATTTAGCACCTTGTCTAATCTATTAGATATCTCTTTCTCTCTATCAGAGAAATCTGATCCCAAGGCGCTATACCCACACTTATCAATCCAAGAATCCTCATGGTCTAGTCCGTTCAAAAGACGGGCGGACTTAACCCAATCCATCATGATCGCAACATGTTGCGCTGTAATGTATCCATGAGTGCGTAGTGCCTCTCGTACTATTATATTCCATCCGTCAGCAATACGCGAGAAGTTATCGTGGGCATCCCCATAGTCCTTGGCTCTCTGCCCATTGATCAGTTCTTTCGCCTGATCCAATACTTTATCTCTTTTCATAGCGTGTACCTATACTTGTTACTGGATTGTAGGATATACAGATTGTGCCGCGCTCTTGTGATGGCAACATAAAATGCTCGATGTTCATCGTCGGGGAACCTAGTGGCGTAACAAGCTTTAGTCGAAGCAGTCCAAACCATACAGTTGTCATCTTCGCCACCCTTCATAGCGTGGAAAGTCGATACCTTGATACGAGGTTCAGATAGAAGATTCTCCCCTCTGCGAAAGATAGCGTCGATGTACTCTTGCTCTGCACCAGATACGTTGAAAATTTCATACGCCCCGTAAGCTGCATCTTTCAATAGACCGTAATCTTTTAGCAGATCGTTCATGGACAACATGGTCTCTGCAGGTAAGGCATCGAGCAACTGCGTAGAACCTCGGCGTACAACTGCATCTACACCCTGTTTCTTTACAGACTCATAGATCCTTTTGACCTCGGGCAAAGTTATAGCCTCATCTTTACACAGGCTTTCCCAAGCCAATAGGTTGTGTACTAACGTTTCGGAGAGACTGGACTTACCGTTGCGTGAGTATTTATACCCCTGCCCTCGTAACCAGTTCGCCATCTCGGACACATATCCATTGGTCCTTGCCATCAACGTCCAAGACCCCTCATGGATTGGAGCTTCGGACAGGTAGTTAATGTACTCTACCTTGCCTTCTTCCTCACGGGCGGTGAACACCTTCTCATGCCGACCAGTAATTCTTTTTGATATTGATTGCGCGAGTCGGTGGACCGACTTGGGAATGCGATACGACTGACTAAGAACCTCGATGTTATCAGAACTGTTGTTAAACTCGGATACCTCGACCCCCGTCCATCGGTGAATAGCCTGATCATCATCCCCTGCAATCCAAACAAACTCAGACTTTTCCGCTATCTTTCTTGCCATGTCCCACTGCAAAGGGGTGAAGTCTTGAGCCTCATCAATAAACAAGTAATCCAGATTCGGAGTCTCACCGTGCTCAATAAACTTCTCGATCATGTCCACAAAATCGTATTTGTCTGTAGACATTTTGTATTCAACTAACTGTTTAGATAGCTGATCCAACTTGCCATGGAACAAATTCCAATCGGCTTCCTCATTGTACTCCTGATCGATGCTGATCTTTCTCAAACGTGCGCGATTATCTAGCTGAAGATAACGAGCACCTGACCCTCCAACCGTGGGCAATGTAACACCACCATCTAAAGACGTGTAGTCTTTGCCTTCAAACGTCAGGCCAATCTCTCTGCCTATGTTGGCATAGTCCTCTGGCCCCATGATATCAGTAGTCTTGAGACCCAGACCATGGAATCCAAAGGCATGTGTAGTCTTCATGTAAGGAAAGTCTTTGGGCTCTAGCTTGAACTTACCACAGGCTCGAGCAATCATTTCCTCAATGGCCTTTCTTGTAAAAGAAATAACTCCAATACGAGAGGGATGAGCGCCGGAGTCTAGTGCCGCCTCTATCTCTTGTATCAAGCGATAAGTTTTACCACACCCAGGTGGACCTAGCAGAAGCTTACTGTTCTGTATCATAGTCTTTTCCTCTTGGTCGTTGGTTAACCCAATCCTCTATCTCTTCGAGAACCCAACGGCTGGCGGATCTTCTATTGTACTCACTGCCGAGCACGATAGGTTGGGGGAAGCTTGAGTCTGTTTGTGCCAGTTTGTAAACGTATGACTTAGATACCCCAAGCAGATCAGCTACTTCGGATACCCTCATCAGCTTATTAGAACGGGATGTCATTTGATATCTCCTTAATTGGTAGTTCAACTTCGCCTTCGTCAAAGGCAGGGATTACCCAACACCTAAGAGTAGACTTTATTTCGCCTTTCGGGCTTCGCTTAACGATGTTCTGCTTGCCAGTGTCTCCACCCATGTCTCGAATCATCTGCATAAGCTGACCTCTGGTCGGACCAGAGAATCTACGATGGTGAAGGTACTCCAACAAACCATCTAGTTTAAACTTCGTTGCACCTCCATCCGTCCATGGCTTGCCCATATCCATTTCCTCTGGGGACATGGCTCGTACATGGCTTGTGCAATAGTTACGCAAGTGATCTTTGAACTGTCCTGCGATTGTCAGTTCCGGAGGCACTTCTAAGAAGGTCGCACCCTGCATCAAACTATTGACCAGTTGCTGCCACTTCTGAGGTTTCATAGTCGGAGGCATCATGTTCTTTTGATCCATGCAAGCACGTTGGAACAGCGTTTGATTCTGTAGTTGCTCAGTGCTCAACTGTATTCTGTCTCCATCCACGTCCATAAAAAACAGGCGGGGCTCAGACAGCATGATCGTAAGACCGCCAACAGTAACAGCGTCCGGTGCATCATTGCCTATCCCAAACTTTCTCGTAGCGCATACTGCAGGATCACAGTAACTCCGCATCGGTTCATCTTTACAGGTGTAGAGATATTCTTTTTTCTCATGCTGCTTTGTGAGGTTCACGATCTCGCTCGAGGGCAGAGGCGGACTAGCTAGTGTCCGGTTGTACCCTTCGAACTCTTGTTGCCACTGGTCTGGACTCTTCATCTTGCAGTACCGAGCCACGTTAAACAGCGTGTTGTTTCTGAACTCTTCTACAGGTCCATCTGAAAACAAATGCTCGAGGCAAGGAGGTCCATCGGTAAAGTGTTGACGGGGCTTGGATAAACGCATCCCTTCGAGATCGCTTAAAGCTACCCTGGATTTGTCTACTGTGTCTAGGAACTCGTCTAACTCCAGAGCTTCTGTCTTAGAATTAAAGGCATATCGTTGTGGTAGATCCGCATTGAAGTATGGCATGTTGATAAAGTTACCAACGTCACCACGCTCCGCGATGATGGTGTCCTGTTTGGGGAACACCTCACAACCACTGTGTCCTAATGCAATGGACATCTCAGTCAAATAATCTCGTATGTCTGCAGCTTGTTCCCAATCTTTTAAGAACAAATACAAGTGAGCACCGCCCGACTTGGATCGACAATGAACCAAAGGAAGCTTTAACTTCTGGATTTTGTCCTGCATTTCGTTGTGGTTTAAATCGTATACATCTATATCAAGCGCACCGAACTTACACTTGTTCTCTTCGTTGATTGGGATCGCACCAATACCCTGCTTCCCATCGATGTGGGCTTGCACAAGTTCCTCGGTCAGAGGTTCACGAACAATCATACTCTTGGATTCTGCTTTTCCATTGCGGCCCACCCGTCCTACAGTTGTAGTACCGTGTGCAGATTTGGCCCCAAGAAAAGAGGCAAGCAATCTTTCTGCTTGTGTCATGGGTGTCTCCTAAAAAAAGGCTCACGCTAACGGCCCGTGTCAGCGTGAGCCAAACTACTTAAAACGGGATGGAATCATCATCCGGTACAGAACGAACAGTTGCCTGATGTTCTGGGTCTTTAGCAGCTTTTAGTTCTCCTGCAGCAACACTGCTGCGGAAGGTGAGAGCCTCTTGAAGAAGGTCACGGTCATTGACCAAACCAATCTTCTCGATTGAATAGTTAAACCAAGTACCTTGGTCATTGCTTTCCTCGACAGTGCTGAACTTCCACTGAGTCGCAAACAACGGTGGTAGAACCATGGCCCCTGTCTTCGGATGCTTAACCTTTTGCATTGCGATCTGTGTCTTCCAACGACGACTGACCTTCAACTGTGTGGACTTCATGTCGATCACAACAGGTTGAGAGATACCATCGGCATCGATCACCAAACAAAAGTGTTGGTCTGACTTAACCAGTTCATTGCCACTAGGCAATATTTCTTTTGAACCAGAGCGAGTAGTCTGTTGAAGAACCGGATCGGTTGCATCAATCTCACCTTGGAAACCGCCACCCAAATCACGCGGGATAAACTCAAGATACTTTGTGCTTTGATAGCAGGGCAATACTGTGATGCCCTCTTCACCAGAGAACTTATCTCCAGTAACAGTGTTGAACATATCCCCTTGCTCTGCACCTTCAATGTACTCTGCTTCCCGTTTCTTTAACTGGGGAGACATAGCTTGAAGTATACGAACAAACGGGATCTGCATCTCGTCTGCGGCAAAGGTTGCACCTTCACCTGCGAACTCTAAGATATCGTCCATGATATCGGTTGAGACTGCGGTCTCTTTCTTTTTTGCAACTGCGTTAGCCATTATGATTTCCTCTTGATTACAGCGGTGTTAGAAATGAATGCCCCGAACAAGTCGAGATCGATTGGTTTGCCATCAGTGATTCGTTCTTTGACGAATGCTTTCAGTGTTGATGGGTGGACATGTGTCTTGGTTTTAGGTTCGAAGCCTCGTTCACGCAGGACGCCGACTGCGTCTCCTGCTAAGTTGTCTTCGCCTTTACCAAAAGACACAGTGATATCGTTCTTAATGATATCATCGAGCCCGTTTGATCTAAGCCAATCGAACGCTTGATCTTTGTTCGCGACAGGGATTGATGCTGCCACAATCATTTTACGTTCTACGGTCATACCGTCTACATCCAAACGCTCGACGCCCATCTCATCCATCAAGGCAGGGATGCCTTCAACAGATAGTTTGTGCTTCTCTGCTTTGAGTGCTTTAATGTGGGACTCGGCATCCTCGATCTGGGACTCAACGTTTCGCAACGTGCGTACCAAATGACTAAGCTGTTTGCCTGTCCCTGTATCAACTCGACTGACTGCGTCAGCCTCATCGAATATGTCTTCAAATATATCGTTCATAAGTTTTTCCTCTTCAGGGTTGATTTGTGTGGTAACCTCATGCTATCCACAATATAGACAATAGTGGAGGTATGTGATGGATGTCAACTACAAATTTAAACTTAAACCTTTTGATCACCAGGTAACGGCGCTCGAGCAAGGGTGGGATCGTCCGGAGTTTGGATACTTCATGGAGATGGGGACCGGAAAGTCAAAGGTATTGATCGACAACATAGGCATGTTGTTCCTCGCAGGGCAGATAAATTTTGCATTGGTGATCGCACCGAAGGGTGTTTATCGGAACTGGGTGGCTAAAGAAATCCCAGAGCATATGTCTAACGAGGTTCCGCATCGAGTGATTCGGTGGGTGTCAGGTGGTAACAAGAAACAACAGGCGGAAGTGCAGTCTGTTAAAGAACCTTTTGCAGGGCTGACAATATTTGTCATGAATGTAGAGGCGTTCTCTAGTCTTAAAGGAAGTACAGCAGGTAAATGGTTGAGTCGTGCGCTTGGCCCTTACGGTCTCATAGCTATCGATGAGTCTACAACTATCAAGAACCATAAGGCCAAACGCTCAAAACAACTAATGAAAATTGCAGAAGGTTTCAAGTACAGAAGACTCTTGACAGGGTCTCCAGTTACAAAAAGTCCTATGGATATCTATTCACAGTTCGAGTTTATGCGTAAAGGTTTGCTTGGTCATGAATCCTACTACTCTTTTCAAGGTAGATACGCTGTCACGCAGCGTCGAAGCATGGGTGCTCAAGCTTTTCAACAGATCGTAGGGTACAAGAACATCGATGAACTTACAAATAAGATTGACATGTTCGCCTATCGGGTTCTCAAGAAAGATTGTCTTGATCTTCCTGATAAAATTTACACCGCTCGATACGTCACGCTGACAAGTGAGCAGCTAAAGATGTACGAAAACCTGCAGCAACAGGCGCTCGTTATGTTCGAGGATGGGGAAATGGTGTCAGCCCCTGCAATTATTACGCAGATGCTTCGGCTGCAGCAAGTAATGTCCGGACATCTCAAGACTGATGATGGAGAGATGAAGTACTTTCCATCACGCCGCATGGATGCTCTCGATGAAATCATGGAAGAACACCAGGGCAAAGCTATTATCTGGTCTAGATTCCGGTATGACATTAAACAAATCACCGAAATGTTAAACAAAAAGTTTGGCCCTGGGTCTGCAGCAGCATACTTTGGGGACACAAAGGATGATGAACGCCATCAGATAGTGCAGAACTTTCAGAATCCGAACCATCCGCTACGATTCTTTATTGGGAATCCATCGACAGCGGGATATGGTCTAACGTTGACCGAGGCTAACCTTGTGGTGTACTATGCCAATGACTACAACTTGGAGACACGCATCCAATCTGAGGATCGGGCCCACCGGATCGGGCAAAAGCACAACGTTACATACGTTGACCTGATCACAGAAGGCACAATCGATGAGAAAATTGTGGAGTCTTTGAGAGGAAAGATAAACATCGGAGCCAAAGTGCTCGGAGAAGAGGCAAGAGAATGGCTAAGTTTGAAGCCCACGAAGAAATAATAGAAACCATGGTGGACTATTCCCGAGGGGTAAGAAACAAAAAGACCGCGCCTATCGAACTGGCGCGGCTCTCAGGCCTAGACTTGGATGTAGCCAAAGCACTTCTCAAAGGCCAGACAATCCGAACGGCAACAGAACTGCGCGGATACTCAAAAGAAAAACCCTATCAAATCGAAGGCAAGAATAAAAAAAGGCTTTTATCACGGTAAAGGTTTAGTGCCGATGTTTAGAGAAAATATAGTTCTAAGCTTCGATGAAGCATTAGGTGCAGCATAGTGCAACAACATACTAGGAAAAACCAAGAGCGTACCTTCCTTTACTTTAGGTGTAAAGGTGAGGTCTTCGTCGCTAACAAAATTATTAAAGGGTGCGACGAAAGTTGTTGCTTCGTGTTTAGAAGGATCAAAGTCTACAAAAAGCACACATGAAAAACCAGTTGATCCATGCCTATGAACATGCATAGATTTTTCTTTGCTGTATCTTTGCGCCCATACCGCTTGTAAATTTAGATCAGCTCCCAGGCGGTTGGATACTAATTGGAAGTCCTCCGACAAAAGTTCTCCAAACTCAACTTGATATGGACATCCGTTTTTATGGTTCAAATGATAGTCGGTGAAATGATTTTCTTTGTTCGCGTCTGGGTTGTCCCAGTCCACCATAGCCAGTAACTTTTTTTTCTTTCTATCCCAATCTTTTATCTCAACAACAAATAAAGGAATGTAAAACGGGGTTAACATTTCTATCATGATAAAACTAACTTAGTCGCGGAATCATCACTTCCTATTACACCAGTATAAAAAGTGTTGAATGATATGCTAATTCTGTCTGGGGCATTTGCATCTTTGGTTTGTCTAGAATTTACCGAATGGTTTAAGTGCGAAGGAAATAACATAAGGCAATCTTGAGGTGTCGAAACTTGCCAAGAAGGCGCGTTATAAGGGTGAAGCTCGGGAGGGTTTACATCCCATTGATACGATGTTCGCTCCTTGTCGTGAAAAGCTATAGAGTCTGTGTCCAAAGTTTGAACATAGTATACTCCTGATATGACAGAGTTAGCGTGGTTGTGTTCGTGATGCGCTTGACCAACGCCAGTATAATTAGCCCAACTTTGAGTTATCCGCAGTTTGAGGTCTGGGTCGGAGGACACAGCTTCCTTTAGGTATTCGGTCAGGCAATGCTCTATTTTAGTTTTAAAACTAGCCATACACTTATTCTCTAGTATCGACTTAGTTACACTTATCTTATTTGACCTGTTCATCTTGTTTTCTTGCCCGAGAACAAATTTATATTGCGCCTTCGTTAAAGGCGGAAGTTTGTATTGACCCAGTGGTGTCGGGAATAACCCGAATACTTGCCCTTGAAACATTTAAGTATTAGTCCTTTTGTCGAGAATAAAAGTCATGCGCTTGACGTATCAACACCGATAACTGTCGAGCCATGGACCTTTGTTCTTTCTCTGCGATCAAACGCAGCAAGTCATGATCCTCTTTTATTAACCCAACGTTCTGAAACTTTTGCTTTTCAGATTCTTTCATTTTTTTTCTAGCCATGTCAGCCCCCAGTTGTTTTGTAAATGTTGATTGTACATACACAAGTTGGGGGCTGAACGCAAGTAGTTAGATTTAGTCCGATAAGACTATGCGATAAGACTCTGTGCTTTCTAACGGTTGGTTTTTGTCAGAAAGAAACTCTTCTATCCTAGCTGCAGAAATTTTTTCATCTTCTAAATGCTCTGCTAATTCGTCGGCAGTCCACCACTCAGAGCTTTCAACCATGGTCGCTCTGATCACTGCAAAGTCTCCAACCTTTGGGTCTATTGAGTGGGGCTTAAATGTATCGGCTTGCTCAACCATGGTCGCTCGAACACAACGCCAAGGTATATGATCCCTTTTATCTGCGTAGTTTGGTACGCAGCTTGCATCAACCAAATCCCCTTGGTCAAAGTTTAAAAGTTTTGCGATACGAGCATTGAAGAAAACTGCTTCGCCTTCATCTGTCACACCAAACGCGCTCCTAGATTCAGTTAAATTTTCAATCATCACATACATAGATTCTGTGTTGAAGTTATGCTCTGAAGTGTGAGTGAAGTCTTCTGGTAGTTTATGCATTTAAATTTTCCTCTGTCGGAAGTTGATCTCGTTTAATAATATTGCAGACCAGTGTCTCTGATACACCCAACAGGTCTGCAATCGTAGTTACGTCTAGTCTCTTGTGCAAAAGAATATTTATCCGACGAGATCTTTCGCCAATCTTTTGCTTCTTACTAGCAGGGGAACATTTCTTAATCCCCTTTTTTATTAATTCCTGGTTATGCATGTGAGCAATTCTAGGCCTCTTAATAACGTCTATTCTATTCTGGTTGATCCATGCCCTTCGAAACCGTTCCTCTTGTTCCGGTGTCATATGGTCCTTCCTTTCTGTCTAAGTTTACTGGTGAAAGAACGTAGTTCCCCCACCGCGTTAAAGATTTCATCGTTGAGTGAAGGTCTCGCGTCTTTGCGAAACCTTTCTTCCTGCAGATAATCAACTTTATTCCTTAAATATTTGAGGTCATGCTGCTCTGCGGGTGTTAGTGTCTTAGTGCATTCTCTCTTTAGGGACATTGTGTGATCGATCCTTTGCTGACTTAGATGAAATTTGAGATAGCATTTTGAATCCGAACTCCATGTCTTGAGGACTCCAGAACTGAGATGCCATAGTCATTAGCGTAGCAACCACATCATCTGGTTCCATATCCTCCGGCAGTACTCGCATGAGATTGTGAATAAGATGTCCCTTTTCCATCATGCTCTCTGGATAAAACTCAGTGTGAGTTTCCATCATACCATCGAACACTAAAGCCACCGTCCAGTATTCAAACTTCTTTGGATCTAAGTTTAGTTCTGGAAGTATGTGGTCGATCCAATCTTGAACCTCGATCCATGTGTCCATGAACGCGGCCTCGAAACCCGAGTGGGCTGTCTTCGTTGTTACTTGATACACGTTATTTTCCCTTTCTTATCCAATTAATTTCCTCAAGTAACTCTAGCTTTTCAGCAGTTACTTTCTCCAACGCCTTCAGCAGTCTTTCTATCTCGTTGGTTTGCTTTGCCATCTTGGAATATATGGCTGCAGTTTTTTTATCAGACATCTAGATCCTCGAAACCTTCGTCCTCGATATCGCCGTAGCCATTGCAATACTCGCAGTCCTCGAGCCGCGTGTCCAAATATCCTACGTCACGGTTTATGTTGTGAGGTACAGCGTACTCCACCTCAACTTGCCCATGCCCGTCACATTCTGGGCATGGCATCTTTCGTTCTTTAATACTGCTCATTGATTTATCCTTCTCTGTTAAACTCCAACCAATTATGTCCCTCATTATCGATGGCTTCTTTGATTCTGTCCAACTCTATTTCGAATTGATTGGTGTATCTTTGGTTGTAGGTTCCCGTCTGCTTAGATGCAGAAGACAATTTATCCACA
>Ga0196887_1000558_pt1 | contig 17600 bp, 17 predicted proteins | sample VirMetDEL_Mar_31_FD_169094 | JGI IMG/M metagenome (GOLD analysis project Ga0196887, IMG submission 169094) | Aqueous microbial communities from the Delaware River and Bay under freshwater to marine salinity gradient to study organic matter... | ecosystem: Environmental > Aquatic > Marine >... | reverse complement strand
CCAAACACGTGGGTCTATTGGCTGAAATTCACCATGTAAACGCATCATAGTCTCTTCACAGCTATTTTCTACTAATAGATGTAACATTAGCTTAAATAAACGTTTTAGTCCTCCCTCAGCAATATTTCTTGCCATAACTTCAATTTGTGCTGAACCTTGTTGTGCTTGGAGACGAGCCGCAGTAGCTGAGGTATTTTGTAAGGCATCAGGGTCTAATCCCATAGAAGCTCTGCTTACACCTGATTTAGCTTCTACAGCATCGTCCATGTATTGCATCGCAGTTAATACCTGACCTGCGACAAAAGGAGTTGCAATATCTACCAAGGCTTGAGGAGATTTCATTCTTACAAGACCACCAATCTCATTGTTCATTAAATCATCTACATTAACTTGTCCTTGCACATAACCTTGTCTTGGTGAGTTTGTTAATGCTACGTTATCCATCATTCCTCTAAGCATAGCTGTAGAAGAGTCTTGGTCATTCATAAGCAAGTCTGCAACACTACGACCAAAGAATGTATGTGGCTCAGGGTCTACTTCAAATACTGCAAAAGGCACTTCACCATATGGCTCACACTCAAGTAGTTTGTCATCACCACCTGCAAGTAACAATCTGTACATAACAGCAACACCTGTACCTTCTTTATCAATCTTCATGTAAGCTTCTGTAACAGCAACTTTTTTCATTGAAACGTCAGCGTGATGGTCTTGTTCATCTTGCTCGTATCCTCTACGCTCAAATTCTTCTGAGTCTGAATATGTATCATCAGAACTTAAACCTGATAAATTAGATACTTCTTCAAAGTCATAACCCATAGAAACTAGGTCACTTACTCTTAACTCAGTTCTGTGAGCTACAATATATGAATCATCAACACTCTTTGCGTTTCTGTCTACAATAAATTCTTCAGGTGGTACTGACTCTATTTTTAACTCACCATTTTCTTTTTTGTGGCTTATAGTTAGCGTATGTTTAGGTGTTTCTACTTCTATAGCATCGTCACCCATTTCCATTTCAAGTTCTGTGCCATGCTCAATAACAGTTACGTCAGGCTCATTAACAATAGCCATCATTTCTTCATCTGTTACATTTGTGTAGGTGTGTAACGTTGCTTCTGTGTTACTTTCCCACCATATTTTTAATACACCTGTTTTTTTAACTAAAGCATCATGTATTGCATCATTTAACAACCTGTATCCGTTTAGCTGTTGAAATTTCCAATGTGCATATTTAGTTGCTTGTTCAGCACCTACAACATCTTTTTGGCTAGTTGGTACAAACTCTACTGGGTTTTCTGATGACAAAAAAACACGCATTAAACTGGGTTTTATAGCACGTATTGTGTCTCTTACTTTAGTAGCCACTATCTTAGAACGTCCATCTTCTTGTCCAATGTCTACTTCACCTTCAAAGTAACGCTGAGACTTAATTCTGTCTTCAGCTATTTCACTTTCAACAAATGATATTGCAGAATCTAAAGCATCTTTAGCTATACCTTGTACGTCATCATCTGTCATTGCTTTTAGTTCTGCCATCTATTACTCCTTGAACCCTGTTATAAGTGGAAATGCGTTTTGTGATGCTAAACCTAGTAAACCTTCTATGCCTGATGCACCTGCTGGGTCAAATTGTTGATTAACTTCACTACCTGCTGTTTTAGCTCGTAAATCTCCACCTGCTTGTGATAATGCCATAATCATATCATCTAATGTTCTCATAAACAAACCCATTGAGCTATCATCAATTAGAGCTTTTTCTAATGCTTTATAGTTTTCAGGATTTGTCGTAATAATATCAACATATTCTTTAGCAACTTCATCTGATATGCCCATTTTTCTTTTCATATATTGAATTGCACCATCTGCTACTGCTACCATTATTCCACCTTCACGACCACCTGATGCACCTGCTATTCTAGACATTTGTATTTTATCAGCAGTCTGTGAACCAAATTGCCCTTGTAATGTTGGACTAACTTTAGCGGCATTAGATGCTACACCTAATTTTTGCATTAATGGAGCTAATGTTTCTTCAGGTACTACTTGTGTAATAATATTATTTAGCAACGTAGAGTCATCTGCCATTTCTTTAATTGATTGATAACCTTTTTTGTTTTTTAGTGCCTGTGTAATTCCAATACGTAATGCGTTCATAACACCCGGTGTATCACCAAAAGCCTCAATGAACAGTTGTACATCTTCAGGAGAGTTGCCTCTCTTTTGATTTAATAAACCTAATCCATATTCGTAAGCTTCACGACCTTTGCGAACTACTCTAGCTTGTTCTCTTACAGCAGTTAAACCCGGACTTAATTTATCTAATTTAGCTCTTATGGCTTCTTCTAATGCTTTAATGTTGCTACCTGCTGACCCTTTTCCTGATTTATTTAAGTCATAAGCAACTTCGCCTAATGCTCTACGTATTACTTCAGCATCTTCTAATGATGGCTGTCTTAACATACGTACAACACCATTTTTGTTTTTAGTAAATAATGGTACTAAACTACCTGATGAGCTGTATATTTGTTCAATAGCTTCGTAAACACCTGTTCCTTTCATCTGTCCTGCTTGTAGCAAATCGTTAACAATGCCATCGCCCATACCTTTGACTAAATTAGGGTTGCCACCTTTTTTACCAAAAACTGTGTCATAAAGTTCTTTTTCTTTCTTTCTAATTACAGACTGGTTTTGTGTCCATATCTTAGTCAAATTAGCATCTGAGTTTGTACCTGATGCCATTTTTTGTAAATCGTCTATAACACCCATTTTTGTGGTTTTAGGTCTTTGTTTAGCTACTGCTTCAAGAACATCCTGTGCCGCACCTTTACCTTTAATTGTTTCTTTAATCAAATTAACTAAAGTTTGGTTTTCTGACATTAAACGACCATTCATTAAATCTACTACTACTTCGTCTTCTGTCTTACCTGTTTGTTCCATTAACTTGTTTAATTCTTTACGTACAGCTAGACTTGCTGTCTCACCAAACATACGTTTACCTAATGTAGAAACATATGTTGATATACCTGCTACAACGTTACCACCTAATACAAATGCACCTGCTATTGGTGCGCCTACAATATAGCCAGTTGCAAAATCACCAAAACTTTTATCTTCTGCTTCACCCACAGAATACACACCTGCACTAGTACCTGACCTATTCATTACTTGTAAAGGACTTAATTTACTTGTGTTACTACCTGATTTGAAAACTGACCTACCTAATCTAAACAAATTAGATACTGATGCACCCCATGCACCCGGCCCACCAAATATGCTAAATACTGTAGGAACTAATGCTCCTGCTAATTCAAAACCAAGTGCTTCTTTAGGGTTTTGTTGTGCATAATCTGCTACTTTTTTGTTAATTTCAGCTTTTGCTTTTTCGTAGGAAACACCATCATTTAACAAAGATACTGCAAATGCTTCTATTTCATCTGCAAATTGAAATGTCAATCCACCTAAAGTGCTACGTAGTTTTTGTGAGTCAGCTTCGCCAATACTTTGTACTGTGCTAGACCCATCATTGGATGGCAAAGACCTGTTTAATATGTCTAATGTTTGGTCATTTGGATTTATACTATTTAAAACTGACTCATCAACATTTATATCTTCTTCTGCATCAATTTGCGATAATATTTCAAAGCCTGTTGCCATTAGTTAACTCCTTCGTTTGCTTCCCACCATTTTTGAGCCAATTCTGTTTTACCTAATATATTAAAGTAAGTATCGTATGTCATACCCGGCATATCTGCTATAAATGCGGCTCTGTCGTTATAGTTTATGTATGACCAAGCATCATACGCTGACATTGTATCGATATGCTTATCCCATGTAGCAAAATCCATAGCTTGTACATCTTGAGGTAATCTACTACGATATACTTCATATTGTGTTGCTCTTATATGTGTTTTGACATCGTCATTCAAAACTTTGTATCTTGACTTAATATGCCCTTGTCTTTCCATAGCAAATTCTTTTTTGTATGCTGTCCAAGAACCTAATTCAGATATGCGTTGTGAACGATTGTACATTTCTTGTGCAAGTTTCTGACGTGATTCAATCATCATAGTAATTTGTTTGTACAGTTGTTCAGGAGACAAATTTGTATCTAAATTAGTTTGCATAGCCATTTGCATTTCTTTTTCAGATAACGCACCAAATGTTGCCATGTTAATTACATCAATACCCATTAAATTAGCTGTACTTTTTATAACAGCTTGTTCTGCTGTAAAGTTTGGAAGCATATTTGTTATCCATCCTGATATAGCTTTTTCGTTGTATGTACCATCAGGATTTTTTAATGTTCTAGCCACATTTTGATACTTTTGAACTGAATCAATAGCGGCTGTTGCTTCTATGAAAGAATCATCTGCATATCGAATAGCTTTTGCTCTATCGTCTGCATTTTCTTGTTCATCTAATTCTCTTTGGTATTGCTGTGATGCTGACTCACCAAATGCACCATCGATAATGTTTATTGTTTGACCACCAAATTCGTCTGTCACAATTGTGTATTTTTGACCTTCTTTCATCTCAACACCCATGACTGTGCCATCTTTTTGTTGTACTTGTATAGCACTTGTAGTGTCTTTTAGGTCTTTCGCACCAACACCAAAGTCATTACTAAACATTTCTACGTATTTACGTATAGCAACAGGGTCACCTTTAGCACTTTCAATTAATGCTCTATATGAATCAATTAAACCATCTTGTTCAGGTGTTCCTTTACCTCTAAACGTTTCCATCCATGCTTGTGTACCATTAACATCACCCTTAGTTTCTTTAAATGCTAATGTCATTGCTGTGTTAACGTCCATTGCACCTGTGCTTACTAAATTAGCTAAATTAGGTTTACCCATTTTGACAAGTGCATCTACAGTAGCATTTTTATTAGTTTTCGCTGTCTGCGTATCTATAGTTGATTGAAATGAAGCCGCTATGTTTGGGTCAGGGTCGAGTCTCATAGAGTTAAAACCTATGCCAAGACGTGCTACTTGTTCAGGACTCATGCCTTTAAACATTTGATTGCTAACACCACTTACAATGCCACCAAATCCACCGAAACCTTGGTTAGTATTGTTTGTGGCTTGTGTAGGTGGTTGGTTATACTCACCCATAGATTGGATTTTCTTTTCTTCTTCCCCACCTAGAAGTCCTTTACCACCACCCATAAACTGGCTTAGTAAACCCATTCCGACCATTTGTCCTAAACCTATTGCCATCTTTTAACTCCCAGTATAACCACTAGCTCCTAGTGTTAGATAATCAAACAGACCCGGTTGTTTAGTTGTAGTTTGAGTCTGTGGTGTTGTTGGTGTTACTCCTAATGCCGCATTAAGGTATGCAAGACCCTGTGCAGGATGTCCAACATATCCTTGGTATTTATTAGCCGCTGCATCAAATAATTGTTGCTGAAGTGCTTGTTGCATTGCACCCTGTGCCATCATATTGTTATTAACTGTCTGACCCATACCAAAACCGAGATTAGCTATATCGCCAAGTTGCCCTGCCGCTCCTAATCTTTGTCCTGCACCTGACAAGTCAGCTTGTTGATTTGCCATACCTGCTTGTAATCTGTTTTGTTGATTAGCTAGTTGTGCTTGTAGATTTGTACCTATGTCAGCTTGTGCCATTTGCTGTGCATTTTGGAAACCTGCTTGTCTAAGACCTGCTGATGATTTAGCTAATTGACTGAGTGTTTCTCTGCCTATATCACCCATTGCAACACCATGTCTAGAGCCACCATATGCGTTAGCGGCTTGTGCTTGACTCTGCAATTGACCCATACCAATATTTGCACCACGTAAAATATCAGCTTCATTAGCTTTTACAACTGCATCGTCATAAGGGTTCATGTAAGGATTTAAGTTAGTAGTACCCAGTTGATTAGCTGTTACATTACTTCCACTTACAGATAAAGGCTTGTAACCCATTCCTGCAACAGTACCCATTCCTGCACCTTGTACACCTTGTGCGGCTAATTGATTAATATTTGGTGGCTTAACTTGTCCTTGTGGTGTTGGTTGCCCTGCCATTTCTTATCTCCTATCGTTTTCCGTAAGTATAGAAATCTCTTGCATTTGGATTTCCTATTTTTCTTGTATCAGTCATAACATTGTTACCGATTTTTGTACCGAATTTTGGTTCACCCATATCTTTTTGTTTAATAGGTGTTATATTGCTAACCACGTGTGTTTGCTCATTAAATTTTGGTGTTAATATATCTAGCCACGTTGCTTTACCTTTATTCCATTCAGCTTCGGTCAAGGGGGCTGTTTCCCCTGCTACTTTCCCATAGGTGTGTATCCTTTACTATCAAATCTACTACTTAGACCTCCTCCCATACCTGCTTCAATGTCTGCTGTGTCATCCATTGCAGGTGCTTTTGTATAACTATAGTCAAATTTTGGTTGTAGATTTCTGTAAGCATTATCTGACTCACTAACTGTGCTAAATGGACTAATTTGGTCTTTATGCAAATCAGTTTGAAAGTGAGGAGAGTTGTAGTCAGGAGTAAAAGTATCTTGTGGTCTTCTAGTTGGTGAACTTACATTTGCACTACCTCTAAAACCACCTTGTCCAGTTGAGCGTGTTGTTGGTACGTTAGCACCAAACAAAGCATCGTACTGTGCTACTGCATCAGGCTGATTGGCTTTAAGTTCAGCAAGTGCTGATTCGTATATTGGCTGTGAGCTGTAGCCACTAAACCCATCGAAATCTGTAGGTGTTGGCATTCCACTTGTAGCTGTTAAATTGCTGTTAGGGTCAAGCAAACCAAATGCCTGTGCCGCTCCTATGTTGGCATCAAATGCCGCATTTTGTGTTGGTGTAAATGCCGCAACGTCCGGCCCATAGTAAGGCATGTACTCAATTCTTTGTACATCTTCAGCTCGTTGTAAATTTCTAATTGCAGGGTCACGAATCCAAGCAGGAATCGTTGTCTCTGTTGTCTTGCTTCCACCTTTTCCACCACCACCACTCATGTCAAAACTCCTTCAATAATGTTGTGAACTGTTCTGACCAACCTCTTGACTGCAAGACTTTTTTCCAACCTTTTCGTCCTGCTACTGTCATGCCATCACAGCCTTGTTGTTTACCCCATGCCATTGCATCATCATGCATGTCTGTAATCTGTTTAATTCCGTAACCTTTATCACCACCTGCTAAGAATACGTGTAGCACTTTTTTATTAGGATACACTATTATCTCAGTAACTGCACATCCGTTTGCACCCATCCATAGTTGCATGTGTCCACTTAACACACCATCTACAATGTCTTTAAAGTCATGCGTTTCACCACCTTTTTTAAGTGCTGACTCTATCCAGTCTTTACCATTCATTAACTGTTCTTGTATATTCATGGGTCTAATTTTATCCTAATCCATGCTCCATTTTTAGAAACTACAGGACAGTCCTGAGCCTCATCCCACATAATAATCCCATCTTGTGTAGCTTTACTATCTGAATTATAAAATTGTAATTTGTTTCTAGTAGTCGTTATAAAAGTATTTAATCGTTCACCCCATGGCTTCCAATCTTTGCCTAATGGTGGTGGAGGTGTCTGTACACTCATCGTCTACCTCCTGCATTAGCTTCTATACGCATTATTCCTGACCTCCAGTTTTCATTACCTGTGCCTTGTACTTTTATACGTACTTGTCTACCCTGAAAGCGAACATCTGTTGGATTACCAAGAGTAAATGCTCCATGTGATGTCTCACTATCATTAGGATAAAAACGTGTCTTAAATGTAACTTCTACTTGTCCTTGTGTTTTTTCATCAGGTATAAGCTGTGTTACTTTCATAATGCTGTCACCATTACCAAGACTTATAGAGCCTGACTCAGCATATGGTTTTGTTGACCCTGTATGTGTGTAACCTGTCTCTTGATTGTAAAGATTGCCACTAGCATCTGCCCATATAGGATTGCTAAATACACCTTGGTCAACTCCTGCTGTTCTATCTAATTCACCAGTAGACCAATGTCCTTCTTTATAGTCAAGTGCAACATATCTATCGTTTTCGTTTGAGCTACTAGATGGATAAAACCACCATATTTCACCATGTTGTGAGTTATGTACAGCGTAAACTTTGCTTATTTGTGCATCGTTCATGTCATCAAAAACATAATCAGACACTTCACATGGCATTTCACTAGCTACTGAGCCATCAAACTGGAAAAAACCTTTACGACCCATCCAAAAAGCTCCTTCATCAATAGCTACAGCACCACGTCTTGATGCAACACCACAAGCTGTACCTACTCTTTCAAACCCATAGACAAATGGTGCGCCTGAATAACTAGCAACGTGTGCATCATTGTCAGTTAGGATAAGGGTTCTACCTCTCATACGTAAACCTAACATGATTTGACCAACAGTCTGTAATTCAAAGTCACCTGCTTGGTTTGTAGCACTAGGTGTCCATGATGTATTATTTTCTTGGTCACACCATTGTACTTTACGAGGATTACCACCTGCACCAAGTGCAAATACAAATCTTTCTTCTGTAACTACTAAACCTTTGTTATTAACTGGAGCATTGGCTACTACTTGTGCCACAACTCCTGTGTTAAGTTGCCATTCGTATATCTTGCCATCCTTAGATGAACAAGCCATAAGGTATTCACCCCATGTGTCTAGTGACCATGTTGTAGCTTCTTGATATATACCTGAGCTTGTTGGTGCATTACCCCAATTACTATGCCCATAAAATCCACCACCATAACCAAGATTAAGCGATGCATTCAAATTACCTGATGTTAATCCTGATGGTGTTATGTCATAAACTGTGTGTGAAGGGTTTACATAATATAATTTGTTATAAGTGCCACCTGATAAATATGAGTCACTTGAGTTATCAAGCCATGAAAGCATTGCTCTAGGTGCTGATGCGAATGCACTAGCTTTTCTAGTTGTCCATCCACCAACTGGTCGCATAGAACCATCGTGCCATCTAACTAAACTTGCATCTCTCCATCTATTAGACGATTGAAAATCTGTGCCATTTCTATATTGACCCGGTGGTATGTCTAAAGGTATTAATGCCATAATCTTATGCCGCTATCTCTGTCCATGTGACTGTGTTATTAATAATTGTTTCCCACTTCTCTCTACCTATTGTAGCTACACCTGATGTTGATGATACTATACCACCGACACGTTGTACTCTATTGCATGTTGCTGTAATACTTGATGTAGGTTGTGTAACTGCATGTCCTTGAAATATTTGCTCGGAGTCACCAACTGCACTTGAAGTGTTAGCATTATTTGGTGTTGGTGCTGAACCACCCATTCCTGAATGATATTGACAATAATAATACAAATTAGGTGTGCCATCTGCTACAACAAAATTAGGTGTACCACCTGTTACAACAATAGTTGATTGCGTTGACGAGTTGTGAGTTACACCTGTTGTGTATTCTGTTCCACTTGCATGTGTACCATCTGCTGTGTCTGAAAATCTTAATGGATGTGCTGATGGGTAATTGAATACATAGGTGTTACCTTCAACAAGTTGTATTGTTTCTTGCTGAACACCATTAATAAAGTATTTGTTAGAGCCACTCACACTAGCAACAGTTACCTCGTTTGTATGAGTGCTTCCCGTTGATGCAATTCCACCTCTTGTAGCAAATCCGAGTACGGTAATACTAGCTACTGCTGTTGGTACACCTGAGCCAAATCTAACACGATTACATATAGCCGCAGTTGTTGATGCACTACTAATAGTCGCTGATGCACTAATAGCAAACACACCAACAGCACTAGCTGTAGCTACAGCGTTAGCTGTCTGTGGACTTGTGCGAACACGCATCACACTTTCAGTTATGCTAGATGTAGTTGTTGATGTTGCAGTAGCAATTCTTACTCTTGCACCATTACCAGTAGTTGTAACTGTAGTCTGTGAAGCTCCATTAATAATAGCAGAGCCTTCAGGTACACGTCTAACACCAACTGTTAAACCTGAGTTAGCAGTTGTACTAGCAGTTGCTATTCTTACACGCTTACTATCTGCTGTTGCACTTGACGTTGCTGTGACTACTGTTTGTAAATCATCTGCTCCACCATTAAAGACACCAACACCATAATTCCAGTCACCATAGTTTCTAGAATCGGTTTCTTCAATGATGACTACTTCACCACTACAAGTCGAGCTTGATGTAGCAGTAAGTGTTATTACACCACTACCTAAGTTAACTATCCAGTTAACACCATTAGCACCTGACGTAGCAGTTACTGTAGCTGATGCATCCTGAACTTCACCTACGCTTGAGCCAAATGTACGTAAACCGTAATACGATTCACCATACTCAAAAGCCATTTACTTAATTAGTTAAGTGTAATATCTAAGTCACCTGATGGCACACGAAACACGTCACCAGTTTCAATAGTCTTATTTGACGATAGAGCCGCATAAGCCATCATGTTTCCTGATGTAGAAGCATCAAAAACTGCAACATGTGTTACTGTTCCATAGTTAGCTGTCGCTGTAGGATATTCTACTGCCGCATTATTAGACGTAGTGTTACCTGATGTTGTAAATGCAACTGTTTGACGTGCATACCCACCACCACTCACTTCCGTACCACCACCAGTTTCACCCGGAGCGCCTGTAAATAACGCTAAGTATTTAGTTGATGGAGCTGTGTAAGCCGCACCTGCAAATACGTGGTCTAGAATTTCTGTTTCTAAATAGTTTGTAAAACTCATACTAATCCTCTCACTTTAAGTGTTAATCCTGACCCACTATAACGAGCTTGGTCAGAATATTCATTTAATCTAGCAACTGCGGCAGAATACATCTGCGCCCAAACTGCTACCCTTTGGTCTTCTGCTAAGTAAGGTGCTGAGTGTAATAACGCTCCGTAGAGATATACATCAGGTGCTTCTAGCAAAAGCCAGTTATCTGAGTTACTACTAAGGGATGGTACTTTCTGATAGTAAAGCAACTCAAAATCTGTGTCATTACTCGGAGTTGGGTACAATTGAAATTGTCCATCTGCGTGTGTGTACATACGAGGTGTGCCTGTAGCATTCTCGTTAGCGGCTCTCTTGTCCGCCATAGCATCTCTTGAGACAAGGTTAACAACCGTAGTGCCTGTGCCTGTAAGATGTAATCGTATTGTTTCAATCCAATCAGCAGGAGTTTGCATATACTCATCACCACTTGATTGTTGACCACTAGACCTTGCTTCCATCTTGAAGTGTCTAATGTCTCTGTTAATTTGTGCCTCAGCCAATGTAATAAAATCAGGTATTACTGCTGTAAGGTCATCTCTGTTTAGGAAGTCAGCTATAGATGCTTTTAATCCTGTGTAATTAGATAAAGCCATATTAGAACCCTAAGTTTTTAGAATAAGGTATTTCATCTTGCATTTGGTAGCCTCTTATTAAAGCAGGATTTGCTACAACTTCTGACATCATTCTCATTTTACCATCATCATCTAAGCGAGAAAAGTTACGTACAACTGGCACTTGCTCTTCCGTACTAACTGTAGATAGTATTTGCGAAAACTTGGTAAGTAATTCTTGATTGGATAAGCCACCAGTCATGTTTGGGTCAATACCAACACCTGCCATTAATGCCCTATTATTTGCTTCTAGTTCATCCATACGAGCAAATTCACCACCTGATAAAGCACCTGCATTACGTGTAGGATTTTTTAATGTGTGATGGTCAGTACCTGTGTCTGTATCCATGAAGAGTGTCTTTTCTCTGTCTGACATTGCACCATCTTTTGGTGAAGCCATATTTCCTAACAAAGATAAAATACCTTGGCTTCTGTAATCACCTGATGGTTTTGCGTATCCGTATGCCATGTTATCTCCTGTTTAATTTAGCAATAGTATATCATTGTTTTTTATAATAACCCTTGTTTTTCAAGCTTCATTAATCTCTCATGTGTTAACAAACCAATTGGTGGATATTGCATTGTAGTTCTTCGATAATCTTTATCGTCAAAGTTTTGACGTGTCATTGGCAACTCTACACCATCTTTATTTTTTGCTTTAGTATTGTCAAACAAATCTAATATGCTTAAATCTTCTTTAATTCTTGCTTGACCTTGTCCACGCAAAGCATATGGGTAAGTAGGATGACCTGAAACATTTGATTTCATATCACTCATGCTTACTTCACCAACGTTTTGTATTGTTAAAGGTTCTTTGTTTAATTGAAACTCATCTGCATTTGCTAACCTAGCTTGTGGCAAAGTTATTGTGCCATCGTTCTTACCTTTTGCTCTAAAGTTAACATCAATAATTCTGTTGATTTCTTTTCTTTCTCCACCTGTCGTGCCATCTAATGGGTTTTCTGAACGTATGCCTTTCCAGTTTAAGTTTACTTTTGCACCTGTTTCTTTATCTGTTGAGGTAGTGCGTATTAATTTATCTAATTCATCTAATTGTTTGCTGTCTAATTTAGCAAGAGCAGACTGTAACATTGTATCTGTAACTTGTTTACTAAAGTCCATGCCAGTTGGTTTCATCGCAAATGGTAAGTATATAGGGTCTTCACCAAATGTATCTCTAGCAAGTTTAGCTTGACTAATTAACTTATCAATAGGTTCTTCTGCTGATGCCCATAACAATCCTCGCTTATAACTTTCAGGTAAAAACATATAATCTTGTCCACCTAACAAATCAACAGGCTTATTTAATGGCTGACCATCAACATGTGTAAGAATACCACCTGCTTTTGTAGTATCTGATTGACTAGCAACAAATGGTCTACCTTCGTAATCTTGTATTGATTTAGTAGGTGCAGTAATCAGGTTTTCACCAACAACTGTACGACCATATTGGTCTAACAGTCCACCACTTATGTTTGCTAAATCACCTACACGTGCAGAGTTTTTATCTTTACCACCTGAGTATCGTATATCTACATCACCAATTGGAATAGATGATACGTCTCGTTTTGTATTATCGACAACCACACCTTTGTTTTCTAATATTTTTGACGTGTCTGCATTGAAGGTTACATAGTTTCTTGTTTTTCTTTCTGTGTCTGACAACCCACGTGAATCACCATCAAAGTATTGTCTACCCATTACACCATTTGCATGTAATCGTAACGAAACTATTTTTTCTACTGCACTTTGTGGTCTTTCTGACGTTAATGCTTCTTTAGGTATTCCATTTTCAGCTATCTCTCTTTCTACTAAATAACCATAAATGCTTGAGCCATCTGTTGGTGTAGGTGCTGTGCCACGACCTAAGCCATCTATCTCTAATTGCAGTCTGCGTAATTCATTAGTAATGCTATCACGTTCTGCCATTAACTTATCTGTGTTAATTGGCTTTCCACCTAATAAACCTACTACTTCATTGTCAGCAAAATCAACATTTAATTGTGCATTAATTTCATCTTTTCTTTGTTGCAATGGCTTCCATTCATCTACTAAATCCATGTAAGCACCATGCTCTTTTCTTAAAAAGTCTTGTACTACTTTAGGTTGGTCATAAACAGGTATGTCATCATTAAGCATTGTGCCAATTGCTTGGTCAGGCAAGTCAACTTTATATCTACCAAAATCTTGTTTTTCAAATGTCTTTTGCCACTCAGCATGGTCAGCTTTTATTTTGTCATGTATCTCAGGTCTGTCTTTGTAACCATCTAACATATTTTGTAAGCTAAACTCAGGACTACCATGTAAACTTGCATTTTCATACATTTCAGCTTTAATGTAATCTTCCTGTTTTATAGCTTCATTGTAACGCTTACTCATTTCGTCTTGGTATGCTCTGTATGACTTGTCGTTTAATCCTTTTTTGTATTCATATTCTTTAGCAACATCTCTGTTTTCAGCATGATAAACTCCCCACCCATAAGCTTGTGCGCCTTCACCACTACCCATTTTGTCTGTGCTAAATCGTTTGAAGTTGTAAGGTGACCCATGCCATACAGTCAATGGTGTCATAAGTCCTGCGTTAGCCGCATCAACCATGCCATCCATTTCAGCCATAAATCTTTGTTGAACAGCAGGATTAGTAGCTACATCTGCTACACCTTTAACAGCAAAACCTGCACCTGCAATCATTGACAATACTTCAGCAGGGTTTTTACGGAACTCTTCTTTGAATCCATCCCAAGTGCCATAGGATGTTTTAAGGTAATTACCAAACTCACTAGCCATTTTACGTTGTGCTTCACCAACGTCTTCACCTAACATATCACCTACTGGTGTTAAATTAAGTACACCACCTGCTACTAAATTAGTTATACCTTCAGCAGTTACAGCAGGATTTGTTATTGCTTGTGCTGAATCACGATACATGCCACCGATGCTTGGCAAAAAGTTTTGTAATGCATTACCTTCTCTATCATCATTGCCTTCACCCCAACCAAGTGCTTGAAAGAATGGACTTTCGGCTCTAGCATCATACAACGCTTTAGCTTCAGCATCTCTTCTTGCTTGTAACTCAGGGTCTACGTCAAGTAATCCACCAAAAAATTCCTTACTGTCTTCCCATAAATCAGACAACAAACCACTCATACTACTCCTTGCAAGTTTCTCCTTAATGGTTTATCCCAGTTCTCATTGAAAGGCTTGTAGCCTATTGCAAGATACCTTGTAGCATCTGCACCATGTGAACTCCAATCGTGTCTTGGTCTCATCCTCCAAGTCTTACCATTATCATCCCACTCTCTGCTGTATGCCTGTAAGGAATCGATAAGTTTCTCACATGATACCTCATCGAAATAGCATTTGTCTAGCATTGTTCTGACTTGTTGTATGCCATCGTCAATTAATAATGATGGTGCTATCTCAATGTTGTTAATGCCTAAGTCCTCAAGCATCTCCATTCTACTCTTACCTGTGCCTAATTCCCTAACTCTAACATCATGTGGTAGAACGTGTTGGTCGTATACATAGCCTTTGTCTTGCAACACCTTGACGTAATGCTCTAGTCCTACACCTGAGCCTTCATAGTAATCAATAATGTGTATCTCAGCTCCTATGAACTGGGCAAAGACTATTGATGTGCTGTCACCTATACCTAAATCCCAACTTGTAACTACACCTTTGGCTCTGTCATATCTAACCTTTGTAATTCTATCTTCATCTTTGGCTCTGCGTAATTCAGCAGAATAATATGCACCCTCTGAGAATATTAAGAAGCCACCTTCCCAAATGTGTTCGTATGACTCAGGACGTTTCTCTTTATCTTCAAGCCTTTGTTCATCGAGAACTGTTGGAAACCATGGATTATCTTGCCATTGCATACTAACTATCTTAGAGTCTGAAGGAAAGCTATCTCTAAACCTTTCATGTGTTGCACTATACTTTGACTCAGGATTCCATGTTATCCATACCTCAGAGTTAAAGCCAATACTCTTATCTTCTTCACGTACTGTAGGCATCAACAAATCCCATGCTCTACCACTAACAGACTCAGCCTCATCTACCCAAGCTATGAGGATGCGAGACTGTGACTTGATACTATCTAATGAACGTCTCAAACCTGCAAATGTGTACGTTATATTGCCATCCTTTGACCTGATAAACTTCTCACCTATCTCGTAATAGTCTGCTAACCAATCAACGCTTAAAATCGCAGATTTAATCTCAGCCATTGATGACTCACCTAACGAGTTCATAAACTCACGACCACACAGTATTGTTCCTCTTACACCTGACATGCCCCAACGATAACCAAAGACTGCTGTCATTAATGCAAAGCTTCTTGTCTTGCCTGACCCACGACCTCCATAAGCACCACGTATTCTTGCTGTGCCTTCAAAGACTGGTATTAATTTATCAGGTAATTGGACTTCAGCTACTTTGCTCATGCTTACTAACTAATTGTATGACTGTTGGCTTCATAGATTCATCACTAGATGTTATGTCTTGCTCCATCTTATCGTGGTATCCATGCTTACCTAAAACAAGCTTAGTTATTGCTGAATTAAATGTGTTGTTGAGACCATTGTTTACAAGGGTTTTGGCTTGAACTTGCATACATCTGCCTAATATGTCGGAAAATCCCTTATCTTTTTGCTTTGCCCAATCATATAAAGTGTCTCTGTGAAGACCTAAATGCTCTGCCATTCCCTCAATACTTGGAATCATATCACCATACATTTGATAGTCATCTATGTAAGCAAGAGCCTTCTCTTCTATCTCTTTATTCCATTTAGTTGGTCTAGCCATATTTTTCTCCTAATTAGTTAGGACACTCTCATCAACACTCACTAAAATTTGAAGCACCAAAAGTAGTACGGGAAAATTATAAATGTCCTAGCTAATTAACTCTCTCCAATCATCAGGTAGTTGTAGTTTAATACCCAAGTCAGTTTCAGCAAAGACAATTACATCGTCTATATACTCACCCATCTCTTTAGTATTTAGTTCTGTAGTGGATTTTAAGACAGTTCGTTCTTTATTGCAAACTGTCTCTGTTTGTATCTCTAAAAATTCTTCTCGGCAATGGTCATGAATAGCATCTTTAGTATTGTAAGTCTCTTTACGTATCTGTTCTATTATCATCCAATACAATCGGTTTTGAGCCTGACTTCGTGTCATTGTGTTAGGCTTTATAGTTATGACTGCTTCATCTGTATCACTACCCTTAAAAAAACTACGAGTCATGTTCTCTACAATATCTGCTTTAGGTTTGTCTCTCTTGAGTATTCTACTTAACGATTCACTCACAATAAATAATCTCCTTAATGCCTCACTCATAATCTAAAATTTTGTATGCATATTTAAACAACATTTCTTTTTTAATTAAGTAAGCATCTTTAGCAACTGTATCACCATTACCAACAAAATTAACAAACTGTAAATTGTTTTCAATAATGCAATCTCTTATTCTTTCACGTTCTACAAACACATACTGACTTGGTGTAACAAAAATCCATGCATGTGCTTTACTTGTCATCAACCCTGAAGGTTTACCATACATAGAAATTTCTACTACAAAATTGCCTGTGTACTCACTCTTAAAATCTTGCTTAACTTCATACCCTTTAGCAGTCTCAGGAACAAATATATCAAACTCTTTACAATAAACATTTATAACAAATGCACTAGGATATTGTGTCTTTAAAAGTTCTAAAACTTTTTGCTCTGTGTTTTGACCTACTGCTAAATCTTCTGCAAATGTATTCATGTATAACCATATTCTTCACCAACCAAGCCTTCTTTAACTAACTGTCGCTTAGTTCTTGTTATAGCAAACTCTGCCATCTCTTTAATAAAATGTGGTTTGTAATAAGGATGCACTAAGGAGTCATAGATTTGGTGACAGTTAGCACACCCATAAAAACCTATATCTCTCCCTAAATCATCTGTCATTTTAGTGCCTGTTCCTGCACCGTTTTTGTGACAGAAGACTACTGTCTCATTGCCTAGACATCCATCAAGCTTCAGGGTACAGGCTTTGCCACGTGCTGACTTAGTTATTGCTGTTTGTTTCATACTTCACTTCTTCATTAAGCCACAATATAACATCAGCCACGCTATAAACAACTTTAACACTACCACCTGATGCTTCTATTTTTTTTATCATGCTTTTTTGTTGTTTACTTAGGTAGCCTTTAGGTGTTTTTGTAGCAGGTTTTTTAACTTCTAATCCATAATACATGCCA
>Ga0196887_1000557_pt1 | contig 17628 bp, 16 predicted proteins | sample VirMetDEL_Mar_31_FD_169094 | JGI IMG/M metagenome (GOLD analysis project Ga0196887, IMG submission 169094) | Aqueous microbial communities from the Delaware River and Bay under freshwater to marine salinity gradient to study organic matter... | ecosystem: Environmental > Aquatic > Marine >... | reverse complement strand
TATTAGAGCTAGGCGTGTATATAACTGTAGATGAGCAGATAGATGAGATGATGGACGGTTTGCCCGTGTTGAAATCAACAGCAACTATCAGTGATGGCAAAGATGCTATACACACTGTAGCTGTAGTTGGTATCGACTTAAATCAAAAAGGTATGAACGTACCTCAACAGTTTGGCTCTGCATCATCTTATGCTAAGAAATATGCATTAGGCAATTTGTTCTTAATAGATGACACAGCAGACAGTGATGCTACAAACGATCATAGTAAGTCTAAGCCAGCTCTATCAGGTAAAGAACTTGATTCAGCTAAAGCTTATATGGCTAAGGGTGGTAAAATAGAATCAATCAAGTCTAAGTATACTGTCAGTAAAGATGTTGAGAAACAATTAACAACACTGTAAATTATGGATAAAGCTAAAATACTAGAGAGATTAAAAAGTGATGAAGATTATTACGGCGAATTTGGTAAACAATTTCTAAGTAACTCAAATGTATCTACACTATTAAATAGTCCCTTATCACTAGGTAAAGCGTTTGATTCATCACCTGCATTGTTAATTGGTGGTTATTTCCACACGGCTATATTAGAACCAGATAAACTTAATAAGTTTAAAATAATAGAGTCTTCAACTAGGAATACTAAGATGTACAAAGAAATGTCTGAAGGAGAATTATGCTTGTTACAGCACGAAGTAGACAAAATAGAACTAATGACAGAAAAGCTATTAGCTAATGATGTCTGTAGAGGTCTTATACGCGGTGACAATGTAGAATACGAAGTTCCAGGCATTAAGGAGATAGAAGGTAATTGGTGGAAAGGTAAAGCTGATATTATAAATCATGATGAAAAGTTAATCATTGATCTAAAAACAACAGCAGACATCAATAAATTCAAGAACTCTGCATTTAAGTACAACTACGATAGCCAATCATACATCTATAGCAGTATTTTTGGTTATGAAATGTTATTTATAGCTATAGATAAATCAGACAGTCAGATAGGTTTATTTGATTGTTCACCCGAGTTCATTAAGAGAGGAGCTGACAAGGTCGTCAGAGCTAGTAACTCTTATGACTTATTTTTTAAAACAGAGGGTTTCGACCCAACTAATTATTTCATTAATAAAACACTTTAAATTATGGCATCAATAATCAATACGAGTATTAATCTTAGCAACATAGACAAGTCTAAGATAATAGATGGTAAAAAAGGTAAATATCTACCTATTACTATAACAATTAATAATGAGCTAGATAACTTCGGTAATCAAGGTCCAGTGGTAATGACTCAATCAAAAGAAGAGCGTGAGTCAAAGACTGAGAAGAAGTACTTAGGTAATATCAAGGTTGTATGGAGTGACGGTAACAATGTTGGTCCAGCTCCTAGAGAGGGTCAACCACAACAGAAACAACAAGCTAATGTAGAAAGCGACGACTTACCATTTTAAGTTATGCAGGAAACAGAGATCAATGGATTTTTGATTGATACTTTCAATCAACATAGTCTAGAACAAGGTAAAACACAGGGGATTTGTCCCTTGTGTTCTGCTGACAGACAACCTAAGAATAAGAAAGCACAATGTGCTTCTTATGATTGGGAACGGGGTCTTGGTACTTGCCACAACTGTGATACATCATTTCAATTACACACTTACCAACGTAAAGGTGCTAGCGAAAAGGTTTATGTTCGTCCAGAACAAAGTGCTATACACAGTGAGCCTGGCACGCAAGTTGAAGGCTGGTTTGAAACAAGAGGTATTTCAAAGAAAACTCTTACTGACCTAAAGGTCACAGAGGGTAAGGAGTTTATGCCTCAGACAGGTAAGAATGAAAATGCAATACAGTTCAATTACTTTATGGGTGATCAACTGATCAATGTAAAGTACCGTGATGGTCGTAAAAACTTTAAGCTATATAAAGGTGCTGAAAAGATATTCTATAATATTAATAGTATTGTAGGTTATGACTCAGCAGTTATAGTTGAAGGCGAGATGGATGTGTTAGCATTGCACGAAGCAGGTATAAAGAATGTTGTATCAGTACCTAATGGTGCTACATTAAACAACAACAACTTAGATTATCTTGATAACTGTATAGACTACTTTGAAGACAAAGAAAAGGTTATACTAGCTGTTGACTCTGATGAGGCAGGGCAAGCTCTTCAAAAAGAGTTAGTTAGAAGATTAGGTGCTGAGATTTGCTTCTTGGTTACATTTGATGACTGTAAGGATGCTAATGAGTATTTGACAAAGTATGATAAGCAGAAGCTAAAAGATAGGATACTAAATGCAAAACCAGTTCCACTAGAAAATGTTACAACATTTAGAGATATTGAAGATGATATAACTGACTTTGTTCGTAATGGCTTTAAGAAAGGCTTTCAGATTGGACTAGAGAACTTTGATAATATATTCTCAACATACACTGGTCAGTTTATAACTGTCACAGGCATACCTAGTTCAGGTAAGTCAGACTTTGTAGATCAAATGGTTGTTGGTTACAACAAGAACTATGGTTGGAAGACAGCATTTGCTTCTCCAGAGAATGCACCAACATACTTGCACGCACATAAGTTAATGCGTAAGACATGGCAAGGTATGCCATCAGCAAGTGACATTGGTAGTGATCAATGGAATACAGTGGCAGATCATTGCAACAGTAGCTATTTCCATATAGATATGGAACGTTATACTCTTGAGTCAGTACTACGTAAAGGTGCTGAGCTAGTTAAGCGTAAGGGTATCAAGTGCTTAGTGATAGACCCATTCAACAAGATTAGAGATGTTGACTGCAAGACTGAAGATGTAAACCGTTATACTATGGAATACCTAACTAAGATAGAGGTGTTTGCTAAGAAGTATGATGTGCTAGTATTTATTGTAGCTCACCCTACTAAGATGTATAAGACACAGGATGGCAAAATAGAAGAGCCTACAATGTATAACATTAAAGGTGGTGGTGAATGGTATGATGCATCTTACCACGGTATATTAGTTCACAGAGACTACGAAGCTAAGACAGTTAAGGCTAAGGTACTTAAAGTTAAGTTTCAGAACTTAGGTGAGAACGGAGCTGAAGCTCATTTCACTTGGGAACCTAAGTCAGGTTGTTTTATACCTAACGAGCCATTAGAATTACAACAAGAGAAAATGCCATGGGAAAGCTAAAGAGTAAAAACGAACCTTATGAAGACCCAATGGTTGAGTACTTGAAGAGACTTAGGGAGGAGAATGCTAGGCTATGGTGTATTAACAATGATATAAATATATCTACAAGAAAGTCTAATACTTCAACTGAATGGTTTATTATTGTAGATATTAAAGGCAAGAAAAACAAATCACCACAAACATACCCTTCAGATAAGGTCTGGGGAGAAATATTTAATTTTTATGTATACTACTATGAGAAATACAAGAGATGAATTTAAAAATGCTACAGAAGCATTCAATTACTTTTTAACTGAGTTAAAAATAAATGGCATTGACTTTGATAACACCAAAGCTTTGTTTAATGTAGGATTCTACTTGCTTAACCCAAAGGATAAGATCATAAAGTCTAAGAACAGGAAGTTCAACGAAGAATATGCTAAAGCAGAATGGGATTGGTACTTATCAGGCGATCCAAGCATAAATAAGTTAGGTGAAATATATGGTAAGATACCTCCAATATGGGAGCGTATGGCTTTAGGTGATGATAAAATAGTTAATTCAAACTATGGTTACCAATGGGAGAGAGGCTACCAATTAGATAAGGTTGTAGCAATACTAAAAGATAATCCTAGCAGTAGAAAAGCTGCAATATCTATATATGATGGCAAGGAGATTGCTAAGTACAGAAAAGATACGCCTTGTACTTATGCTGTGCAGTTCACAGTCATAGACAATAAGCTTAACATGTCTGTCTATATGCGTTCTAATGACATCTGGTACGGCTTCTGTAACGATCAGTATCAATTTGCATCATTACAAGAGGTTGTTGCAGATAGACTGTCTATGGACGTAGGTTGGTACTATCATCATGCACACAATCTTCACTTATATAAAAACAAAATATAATGCCTAGTATAGTTCAAGCAATCAACGACTTTAAATTTGAGGCTACACCAGAGGGTGTACTTGATTTTCTAAAGAAGCGTGAGGGTGTTAGAGTTAAAAAAGAATCAGGTCTTGTACCACCTTGGACAGATGACAAAGTACTATCTAAGTCTAAGTTTTTGAATGTGTTTAGAGAAAATGATAAAGTTTCTAAAGTTATATATGCTAACGCACCATCTAACATGTTCTATGAATATATCTATATAATGAGACTGGTTAACCATGCTATACACATACCTTGGTTGATGCAAGATGGTAGCGAATGGTTATCGTCTGTGGAATCTGTTAGAGATAAAATGAGACATTTTATTGACAAAGGTGATACAGTGTGTAATCCTGGTGCTTATCAGATCAACCCAAGAATTGGTTTTAAATATGGCTATAGAAATATAAGAGACAGTCTTATTAATGTAATACCTAATAGAATGCCTTATGTTATTGAAGCATTGAAATCTACAAACCAAATAGATGTAGCTACAGATAATGCTAATAAAGCATTTGGTGGATTCACTAATTTCTGGATGTTTCAAGCAGCTATTGATATAGCTTGGATCTATCCTAGTAAGATGGATAGGAACTCTAAGCCTTACTTTGGGTCTGGAAGCAAACAGAGTATTATAGATGAAGATATGATGCTTAGTTATCTTAATGAAAATAAGCCAATAGCCTGGAGAGAATTTTATCCATTTGATGTTGAGAATGCGATCTGTGAGTACAGAAAATACTGCATGAGAAAAGCTAAAGGCATTCCATTTAACAGACAATATAAAGCTATTAAACCACAATTAAAATTAAATGTATGAAGTACTACTTATATCATATACCAGGAAAAAAGATTGGCGTAACTACTGATGTAGACAAAAGAGTTATAGCTCAACAAGGCTACAAAAAAGGTGAATACGAGATCATACTAACTACTGATGACATAGACCATGTGTCTCATAAAGAGATTGAGATGCAGAAGCTATACAATTATAAGGTAGATACACAACTATATAAGAACCTAATAAACAAAAGCAATATGAAAGTAAACGTAACAGAACAGACAACTACATTTCCAGTGCCTGTAACTAAGTTAAAAGGTAGACTGATGGACTTAATTGATTTAAAGTGGGACACACACTACGGTGAGTTTGAGCTAACACATGATAAGATACCTTGGGTATTAGATAATGTAGTTGTATCAATGTACGATAGCTCTAGATGCTTTATATACAACAAGGCATTCTATGAAGAATTCATAGCTGAAGAAGAAACTACATCAGAATATGGTGATATGTTTGATAAAATAAGAACATGGGCTAGTGAGCGAGGTATATATGGTAAAGGAGATGCTAAGACTCAATACATTAAGCTTCAAGAGGAAGCTGGTGAGCTAGCTAAAGCTTTACTTAATGACGATCAAGAAGAAGTTATAGATGCTATAGGTGATATGGTTGTTGTGTTAACAAACTTAGCAGAACTAAGGCGTGTTAAGATAGAGCATTGTATAGACAGTGCTTACGAAGTTATCTCAAAGAGAGAAGGTAAAATGATTAATGGAACATTTGTAAAAAACACGTTATGATGAGTAATTATGTAGTTAAGACAAAAGACACAATAGTACAAAGAGTACTAGAAAAAATGGATCAACGTAGTGTTATGGGTCAAAAGAAATATGGCGCTACAATGATGGAGGAAATAAAAGGTGAAGTCAAAGACTTAAACAGGTTCTTGGTTGATGTTCAAGAAGAATTAATGGACGCTATACTATATATAGAATCAGCTAGAGAATGTATAAGGCTAGAGATTGAGCAAATAGTATTGCATAAGATAGACGAAGCTAACGATGAGAAGAAAGATAGTTAGAAAGAAAGGTCCTGTTCAATCTAAGAAGGTGGTATATGATGGTATCACCTTCGCTTCAGGCCTTGAAAAGTATATGTATATAGTTTTAAAAGAAGCTAGTATAAAGTTTAGCTATGAGCTAAGATCTTTTGAGTTGCTACCTTCATTTGTATTTGAACAAGATTGCTACGAAAGACAGAGCAATAGTAAAGGAGAATATAAGAATAGAGGCAACAAAAAAATACTGGGTATAAAATATACACCTGATTTTGAGGGAGAAGGATTCATAATAGAAACAAAAGGTAGAGCAAATGATTCATTTCCAATGAGATACAAGTTGTTTAAAAACTTAATAGCAAGTACAGAACCTAACATCAAGCTTTACAAACCTCAAAACAGAAAAGAATGCGACAGGACAGTAGCTCTAATACTAGAGCACAGAAAGCAATAGCCCGTAAAAGGTATGCCGAAAGGCAGTTTGATAAGTGGGTTAAATGGAGCTACAAGAATAGAGGTAAAATACTTCTTAAAGAACTAATAGAAAAACAAGAACAGTATGGCATTAAGTGAAAAACACTTATAGTTGGTGAAAAACACTTATCAAATATAATATAAAAATAAAAACATGGGATTATTTGACAACAGAATAGCTTACAAGCCATTTGAGTACCCTGAGTACTATACTGATGGTTGGTTAAAGCAAGCTCAAGCCTTCTGGCTACATACAGAAATATCAATGCAAGGTGATATTAAGGACTGGAAAGAGAATTTAAGTAAAGAAGAGAAAAACCTAGTTGGTAATATACTACTAGGCTTTGCTCAAACAGAATGTGCTGTATCAGATTACTGGACTACTAAGGTTACAGAGTGGTTTCCTAAGCACGAGATAAAACAAATGGCCATGATGTTTGGCTCACAAGAAACAGTACACGCAGTAGCTTACAGCTATTTAAACGAAACATTAGGACTAGAGAACTATGAAGCATTTTTACATGAACCAGCAACTTCTGAGCGTTTTGATAACTTGGTTACTTATGACGGCACTGATCATACGGGTATCGCTAAGTCATTGGCGATATTCTCGGCATTTACTGAGGGTGTATCTCTTTATAGTGCTTTTGCAGTTCTTTATTCTTTTCAACTACGTAACCTTTTAAAAGGTATAGGCCAACAAATGAAATGGTCAGTCAGAGATGAGTCGCTACACAGTAAGATGGGTTGCAAATTATTTAGACATATGTGTAGTGAAGACAGCACTCTAATTGAGAGCTGTAGAAAAGATGTTATATTAGCTGCTGATACTATGGTTAACCTAGAAGAAAAGTATATTGACAAGATGTTTGAGATGGGTGACATTGAAGGAATATCTGCTTACGACTTAAAGAACTTTATAAAGAAAAGAACTAATGAAAAATTACTTGAACTGGGTTACAAAGACCTCGCGAATCATTTACCTTACGATAAGGCTAGCTCTGAAAAACTTAATTGGTTTTACCACCTTACTGGCGGTCATACCCATACTGATTTTTTTGCTATTCGCCCAACTGACTATAGTAAAGCGGGTGAAAAAGAAGATTTTGAAGATATTTGGTAAATAAATTAAATAAATAAAATGAGAGAACAAACAATAATTGAGATGAAAAATAAGATAGAGTCATTAACTAGGGTAATGCAAGGTCTTATAAATGAAATAAATAGTATAAAGGATTTTTCTATTGGTACTATAGAGACATTACAACTTATGCCTGGTTATAGTAAGGCTATAGAGAAGCTTAAGAAAAGAGTGTCTGAAGAAAGTAAACCTAAAAAAACAAATAAAGATGTGGAATGAAAAGTGGAAAAAAGGAATTGACTACCCAGACTGGGGAGAAACGGAAGTATACAAGAAGACTATATCCGGGGGATATTTGCTTAACGGAGAAACGCCTAGGAAAGCCTACGAAAGAGTCTCGAGTGCAGTTGCTCGTAGGTTGGATAAGCCAGAATTGGGTGATACATTTTTTGACTACATCTGGAACGGCTGGCTTTGCCTTGCTAGCCCTGTATTATCAAACACCGGTACTGATCGTGGTCTTCCTATTAGTTGCTTTGGTATCGATGTTGCTGACAGCATTCAAGACATAGGTCAGAAGAACTTAGAGATGATGCTACTTGCTAAGCACGGTGGTGGAGTAGGTATAGGTATTAATCAAATAAGACCAGCTGGCACTAATATTAAAGGTAACGGAACTTCAGATGGAGTTGTACCTTTCTGTAAGATATATGATTCAACTATACTTGCTACTAATCAAGGATCAGTTAGACGAGGAGCTTCATCTGTTAACATAAACATTGAGCATGGAGACTTTGAAGAATGGCTTGAGATTAGAGAACCTAAAGGAGATGTCAATAGACAATCACTTAACCTACATCAGTGCGCTGTAGTTGGTGACAAGTTTATGCGTAAGCTTGAGCAAGGAGATTCAGAGGCTAGATCTAAGTGGAGTAAACTTCTTAGAAAAAGAAAGGCAACTGGAGAACCATACATTATGTTTAAGGGTAATGTAAACAAAGCAAACCCTGAGGCATACAAACAAAACGGTCTTAAGGTACACATGACAAACATATGTTCTGAGATTGCATTGCATACAGATGAGAACCATAGCTTTGTATGTTGCTTATCATCTTTAAACTTAGCTAAGTATGATGAGTGGAAAGACACTAACCTTATTTATGATGCAATATGGTTTCTTGATGGAGTAATGGAGGAGTTTATACAAAGAGCTAAAGGCTTAAGAGGCTTTGAGAATTCTATTCGATCTGCACAAAAAGGCAGAGCTCTAGGCTTAGGAGTACTTGGATGGCATACATACCTACAAGAAAAAGGTATTCCTTTTGAAGGCTTGTTTGCTCAGTTTGAGACTAGAAAGATATTCTCACAGATAAAGATTGAAAGCGAAAGAGCTTCAATGAACTTAGCTGAGGTATATGGCGAGCCACTATGGTGTACTGGTACTGGTATGCGTAACACACATCTAAGGGCTATTGCACCTACAGTTTCAAACTCTAAGTTATCTGGTAATGTTTCACCAGGTATAGAACCTTGGGCAGCTAATGTATTCACTGAGCAATCAGCTAAGGGAACTTTCATTAGAAAAAACCCTACGCTAGAGGCTTGCTTAAATGATGTTGGTCTTAACCACGATGATATTTGGAATAAGATACTTGAGGATGGTGGTTCAATTCAGGATGTAAGTGAACTCAATGATGTGCTAGTAGGTGACAACAGTATATCAATAAAGGAGGTTTTTAAAACCTTCAAGGAGATAAATCAACTAGAGCTAGTTAATCAGGCTGGTATAAGACAACAGTACATAGATCAGTCTGTCAGCTTGAACCTAGCTTTTCCATCTGAGGCTAGTCCTAAGTGGATTAACCAAGTTCATATGGATGCGTGGAAGAAAGGTATTAAGACCTTGTATTACACTAGAACAGAGTCAGTGCTTAGAGGTGATATTGCGGCTAGAGCAATGGATCCAGATTGCTTAAGCTGTGATGGGTAGCTATATTCATATGAATATAAAAGTACTGTTTTGATGTGTTTTATATCTAATTAGATATAGTTATGTATACATTAAACATGAAATGTACTACACATAGGTAGTATGCTATACACACTATAGTATGTATAAAAAAAAAGGGCTCTCGTAATTGAGGGCCCTTTTTGGTTACAGGAACTTTGGGTATGGTACGCCCAATATATCTTGTTCCTTATTCTCCACAGGGTTTACCTGTGCTTACGTTCACCCAGTTTTCATTTTGAAACCAGTCCCTAAGTGTAGCACCTGGTTTTCTAGCTCCTTTCACATTACTCTTAGATGATCGCTTATACTTTCCAGAGCTAGCAGCAGATCTCTTTGCTCTAACTACAGAATCTTTATCTGACTTAGACATAGATTGCACTTTCTTTTTAGGTAAACAAACCTTTTTAGTACCTCCACCTTTAACCTTACTCTTAGCCATTACTTTTTCTTTTTAGTATGAGTATAACCTTTCTTTTTTAGCGCTAAATGATCTTTCATTGTACGAGCTATTTTTTTAACACCTGTCTTACTGTACATGTTATGTACTTTAAATTTTGTTGCCATTATTTTTTCTTATTACCAAATTTACTAGGTCCACCAGCTTTAGTACATCTAACTCCCCATCCAGATGCGTATGCGCTTGGCCATACCTTAAATTTACTTTTTGCTGCTGATTTACATGCTGCAGATATCGCATTTATTCCATTGCCTTTAAACTTCATACTGCTGTTTTTATTTTCTACGTTTTTCTAGTGCTTTTAACCTACTAGACCTTTTCTTACTACCAGTAGTTCTTCTACCTCTTTCAATTGTTTCTTGCTCTTCTTGTATACCTAACTGCCATTCAGACCAACCAAGAATTAACATGGCACTCTCTGCTGCTGTTGTCTCTGAGCTAATAGCATCATCTACGTTATCAATCTTTCTTATAAGCCTATCTAGAGGAACATTGAAAGCAGCAGATATTACATTAGCACCAGCTAAATAAGCTGGATTAGATGGACTAAACCCTTTAGACGAAATCTCGTCAGCATCATAGCGTATAGAGTAAGCTGCTTGATTAAACTTAAGTATCTTAGATGCTATAGGTGGTGATATTTTAAATAACTCATCCACAGCCCTCGTGTAGTCTGGTAGTGGTTTATCTGATTCTTTTAATGCTTTAAGTAAAGCATTCTTAGCTACAGAGATTGCTGCACCGTAAACTCCAACACCTCTTAACAGCGAATCAAGCATACCATTAGCTACATCGATAATCTTAAGATTCTTTTTCTTTTCTTTTTCTTCATCATCATCGTCAAATACAAAGAAAAGTACAGCGGTCTGAAGAACATTAAATATAAAGTTTTGTAATACTCCATAATACAGTATCTTAGATACGTTTTCCCTCAGATCCCCTCGGCCATTCTTAATATCTAGGACGGCTTTCTTTATTAATCTTGCATACTGTGCTGGAGTATTGGCAAAAGCTAATATAAGGCGTCCTAATGTACCAGATTGCTGTTGGCTAATTTTATCAGCTCTACTTGATTGCTGAGATTCTTCTGATAGTTCTCTAAAGTCATTAAAAGCTTGCTTCTCAGCATCTACTTCAGGCATACCTTGTTTTAAATAAGAATTTAATCTATTTCTATAAAATGCGGCGCCACCTGAAGCGATAGCAAGACTATCTCCAAATTGTGTAAAAGTAAAACCTTTTTGAAGCAGCAAATTTACAGCCCCTTTAAATCCTTCTTTTTCTGCAGCTTCAGCAAGTTCTTGTTCGTTAACTGTTATCTTGAGGTTGTTACGTCTTTCTAGTAAGAATTCAGATTTCCAAAGCACCATGAAGTCTTTCCAAAACTGCTTTCGATTAGCAAATGCTTTACCAGAAGCAAGTATATTGTTATCACTCCAGTTAATAAAGTTAAACGTAGATAGCAGTTGAAGAAGAGCTGACTTAGTATTAAAGAACATTATAACACCAACAGAACCGTTTATCCAGTCCATAACACTGTTTTCTAACTTATTAGCACCTCTTTTTCTATTTCTACCAGTCTTCATACGATAAAGTATGTCTACCATTGCATTTTTATAGTTTGCACCAAAAACAGCTTCTAACTTGCTTAGGTTTTTAACAGAAAAAATTGCATCTACGTTTTCTTGCCATTCTGCTAGGTATTTAGCTCTGGTTGTAGTATTTAAGCCCTCTAGCAAGTCAGTTACTATACTACCTAAATGCCATAGTTTACTTGGCTTAGGATAACCATCACCCTTAGTTAACGTCATTATCATGTTTGCAAATGACATTAATGCTGGGTTATTTTTCATGAAAGTTTGCATCTCACGTATGTCAGATTCACTTATATCTGGTATTTGTATATCTTTAGTTTTCTTTTCATCTTTTCGAGCTGTATAATTTGCTTTTCTCCATATGTGTACTCTAATTGCTTGCTCTACAGTAAAATCAGAACCAGGTATTTTTTCTCTTAATCTCTTGGAGGAAACATTGTCCTTAAATTTTTCATTAATTTCTTTAAATTCTTGCATCAGTACTGATCTAGCTGTTGTTATAGATCGTATACCTCTAGCGTAAGGGTCTAGTAGGTTTGCCTTATACCAAGCCATCTGCTCATTACCTTCTTTGCCTTTACCTAATGTAGCATATAATAAACCTACGAAGTCTTCAGCTGATGGTTTTATAATAGACTTAAAGAAACCTTTACCCTTGCCTGCAATCTCTCCTCTAACTTTTGAGAATTCTTTACCAGCAGCCACACCAGTCTTAGCTTCTAGTATTTTATTAAAATCACTATCGAGCTTAATATTGAGATCACTCTTAGGTTTGTCTTTCTTTTTACTAAACTGAATTCTATCTTCATTCACATCAAACGTTTTATTACTACCGTCCGCTGATTTTATTTGATTAGATTTTGTAGCAATAAATTGTTTACCTTCTAAGTACATGCTAGTGTTATCAAAAAATTCTATCCACACGTCATCTAGTATAATAGCTCCGTCTTTACCTGATGGAGGCATCCACTTCATTTTCTTCCCTGTCCGGCCACGATCAAGAAAATCATTCCAGAAATTTTTAAACATATCAGGATTTCTAATATTTAAAAATACCTCAATTACTTCGTACTCACCTTTTTTAAGTTCGTAGAAACGTTCCATCCATAAAACTGCATTGCTTTTTTTGTCAGTAAAATATGGGCCCTCACGAGTTAGTCTAATATTTATTACGCTTCCAGTATCACCTGCTTTTTTACTTCTACCTCTCCAAACAACTCTTGGTTCACCATTTTCATCAAGAACCTTGCTGGCATCATCAGGATTATTCTCCCAGTCACCAAACCATTTCTTGAATTTAGGTGTTCTTACCATGTCGTATTGTTGGTCGTTTAAGTTTGAGCGTTTACCATTTGGAGCTAATCTTTTTGTTTGTGGTTTGTCACGCTTGTTCAATAACTTGTGAATTCTTTTATTTTCAGCTTGATCAAGAGCATCTTTCTTATCCAGCATATAAGACATGCTTTTACCATACTCCATACCCTCGTATTCAAACGAAGCGCCATACTCTATCATTCTATTCCTAATATCTTCACTGGTCATATCTAAGGCTGCCATCCTATCAAGTACATCTTGGTTTGTAAAAGACCCAATAAGCCTTAAGGGCTTAGGCAACATTTTATTGTTTCTTTTTGCTGCTTGATCTACAGACTTACTAAACTGCTTATTAAATTTCTTGAACTGTTCCAGCTCTCTCGTTTTATCTACCACAACAACAGTTTTGCCTTTCTTAGCGAGGGATGTTTTAGTTTCAATAATATCAACCCTGTATTTAATTTCTAAGTTAGCTTTTGAATCTAGTGGTACATATTTTTCCATATATACTTGTTTCCAGCGATTAGGAAGCGCAGTTTCACCTGACCCAATGAACGTTTTTAACCATATTTCCTTTGTGGTTGATTGAAGCTTGCCATTGTATGTTTCTTCACTAATTGTAGTCCTTACTTCAGCGTCCCTATCACCAAAAGATCGATTATCTATGTACTCGTGCGTGGTTTTATTACTGTACTTTTTTATATTGTAAATCTTTTCACCAACAGGAGGGAATACGCCACCACGGGCAGTCTCTTGCTGTTCTTTTAAGGTTTGTTTTGGTGTATCTTTGTATTCCTCTGTCTTGCTAATATCTACATAGGTTTCAGTTAAAGGTCTACCATTTTTATCATACGAAAAAACTTCCGTTGTAGTACCTTTCGAATCTACTACCATTTTAGTTTCCTTAGTAATCACACTGTCCTTATAAGTTATTGTTTCTGTTAATTTTTTATCTGAATCATAATATTCATATGTTCCATTTTGAATTTGCTTGCTATTTCTCTCGTACCCAGTAATCTTAAAGCTACCATCCCAATCGTCCATGCCACCTAGTATTTTAAGACCAGCAGTCTTGGAGTTTTTGTCCTTGTCAATACCTAAAGATATTTTTAAAAGTTCCGTATCTTGATCAAACCTGTCCCACCAATTCTGTTCGTTACCATCTCTAAAAGATATTAACTTGCCGTTTTGAAAGGCTATTTTGAACCCTTCTTCTTGTTCATTGTACCTTTCCCACATCGACCAAGCATTGTCTAGCTCTGTCTCAGAATTAAATTCAAAAGGCTCCATTACTACAACATTCCAACCCCAATCACTAGCCTCCGCTGCTAATTTAGGTTTAGATACTGTTAAGCCTTTACTTGTTGCTTCGCGAATATACTCGTATGCATCATCTTCGGTTTTAAATCCCTTTTTAGCCATTCTAGTCTTAGCTCTAGCTACCAAGCACCAAGGATTAGCATTTATACCCCATTCACTATCAACAATACCTCTAACGGCTTTTTGGCCAGCCTTAGAGTCTTCAACTTCGTACACGACTACTCCGTTACTAAGTTTTTGTTTATCTGTAAACTCCTTTACTTCGTCTGGGTTTACTTTTTTTGCTTTCTCAAACTCAGTATACTTAACTATTAATTCATCTGGATTTGAAAAAGCATATGGATTAATTATTATTTTTTTCTTGTCCTTGTCAAGCAAGTTTTTTTCAGTTAACCTAATAACTTCCTGTATCTTATAACCATCCTCAGGGAATTTAGTATATCCATTAGCGGTATAGTGTAGTGCAAGTTTTTTATACTTCGATATTTTATTCTCTGGTACAATGCCATTCTCAACTAAGCCATCAGCCCATTTAAATAGCTCATCAACTTGTTTAGGTATATCTATTAGACCAGGTCTTTTTTTCCTGAGAACATCTTCATATTCTTTTCTTTTCTTTTTACTAAATTGAATTTCAAGTAGTGAGTCTTGATCACCTGTAGCTGTCAAGCCAAGTGAAAACATCATAGCGCTACTAGGTTCTAAAACTGATGATTCGTTTATATATTCATTTAATTCTTGTAATCTATCAAAAGGCTTAACATACTTAGCATCTGAGCCTTCAACAGACCTATAGTACGTTTGCTTTACAGGTTCCTCAAAACCAAGTGGCTCTTGAACTATTGTAACTGTCTTCATACTTCCCTTTGGCTTAGAGTTCTCAAAACTTTGGATCTCTGTAGTAACTAATTTATCATCATTAACCCTTTGGTACGGTCTAGCAATAGGTATATACTTGTATTCTGAAGTTGTTACATTAACTTTGTCAATAGCAGGGTACTTGCCAAAGTAGGTTTCAGGTGCTTTAGTAGGTGGCCTTTTATTTTCAATTGTTATTTTACTTTTTCTTAATCTACCGTCTTTGTAGTATGAAGATAACTCAGTGGTTGTTGTAGTTAATAATTTATCTACTAATGCATTACCAATGCGCTCGACATTTACTTCTTTAATTATTTTGCCATCCTGTCGTACTACCTCACTTACTAATCTTTTTTGTGCATCGTACGTCTTATGCGTAGCATCTTTCTTAACAGAGCCAGTCTGATACCCAGTAACTTCCCAACTAACCAACTCTTTATGTTTGTTACGTTTAGCGAACAGCAATTGTTTTCTTAACGCTGTGCTTTTTTCTGCATAATCTACCTCTCCATAAGTGTTTAGTTTATTTTCTAACTCATTAATCTCTGCTGTGATTCTTCTAACCTTAGGTGATGAATTTAGTTTACCTAATTTGTTCCATCCAGTCTCTTTATCAATACCTAAGGATATTGGCAACTCTACTGTATCTTGATCAAACCTGTCCCACCAGTACATATCCCTTCCATCTCTAAAAGATATTAACTTATTATTTTGAAAAGCTATTAAAAAGCCATACCCATCTTTTCCGTTATACTGATTCCAAAATTTGTAGGACACATCAAGGTCATCTTCTTTTGTAATCTTATTTGTTGGAACTATTTCAAGAGTGAGCTCAGCTGCATTAGAATCATCCTCATACGGGTTAGGAAGTGAGTTTAATATTTTAGCCTCTCTACCTTCACTCTCAAAATCTTTTTTCACTTTCAAAGCTTCTGCCTCAGAGTGTACTGTTACAGCATCATCCCACTTTATTTCACCCTTTCTAGCTATCAAGCACCAAGGATTTGCAGTTTCACCCCACTCGTCGTCTACTGCAGCTCTAACAGCTCTTTGACCAGCTTTAGAGTCTTCAACCCTGTATATTGTTACTCCTATTTTATCAAATGTTACTTTATTATAGAACTCTTTGACTTTATCTGGATTTACTTTCTTAGTTTTACCTGTAGCTTTCTTGCTATATTCGGTTATAAATTCCTGTGGGTTATCGCTGAAATGCTTAGGGTTAACATTGTAAAGCTTCGATAGTCTATAAACTTCTACTATGTCAATTGCGTTTTCAGGAAGCTTAATTGATGACTTTCCAACATAGAACAATGCGAGGTCTTTGTAAGGTCCTTTCAATGCTTGTGGAACAGCGTCGGAGTTTGCCCAAGTAAATATACTATCAACTAGTTCTTTTGCTGCTTTATTTTTCTCTGGCTCAGGTAGTAATTGTAAATCTAACCTGTTCTTTTTTAGATAATTTTGATATTCAGTTTTTCTAGAAAACTGTACTTCAGATAACGAGTTAAATAAATCATAATCAGCGTAAATATCATTTACTATATCTTCAGTATTTTTACTAAACTGAATGTCTTGTAAGCCACCTTTTTTGTCACTTATTGCAGATTTATCAAAAACAACAATACTTTCAACTTCGCCAGAAGTAACTTGTGCTCCGTCTTCGTATCTTGCTGCTTTAAATCCTTTTTTAGTCAACGCGTCTGTGACTTTTTTCATATCAGCTTCACCTATGTAAAAGTTTTCAAACCTAGGATCTATTAATTCGTATATTACCCCTTCTGATGTATCAATACCAAGCTCATTCATCGTGTCGATTAAATCTTTTTCAGACGCAATTTTGTTTTTATCTATAAAAATATTTTTAACCTCGCCTCTATTCATATCAGCGTATGCTTGAGCTTCTCTTTTATTAGTAGCTAAATAAATCAAACCAGTTCTTTTTCCAAGCTCATTAAAAGACTTAGGGCTAGCGTTATAAACTAGTAATTCTTTTACTATATCTTCAGTGTTTTTACTAAACTGAATGTCTTGTAAACCACCTTTATAGTCAGCCACTTGCTGTTCAGTTAAGTCGCCAAATCTTCTAGAGTATTCATTCTCAACTAACCTAGTTATTACATTAAGCAAACCTTTTACAGTTTGTCCTTCTGCTGATCTAGCATAAACGTTATCCTTTAGTTTACCATCTTCAACACCTATTCCAGCCAATACGTCTTTTCCACTAAGGTTTTTCTTTTTAATGTATGGTGATAAACCAGGTCCAGTGCGTAATCTAGATGTATCTAGATCATAGTAGGCACGAAGAACGTTTCCAGGTATATTTGAACCAGTTCCTTGTAGTTCTGATGATACAGCTCCGTCAACATGTCCTTTAGGCAAAAGTGTTGCTATTGAGTCTGCAACCTTGAGTATATACATAGCACCTTTACTAAGTTCTGCTGAGCTTAGGTTAGCTTTTTTATCTACTATTTTTTTAGCTGGTACTCCAATCTCTTCAGCCATAATATCAGCTGCTAAGAATGGAGCCTTTTTAAATGTACGCTTTTCTGTTGGTACATTTTTTATATCTTCTGCAATTCTTCGCTTAAGCTTGGCTC
>Ga0196887_1000554_pt1 | contig 17718 bp, 15 predicted proteins | sample VirMetDEL_Mar_31_FD_169094 | JGI IMG/M metagenome (GOLD analysis project Ga0196887, IMG submission 169094) | Aqueous microbial communities from the Delaware River and Bay under freshwater to marine salinity gradient to study organic matter... | ecosystem: Environmental > Aquatic > Marine >... | reverse complement strand
TAATATTAATAGAAATTGCTCAATCAATAACTATATATACTGACTACTACTCCGAAATATTGTAGAGATACAGGAGGAAAAATGAGGCCGAAAATAGATTTCACAAAATATTGTTTTCATGGATATACTAATTATGGCGCACATTATAATATCAGTTATCATAGTATAAGTGATGATGGTAATGTTATTAATTGTATGATAATTATTGTTGATGATACAAAATTATTATGTAAGCCATATAAAAAAATCTTTGAAATATAATTAATATTGACGGATATACATAAAACTCCTGCCTCTAAATGGGGCAGGAGTCTAAAATAATATTTGGATTTGGATTTTGAAATGCCTTTCTTTTTTTGTAATATATACACTAGTGTTAAATAATAATTGGATTTGGATTCTAATAGGTTTTTTCTTTTTCTAATATAACAGGATATTATAATAGAGATAAAACAAATTAAAAAAGGGCCGCCCCATGAGATGCCTGCCGACATCCCATGAGGGGTTTACGTGTTTCTATCTAACTTGTTTAATCTTACCATTCACCATTCAATTGGTTGCATGGAATACTATCTGGTGTATCATCGTGTTCTTCCCAATGATGACCGTCTAGTGAAGCATAAGCCTCTGCTTCACTTATAGCATCCATGTAATCGGCTATTAAACCAAAGCAATCATCTAACTGATTGCTCATTCTAGCATTAAGTACCTTTAGTTTAGTAAAGGCATTATTACTAGTAGCCGCCTCTTGAATACAGGTGTTTATGATTTTAATTGCATCTTCTAATTTATCTGTCATATTTTATTACCTCCTTTATTATAATTATTTATCTTGTTTAGTTAAGAGTATAGAGGTAGGATGCAAACCCTACCCCTATACAATTTTGTGTTAGTCCGTCTAATACTACCTTATACTAAGGCAGTACCATTCCAAGTATACCAATATCGAGCAATAGGTGAATAATCATCTGAACCTTTCTTAGTATAGGTTGCTATTATCGTCCCTACTTCTAAGGTGTTGTCCAAATGATACCAACCGCCACCGCCAAAGATGGAGAAGTTATATCCTAATACTTCTTCACCATTTGCTAGTCTACCGTTGATGTCATTCTTGCTCTTACCATATACATATATCTTCATTGTTGACATATTTTATTACCTCCTTTAGTAATTATGTGGTGTTCTTGTTAAGTTAAGAGTGAGGCGGTAGTGTTGCAGCACTACCCCCCCACAATTTTATGTTAGTCCGTCTCATTAATTATTTACTCTAAGACAATTCTAAGTCTCTCTTCAATAACTAACTTATTGCATTCATCACAGCATCGGCCTTGTGCTAAAGGCTGAGCATTATTACCTAATGTCCAACCAAAGTTAGGCATGATGAAATGATTGCATAAGATACAGCGAATTATATTACCATTCTTCATATTATTAACTTCCTTTTATTATTACTACTAGGGAGGCATTACTGCCCCCCTAGAGTTTTACGTATTTCCGTCTCGGCTAACTCTAACAGTTAGCGTCAATAATCCACTCAGAATACTCGTATTCATCCGTGATTATAAGTATCTTTAATTCATCTCTCATATTCATTATATGTCCATCCTATTATTGATATTAGGCCACACCCCCCATGTAGAGGGGTGGGCTTTGTGTAATCAGACGCTTTCCCTTTTACGCTTAGACTTAACCGATGTTCTAGTGCTAAGGCCACAAGACTTTGTGACTACAACAACCACATGACCACCCCTTAAGGGGTGTAGTTTGCAGGGTCAGAACGCCAATCTTTCATAAGACCGGCATCGTTTTCCCTAGCGAACCAAACTAATTTAACCTTGGGGGTTTGCTCTTCCACATTTGTAAATTGCTTTACGAATGTTTCAGAACTAACCGTAAGGACAAACCAATTTGAGTCTCGCACCTCTGAACTTTCAATTGGCCTCTTGTATGTACCTGTTGGGTACAGAACAATAAGTTTTCTGAAAAAATCATGAGGTGTGTCATGTGATATAGTTATCTCTATTACTGAAATAAATATACCTCCCTTTTCAATTTCTTATTTATAGATGCGTTCCGAGATTCCTTACATCTTACCTAATTAAAGGGTTATTACTTCTTGGCGTGTCATTATCAATTTAGATAACTAGATTGACTCCGGCCATTTTTCATTTTTTCGTCTTGGGCTAATATTTTTAGCCACGACTCGATGAATGCTATCACACTCAAGGTTGAACAGTATCTTACATCAAAGCATTTTTCAATGCTTCGCCGTTCCCGCACTAAGTCGCTTTTACCGCCTAGTCCAAGCAGCCACGCTGCTCTAAGCCTCGGTTAGCATACCCCTTATTAAGGTTTTCGGTCTAGCATTCCCTGGCTCTTTTTTGGTGAGTTTTTTACACCAAGTGTAGTGTATAACACCTAGTGTAGTTTATGCACTTAGTTCCAAAAATACACCGATATACGTACCTATACCCGCCTAGCACCACGAACAATTTTTTACAATTTTTTTGAAAAAAAATATTTATAACCTTTTGCGCCAATAGCGTACTCTCTTACCCATGACCTTTTTGTATTTATCTTCCATTGAATCTGCTTGTTTAATTTTACGCATATACTTATGCACCCCGCAAGAATGCAATTGAGTCCATCGGGCAGGTACAACTTCGTTTACCTTCCACATAACTTCCTCGTTAGTTCTCCATTCGTCGAAATAGTCCGAGTCTGCTAACTCCTGCAAACGGTCTAAATATAATGTCTTTTTACTTTTTGGGCCAAATACTGTTCTCATAATCTTCTTCTCTCCATTACTCTTCCACCAACACCTGTATTAGAGGGTCTATTGATTTTGGCTTTACCACCTAACCATTGTCCACCCGTCATAGTTTTCATAACTACCGGCATATCGGGAATCTTATATGTAAATTGGTCTATTGCGTGTGCAAGAGCCATTACTGTATCGTTGTGAACACCTAAGTCCACTATCACGCCATCACGCCAAGCGTGAAGTCTTAATTCTTCTAGGATAATCTCAACCATCCTACGGGTTTCATCATCACCATAAGGAAATGCAATCATCTCTCTCTCAAACCAAACTCTAAGCCTGTTTAGCAATCCTTGCTTGAGTGTTCTGTTGCCTACCTTACTAGGTCTATAATCCACTACCGCACCTTTTTGTGCAAGCAAACTTTCGTACATCTGTTGAAAACCCACATCCTCAACTGCTACTCCACAGTTACCATATCTCTTAGACCATTCGATTAACATATCCGCTTGCTTATCCGGTGGGAAATCGTTACGCCTCCACATATTTACAAAATGAATAAATCCTTGTTCGTCTTGTCTAAGACATATCATTACGCTGTAATCTTTACCAAGACCATGTGCAGGGTCAAATCCTATAATATATCTGTTGTTATCTAACCTATCAGTTTGTATAGTGTGTTCCATGATAAGATTCTTACGAATTAAGTTGTTAGGGTATACCGAAGCGTCATCGTCAACAACCCTACACAGGTATTCCTGCGAAAACTCCAAGTCTCCTATCGCTTCTTTCTGTTCTAACAAAAACTTTACACTACGGTATTCCGGCCAAAGTGCTTTAGGCTCAATATCCCCATCACTAGATTTCCATTCATCATAGTTTACTATACTGCCCCAAGTACCACTTTTCCAAGTCTTTTTACTTAACATTTCAGTATGGTACAAATCAGTCATAGACATAGGTGTACCAACCACGTAAAACGTACTTCCGGGCGAAAGCATAGGGGAAATTGCCTTCCTAAACCATTGTTGTAAAGTGTGAGGATTCATTTCATCAGAATCAACTAACACATCGTCAAATGCTACACAAGCAGGGTGTTCACCACGAATCGCTGAACCTACCGATGTAGCCATTATCCAAGACCCATTGGTAAAATACATTTCAGTTTTATTACCTCTTTTCGGGTCGAGATACCTAGACAACTGAGGATGTTGTTTCATGTCCTCTCTAATCTCTTGTAATCTTCTAATAGCAGTATCTTTACTCGCAGAAATCAACCAACAAGTAAAGGGTTTACCATTTGCCTTCTTTTCAAACAAACATTGATGTAATAGTTTTACCCTAAGAGTAGTAGACTTACTATGGTCGCGTGGTGCAATAATACAAACACGATGCACTTCTGCACCCTTTCTATCACCGTACATTTCCATCCATTCTCCTATGTGGTCGCCCCAAGTATAACCTAACCATTGGTAGAAATACTTAATGTCTTTTCGACTACGTTCCATAGAAAAATCTTGCATAAAACCCATAATATCACCTCGGATGTAAATCTTTCTTTCCACAGTAAGGACACTTACCTTCAACCGCCAAGTGCATTTGCATACGTGGGGCTTCCCACCCACACGACCAACACTTAGCAGAAGTCCATCTCATTCATGTACCACCGGCGCAAACAGGCTACCAATTAACCCTTCTTCTTTATCTATAATATATGCAGACAACCCTGCTTTAGCCATAACATATCCGTTACGACTATGGTATCTATCTTCACCTGCAAGACTAGGAAGTTGTATAATCAAACAACCACCCGCTTCTCGCATTTGTTGATGATGTAGATGTCCATGAAACCAAAGTTTGTGAGATGTTTTACCCCACGCACTTCTTTCTTCGTGAGCCATCAAAGCATTTAGTTTATTCATAACTTTACCATCACCGTGAGTAAATCCAATCAAATTATTACCGTATGTAACATATTGTCTAATTTCGGGAGAAACTACTACGTTTACATCCTCACAATCTTTGTAATAAGCGTCAAGGTACATCATTAACATAATACTTGTATGTCTATCGTGATTACCACCCATAAATATTAACTCAACATCAGAAACAGTCCTCAAAAGGTCAATATGTTGTCTAGCCAAATCACAACCTTCCATCAATATTTGTGCAGGCGTAGCGGCCATATCTTGTGCCGTACCCTTTGTGGTTGTACCAACGTCGTTATCTACATGAAACCAATCAGACCCCACACCAACGTAGAATCTTTCGGGTTTACTAGGTAGTCTCTTCAATAACTCTTCGGTCTTTGTCAAAACTCTATGTCGTGCCTCTTCTAAGTCATAACTTTGTCCAACTTCATCAACCCAACCATATTTACCAAAATGTAAGTCAGTTGGGGAAAGTACGACGGCAAAATCACCTTCTTTTTGTGCCTTAGTACGCTTTACGGAAGCAGGTTTCCACTTTTGTGCTATTTCCAAGAAATCTTTTTTGACTGTCTCGTTAAAGTAGTTATATTTCATAGCATCTTTCTCAACTTGTCTCCATCTTTTACCTTCTGCCTTCTTAATAATTTCAATTTTACGCATGGCTAGTATTTCGTCAACCAAATCATCAACGGTGTTACCTTCTATCTCTTTATCCGTAAATGGTTGCATACCGTGAGTCCATTTGTTAACTCTAACGTATTCACTTACCCAAGCAGGCGGCATTTCAAACTCTCTAGCCATTTCTTCAATTGTTAAGTTACCTCCCGCCTCAGAATATGCTTTTTTCATGGCTCGGTGTTTTTCACCCTCCACTACATAGAATCCATCTATCGCTTCCATCACTACTAAGTATTTATCTGCCGCTTCATCGTGATATACCTTTGTTCGGTTGTTAACAACATTATGATACTCTTCTTTATCCTTAAATGGGCTATTTCCTTCCTTCATCCACCTTTGGATGGCAGAACGCCAAGCATTCTTTGAACGCTTTGGTTCAACTTCGTGTAGAAACTCAGCAAACTCACTAATATTACTAAAACTTCTATCTTTCGCAAACTTCTCGATGAGGTCTTTGCCTCCATGCACCCTTCGCATAAACAAGGATAAATTGAAGGGATATATAAGTATTAGCATAATAATTTCTATTGTTTTGGTCTTTTACAAAATAAATAAACCGCTAGACTGCTAGGCTGTCTGTAATTATTTTTATTTCTTCTATAATATGTTTGGTAAACCCCCTTACCCTCTATTAGTTAACGTAGTTAACTTCTCTACATTAAAGAAAAAAATAAAAAAATAAAAAAAAATAGAGCAGTAAAGCGTTTTATTCTTTCAGTAAATCACAAAAACATTAAAAAAAATAAAAACGAAGTATTAAACGTCAATTATACCCTCGATATGATATGGCCGAGCGTAGCAGGTGGAATATATTTCGTGGTAACACCAAAAAAGAGAATCCTAATCCAATTATACAAAGAGCAGGTATGATGATTGAGCCTTTCAATCAAGTAGCAGGTGTACCCGATATTGTACGTGATACTGAAAGATTGAGAAAAGACAGCAACCACGATAATGAGTTTGACCTTTACGATAGTATGTTAAAGTTAGACCCCGAATTGAACGGTGCGGTTCGTGCGGTATCTCTTACGGCCAATAACTATGAAATAAATTACTCTAATGGTAAAAACTCACAAATAAGAGAATCTATACGTGAGTTAGTAGAAGATACTCTCGACTTTGATGACATTATGATAAATGCTATGCGAAGTCTTATGGTCTACGGTAATGACATCAACAAAATAGTAGGTAAAGAGGGTGTAGGTATCACAGACATACAAAGTTTACCGATAAAACAAATAACAATCGTTGATGAAAGAGGTGGCCTAGGTTCTTACTTCGTTGCTGATGAAGATAACCCCGTTATCGAGGCTAAGACGTATATGCTTAGAGAGGCTACTTCTTATGAACGTGCTATTCCTAGAAATGAAATACTACACATAAGGATAGATTATCGTTCTAATTGGTTTACCGATAATAAACTACGCAGAACGTATGGTGTGTGGGGCGCAAGTAGATTTACGTCGCTAAAGCAACCAATACGCATGAAATATAACAGTATGAACAATCGAGTTTCTTTAGAGGACTCAATGACAAAGCAGTTTATTACAATTGACAAATCTGCTATCGAACACATACAAGACCCTGCTGAACAGGCACAAAGACTTCAACATATTATGGATGAAGTAATTACTCTATTCGAGGGGCTGCGAGGCGACCAAATACCTGTTCTTCCTCATTACGTAGAATTACATCACGTAGATGTAGGCAACAGTTTGCCAAACAATACAGGCTTCCTCGACACAATTAACGCAGACATAGCGGCTGTACTACAAGTACCAAGAGTAGCAGCAGGTCAAGAGAAAGGTTCTACCTTTGCTGCAACATTCAACGCTAATCTTTGGGCTGTCCAAGCAATCAGCCGTATGCACAGAATCTTGAGTGAATCAGCAACAAAAATGTTTATGATACACTTAGACTTGTTAGGTATCTCTTACCGCAAACAAGATTTGCCTACAATTAAGTTTGAGGCTATGGATAGCGAAACGCCACTAAATATAATGCAAAGAACCGTTATGGGTTACAATGCAGGACTTCTTACACTAAACCAATCTTTTGATTTGCTTAACCTACCAACCATAGGTAAAGAGGGTGATGAAAGAAAAATGACAGAAGCACCAAAGCAAGTAGGGGATTTACCAAGAGAAAACTCACAGGATGGTGCGAGCGACCTTGTTGACTGATAGTTTAATTTTAGGCTTAATATATTTCTTTTGTGGTGTACTAGGTATTATATTAAGCAAAGTATTAATAAGACATACGGGTGGTGGTAATAACATGGCTCAGATGAAAATGACTAATCCAAATGAGACTCTAATGCTAACTTTTGGTATGGGAGTAGTTATGGCGTGGGTTATAATCGCTGCGGCTGCTTCATATTTCAGCGTAGTTGAACAACGTGATATATCAGATTCACAATTGACAGTAATTGGTCTGCTAGGTGGGCCTGCACTTTTGATTATAACAAGTGTCTTAGATTTATTTAAGGGTAAAGAAAGTGCTAAAATTGCAGTATTGCCGGATAGACTAAATGCAGATATTAATGATACTGACGCAACTAAAAATCATACTAGAAAACTAGAGGAATTAAAACTACAACACGATTTGGATATGGAAGCCATGCAGCAAAAACATACTTTAGATATGGAAGCGTTTCAAATTACTAACGGAAAAACAAAGGAGGCAAAGAAATGAATAGTAGCATTTGGTGCGGCTTTTGTACTCTAGGTAATTGTTGGGAATGCCCCGAAGGTCAAGAGTAGGTTAATAAGACATTCCTTAACTGAAACATATCATGTCGTGTGGATGCGGTTGTAGTGGCGAAGTAGTGGCATACGAAGAATGGGATGAAGAAGATGTTACGGCTGCCGAGTATCAAGGGCGTAGCGTTACGCTCAATAAGCCTTTTCGTACAAAAGGCGGTGCTAAAAAGTTCGCAGTTTATACTAAAAATGGTAGCGGTAATGTAGTCATAGTAAGATTTGGCGACCCTAACATGGAAATAAAAAGAGACGACCCTGCTAGAAGAAAAGCGTTTAGGTCTAGGCATAATTGTCAAAGTCCCGGCCCAAAATGGAAGGCACGTTATTGGTCTTGTAGACAATGGCGAGGCGGTAAAAAAGTAGAAGCAGAAGATGGTAGCCCATGCGGTTGCGGTTGTAATGATGAAAATGCAGAAGCGGCTGAACCTAGACCTAACGATACAGAATCACACGATGAATACATGACACGATGTCAAGAAGCAGGTTACTCTAAAGAACAATGTATGAAAGCACATGAAGGACATGAGTTTTCAGAAAAAGCATACTACGATGACGATAAGAAAAAAGCGGCAGAGTGTGGTTATGGTGAAAAGATGATAGATGGTGAGTGTAAAAGAGTTGCAGTTACCTTAGAATTAACTTTAGAAGATGTCGAAGCAAAACTTATCGCAGAAACAGGAAAAACCGTTTATGAAATAAGAGGTATAGCATTCCACGAAGGTATGAATAAAAACAATTGGTCTTTAACCGAAGAAGGTGCAAGAAGTGTTGCACAACAAATGAAAGATTCAGATTTGACACTATATCATCCGGCAGCAAATGAAAACGGTGCGGGATTTACAAGAAATGAAGAAGGAATAGAAGAATCTAACGTCGGTAGGATAGTTGGCGCTTCTTTCTTCAAAACAGATAATGGCTACGAAGTAAGATATGTAGCACACGTTACTCAAACAGAATTATTCCCAAGTTTAGCATCCGGTCTATGGAAAGAAGATGGGTACGGCGTAAGCATTGGTGGTTCGGGTATTCCTGTATCAGCAGACGAAAACGGACTTGTATTCGGTGAAGATTTCACTTTCGACCACTTAGCATTGGTAGTAAAACCCGCTTATGAGCGAGCAAATGTAGAATCTATCGAAAAAATAGTAATCGAAGAAGAAATGATAGCAAGTGAGCCAACCTTTATAGGTCATTCAATTGCTGACGTTAATCAACCAACGGTGAAAAGTATGACCGAAGAAGAAAACATAGAAACAAATTATGAAGCACAAATCGAGGCTATGCAGGCTGAGTTAGTTTTGGCTAACAGCCGTGTCGCTGAGTTCGAGGCTCAAGTGGCCGCAAAAGCAGAAGAAGAAAGAATGACTTTAGTTACTAAAGCATCTGAGTTAGGAATGTCCGGCCATGATGACCTTTCTACTCCTACACTAGAAACACTTATCGCATCTTGGGAAGAAGCGCACCCTGCGCCAACTCCTGTTGAGATGACACCTATTGCATCTGAGACAAAACCTGTCGAAGCAGTAGAAGCATCAGAAGCGCCACAAGTAGCAAACTACTTGAATGGAAGAATGGTCGCAAACGATGAAGCAGTTTACGCAAAGGCATTTAACCTTTGGGCTAACACATGGAACAAAACACTCGCAGGGGCAGAAAGAACAAGAATGTCTGCACCTTCGTACAATGACATCAAGGAGATGAGATAAAATGGTAGCATATTCAGGAAACGACCCCGTACACGTAGTTGACATACAAGAAACATTCGCAAGCAAAGGACTAGTAGTTAAATATCACGCAAGTGGTATTCTAATGACTGCATCAGTAGACGATACACCAATCGGCTACACAATGGCAGAATCAAGTAGAGATGCAGATTCAGCATTGGAAGCAGCAGGAACAGGAACAGTATCAATCCTTCCTCTTGACGGTATTTGCTATCTTAAAGCAGGTGCAGCAATTGCTTCACCTAAGTTTGGATTACCTATCTACCTTACACAAACAGCAGGATTAAATGGATGTGTTGATGACGACGCATCTAACTCAGCAACCTTAGTAGGTTACTACTTCGGTGGAGAAGGCGCTATTGCAGCAGGAGATTACATACCTGTATCTTGTTAGATATAGTAGTAAATTATAGGAGATGAATGATATGAACAATACATTAGAAGAAATATTAAACCCAACAGCAGCAGTCGGCCCATTTTCAGTTGGAGATGCAGTCTTAGAGCAAACTCTAAGAGACTTTATCCAACTACAATCTAACACAATCGCTATCGCAACCGATTTAGTCGGTGTTCGTAGCGTACCTTGGTTAGAGTTTAAGTGGTACACAGGAGTAGTAGGTACATTTAGTTACCCACTCGATGATGTCGCACTAACAGACCCAACCAACCTAGGAACAGCAAACTACACAACCAAACTCGAAAAGGGTCAAGGTCGTGTTACTTTCCTAGACGCAGTAAGACTACGTGGTGAATCTTTCGAGAACATCGACCGTCAACAACTTGCTATCGTAAGAGCAAGGGCTGACACAATCGACAACCACATCTTAGCAAAACTTTACGGTGGCGCAGGCGCAACATCAGTTGCTTGCACACAAGTATTCGGACACGCATCTGCTGATGAAGAAGGCGACATACTAAACTGTATGGACAACATCTTCGCAGAAGGTAGAGTAAGCGGTAACGAGCCACTTGCACTAGTATTACCTGCTGACGTAAGAAGTGCTATCCTAAATACAACACTATACGGAAACGTAGTAGAATCACTAGGCGACCACTTGGCTAGAATCGCATCTATGTCTATCTCTTACACAAGAGATTACGGAAGCGGCAACGCAATCGGAAACGATGCACTAATGCTAATTCCGGGCGCAGATACAGCCGAGTTCTTCACATACAACGGTGAAGGTTTCACAGAAACAGAATTAACAAGATTGCCGGGCGTAGGTTACGATTGGCTTCTTACTTCTTACATGGGTAGCGTTATCCACGAACACCAAGATGGCGCATCATCCGGTACTAACAGAAGGATTCTAAAGTTAACCGGAGTCCGTGCTTAAATACGGGCGGTGGTTAATTGCCTAAAGAAACTAAAAAGACTTCTACTAAGAAGGCTACAAAGCCAAAGGCGGCTGCAAAGAAAAAGCAGCCGTCTAAGGCTAACCTTGCTACCCAACTAAAGGATGCAGGTATATTGTTGCCCGAATCAGCAGATGTAAAAGAAATGGAACACCGTTTGAAACATTGGAAAGCCGGAAAGGGTTACTTGGTGAGAGTTCATCGTAACGCAGGCTCAAGATATGTAGGGCATCCTCTAGCATTACTAGATTCACCTAGAAAGGCATTGTATTGGCTTCCACCAAGCGACATGACTGATAGGATAATTGCTACACAAAGAGTAGTAATAGTTGGTCGGTCGGAGAAACCTTCATCAAACACCGTATTCATAGACGTACCATTGGACTATGAGTAGAGGTGTATGAATGTCATTTGATGTAGGAGAATTAGTAGTAGACGAAGAAGCAACCGTACTCGACACTAATATATCTGCAAGACAAATAAGAGACTTACTTAACAGACCAAGAGGTTTGAACGGGGCTACTATTGTCGAGTATCTTAACATACGTATTCCCGAAGTACAAAAGAAAGTACGTAGAGCAAATTATGTAGGGGTTAACTCTACAAATGCACCACTTACTGCACACATAGAAGGTGCAATTAAGTTTATGGTATGTGTTGATTGCTTAAGAGTACTCATAGATACCATACCTTCTGTTGTTCCCGAAAAAGAACAGGGTACAGCAGATATTCGTTATAATCAACAGTTAGCCTCATTCGAGAGGCAAGCGAAGTCGCTATTAAGTGCAATAGAAGAGAAGGGCGGCACAGCATTTTATACAAAGGCCACAGCCGCAAAAACAAGCGGTACAAAAAGTGGCGAGTTGTCCGGTTCTCTCTCTTCGCAATAGAGGTGAGGTAAATGGGAACGAAAACATGGAACGGAAGTCAATCGGAAGTTTTTGAAACTCCTGCTAATTGGACACCTAGTAACGGTGCAAATAATAATGAACCCGAAGCAGGTGATGATTTAGTTTTTGACAACACTTCTAATGTTAATTGTGTTTTAGGCTCTAACTCTGATTATACTACTGCAACATTAGGTAATATTACTATTGCATCGACTTATGATGGAAAACTACAAACTACTAATACAGTAGTAATAAATATAGGCGGGGCTTTGACAATAAATAGAGCAGACTGTTTAAAGTTTGATGGTACAAACACAGTAAACTTTACAGGCGACCCCGCATCAGTAGGTATTGCTACATACGATGGCGCAGGCACAGCATACACCAAAGCCTTAGTTAGTTTTGGTGCAGACACTAGCGTTTGGAATACAGGTAGGGGTAATACAGCATTTATTTTTCCAAGCCATTCATTTAGTATGGTGGATGGTGTATATCCTAAGTTTACTTTTACGGGAACACTAAAAGCAAAGAAAATATACTCCGATGCTTCACGTACCGAGTTTAACAATTATGGTTCTGTCGATATAGGAGACATGAATGCTAACGATGTTAATTCTAGTAGTTACGATATATACGATTATAGTAAGGAGTTTTTGTTTGAAGGTACTTTAACGGCCATTGGCGACACCTTTAGATTCGGTCATACTACTGCTAGATTTAAGACGCTTAAATCATCATCTAATGGTAAAATTGATTTTCCGGTTACGGGTTCTTCACTTTTCTTAGATTCCACCACAAAAAACTTTTACGCTCAATATCATAAGTTAGTAATTGAAACAAACGATATTATAGATAACTATTGGCTAATCCCTGCGGGGCTTACAATAGAATGTAATGAGTTAGTAATAAAAGATGGTGGTAGGATTTATGGAGAAGTAGGTGTAGATGTTAAAGCCGCCACTATAAAATGCGTAAAAAGACCTACTATTAGAGGCGATTGGAACTTTAGACAAATAGCAGATGGTGTTTATGAAACCATAGGTGCTATTAGTAATACCCCTGTTTATCATGGGGGTACAGGGCTACAAACAATTCCTGTTGGCGCAATACTTTATGGTAATGGTAATGGTACAATATCCGTATTAAATCCGGGCAGTAATGGACAGGTCTTAAAATTAGTAAGTGGTGTGCCTTCGTGGGAGAACGCATAAGATTAATAGGACACACGGTATTGAATAAAAACAGGGGGCGTGTAGCATGGCAGAAAAATTAACAGACAATAAAAATATCTTTCTAACTACTGAAAGTGAAAGACTAGCAGTAACGCCTCATACACAACATTTGTATAAAGATGCAGATGCAGGATTTTTATTCTATGGAGACGGTTCGACTGTCGGCGGTACTTCTGTTGACGTTAGACCGGCAACAACTAAAACTGCTGACTACACACTACTTCGTAAAGATGAAGGTAGGTTAATTGTTTTTAATTCGGGTAGTGGATTAACACTTACTATACCCACTAATGCTAATGTTCCTTTCGTAAATGGTTTAACTGAAATACACGTACTAAATATAGGTGCGGGTGCAATAACACTCTCCGGTGCATCCGGCGTAACAGTTAGTGGTACTACTTCTTTAGCGCAATATGCTAAAGCAACTATTAGAAAAACAGGTACAGATGCTTGGGTAGTTTTAGCGTCTGTTGCTGCATCAACCGGAGACATCGAAGGAGTAACAGCAGGAACAGGTTTAGGTGGTGGTGGTACTTCCGGCACAGTAACACTAACAAACACAGGCGTAACATCCATAGTAGCAGGTACTAATATTTCTATAAGTGGTGCTACGGGCGCAGTAACAATAACAGGTACAGATACGAATACACAACTTACAACAGAACAAGTGCAGGACATAGTAGGAGATATGCTTGTAGGTACTGAAACACGCATTGGTGTTTCTTATGACGATACAAACGGAAGGATTAATTTTGTTGTCGATGACATGACTGCTAATACACAGTTAACTACCGAAGAAGTGCAAGATATTATTGGTGCTATGATTGCAGGTAATACCGAGAGTGGTATAACCGTAACATACGATGATACTAATGGTAAACTAGACCTTTCAGTAGCAAGCCAAACAGAAAATAGTTTTACGACAACATTAAAAAATAAATTAGATGGTATAGAGGCTAGTGCTACTGCCGACCAAACTGCGGCAGAAATAAGAGCGTTAGTCGAAGCCGCTACTGATTCTAATGTATTTACAGACGCAGACCACAGTAAGTTAAATGCTATTGAGGCATCTGCAACCGCAGACCAAACAGCAGCAGAAATACGAACATTAGTAGAGTCTGCTACTGATTCTAATGTCTTTACTGATGACGACCATACTAAATTAAACGCCATAGAAGCAAGTGCGACAGCAGACCAAACTGCTGCTGAAATTAGGACTTTAGTAGAATCAGCATCAGATTCAAATGTGTTTACGGATGCAGACCATAGCAAACTAGACGGAGTTGCTGCAAGTGCTAACAATTACGCTATCTCATCAGATTTACTAGACGAAGATAATATGGCTTCTAACTCGGCAACTAAGGTTGCTAGTCAACAGTCAATAAAGGCGTATGTAGATTCTGAGGTTGCAGGGGTTGTAGATTCTGCACCGGCAGCATTAAACACACTTAACGAATTAGCAGCAGCATTGGGAGACGACGCTAACTATGCGACAACAACTTCTACTGCTTTAGGCAACAGATTAAGAACAGATACCGATAGTCAAGGACTTACTTCTACACAACAGGGCAACGCTCTAACAAACTTAGGTATTACTGCTACTAAAGCAGAAATAAACATTCTCGATGATGGTCTTTCTGCAAGTGATATTCCAAGCCTAGCGGCAAGTAAGATTACAAGCGGTACATTCGCAACAGCAAGAATCGCTGATGATGCAATCACAGCAGGTAAATTAAATGTAACCGGAGACGGTTCTGCTACACAATTTTTACGTTCAGATGGTGATGGTTCTTTTACATGGGCTGTTCCAACAGATACAGATACAAATACTCAATTAACACAAGAACAAGTTGAGGATTTCGTAGCAGGGGTAATCACAGCAGGTACAAATGTAAGTGTTACTTATGATGACGCAGCAGGAACATTAACTATTGCTTCAACAGATACAAACACGCAGTTAACAACAGAAGCGGTACAAGATATAGTGGGGGCTATGCTTGTTGGGACAGAAACAAGAATCGGCGTAACATACGATGACACAAATGGTAGGATTGATTTTGTAGTTGACGATATGACAGCCAACGACAACACGCAACTTTCCACAGAACAGGTGCAGGATATTGTAGGGGCTATGTTCACTTCAAATACTGAAACACGCATAACTGCAACTTATCAAGATGGTGATGGAACAATAGACTTAGTAGTTGACGACCAATCATCAGATAACAATACTACTTACAGCATTTCTGCTGTTGATGGTGATAATACTGATGAAGAAAAGATTCGGTTAACTGATAGTGCTAGTGGTACTGACGATATAGTGCTTGAAGCAGGTACGGGTTTATCTATTGCACGTAGCGGAGATAAAATTACTTTTACCAATACAGTAACCGATACCAACACACAATTAACTACTGAACAAGTACAAGATATTATAGGCGCTATGGTTGATGGAGGTACTGAAACTAACATTTCCGTAACTTACGATGACACCAACGGTAAAATAAACTTTGTTTCAACAGATACAAATACTGAATACAGCGTAGGAGACGGAGGGTTAACACAAAATAACTTTACTAATACCTTAAAAACAAAGTTAGATGGTATCGCTACTTCTGCAAATAATTATGTTCACCCTAACCATAGTGGTGAAGTAACATCTTCTGCTGATGGCGCTACTGTAATTGCTTCTAATGTTATTGATGAAGATAATCTAAAGGCAACTAATTCACCAACAGACAACCATTTACTTAGTTACGACCAAGCAACAGGTGGTTTTACATGGATAGCCGCAGGTGCAGGTGGTGAGAATAACCAAAATGCTTTCAGTACCGTAGCAGTATCGGGGCAAGATAACGTAGTTGCAGATGCCGCTACTGATACACTTACGTTTGCAGCAGGTTCTAACGTAACTATTACTACAACAGCAGGAAGCGACACAATTACTTTTGCGTCTGCTGATACTAACACTCAATTAACTCAAGAACAGGTTGAAGATTTTGTCAACGGTCTTATAGTAGGCGGAACAAATGTTACTGCTACTTATGATGATGGTGCAGGAACATTAACACTTTCTTCTAGTGATACTAACACTCAATTAAGTACCGAAGAGGTACAAGACATTGTTGGGGCTATGTTAGTAGGTACGGAGACTAGGATAGGAGTAACCTATGATGATACTAATGGAAGAATTAACTTTGTAGTCGATGACATGACAGCAGATACACAACCACTTACAACGGAAGCAGTACAAGATATTGTGGGTGGTATGTTTGCTTCTAACACCGAAACTAGGGTAGCAGCAACATACGATGATACTAACGGTAAAATAAATGTTGTCGTTGATGACATGACTGCAAATGACAATACATTTAGAACCATTACAGCAGGCGGTAATACGCTTGGCGCATCAGAAACATTAGCCTTCACAGCAGGCTCTAATGTAACGATAACAGAAAGCGGTGGTGCAGTAACTATAACATCAGCAGACACTAACACTAATACACAGTTAAGTCAAGAACAAGTTGAAGATTACATAGATGGTTTATTGACCGCAGGTAGTAACGTATCACTTACTTATGACGATTCTGCCGGTACTTTAACTATTGCGTCAACAGATACTAATACTCAATTATCAACAGAACAAGTCCAAGATATAGTCGGTGCTATGTTTTCATCTAATACTGAAACTAGGATTAGTGCGACATATCAAGATGGAGACGGCACGATAGATTTAGTAGTGGATGACTTAAATACAAATACTCAGTTAAGCACAGAACAAGTGCAAGACATAGTTGGTGGTATGTTCGCTAGCAATACTGAAACAAGGGTAGCGGCTACTTATGATGACACAAACGGAAAGATAAATGTTGTTGTTGACGATATGACCGCTAATGATAACACCTTTAGAACAATTACCGCAGGTGGCAATACACTAGGTTCTAGTGAAACCTTAGCATTTACAGCAGGTACTAATGTAAGTATTTCTGAAAGTGGTGGTGCAGTAACTATTACATCGACCGATACTAACACTGAATATTCAGTAGGGGATGGTGGATTAACACAAAACAATTTTACTAATACCCTTAAATCAAAACTAGATGGTATAGCATCTTCGGCAAATAATTACGCAATATCTTCCGACCTTTTAGACGAAGATAATATGGCTAGTAATAGTGCTACAAAAGTGGCTAGTCAACAATCTATCAAAGCCTACGTGGATGCAGAAGTAGCAACAAACGCTTCTGCAATAACAGCAATAACAACAGGTGCGCCATCTTTACTTAACACACTAGATGAATTAGCCGCCGCTTTGGGAGATGATGCTAACTTTGCTACAACAACCGCTACTTCATTAGGTGAAAAATTAGTAAAGACAAGTAAC